>Ga0114949_10002539_pt1 | contig 11411 bp, 9 predicted proteins | sample N074metaG_FD_83505 | JGI IMG/M metagenome (GOLD analysis project Ga0114949, IMG submission 83505) | Deep subsurface microbial communities from Kermadec Trench to uncover new lineages of life (NeLLi) - N074 metaG | ecosystem: Environmental > Aquatic > Marine > Ocean trench > Sediment | place... | reverse complement strand
GCCGATTTGAGAGGTGGATGCAAAATCAAATACATCTTTAACAATATGATCATTGGACAAATCCGCAGCGAACTGACTCGGCTCAATCCCTGATTTGGCCAGCGCTTCTCGGCCGTGTTTAGTTCTATTATTGATAAGTTCCTACCGGGTTCGTGGCCATCAGAAGGCACAACTTGATCCGCTGGGTATTATGCATCGTGAACGTGTGCCGGATCTGGAACTGGAATTTCATGACCTTTCGACGATTGATCATTCCACCATGTTTCAAACCGGCCCACTGTTTATCAGTCAGGATAAAGCACCACTTAAGGACATCGTTGAAACGCTGGAAAGAATTTATTGCAATACCATCGGCTATGACTTTATGCACATTGTTAATCTGCAGGAAAAGCAATGGATTCAACAACGCATAGAAAGCAATGATGGGTTTCCCGAGTTTGAGAACGACGTCAAAAGGCATTTGCTTGAACGGCTATGTGCCGCCGAAGGGCTTGGAAAGCACCTTGATTCAAAATTCCCCGGTACCAAGCGTTTCGGATTGGAAGGTTGTGAAAGCCTCATACCGGCAATCGATGAAGTTATACAGCGCGCCGGAGCGCGCGGGGTTAAGGAAGTCGTATTGGGAATGGCTCACCGCGGCAGACTCAATGTGCTGGTAAACATACTGGGTAAAAACCCATCAGATCTGTTTGATGAATTCGAAGGTAAAGCGACCTACCTTAGTTCTGGTGATGTTAAATACCACCAGGGATTTTCGTCTAACATTATGACTTCCGGCGGTGAAGTTCACCTCGCTATGGCGTTCAACCCTTCTCACTTGGAAATTGTTGCTCCAGTGGTGGAAGGCTCGGTTCGTGCACGTCAAACACGAAGATTGGACAAGATTGGCGACAGCGTATTGCCGGTCATTATCCACGGTGACGCGGCCTTTGCCGGACAGGGCGTGGTGATGGAAACTTTTCAGATGTCCAAAACCAGGGCATTCTCAACCGGTGGTACAGTTCATATTATTGTAAATAACCAAGTTGGTTTTACCACCAGCAGACAAGATGATGCGCGCTCAACTGAATACTGTACTGATGTCGCCAAGATGGTGCAGGCACCTGTTTTTCACGTTAATGCAGACGATCCTGAGGCGGTATTGTTTGTTACCCAGCTGGCCTTGGATTTTCGCTATGAATTCAAAAAAGATGTGGTGATTGACCTGGTGTGTTATCGACGCCGCGGCCATAACGAAACCGATGAACCCTCCGGCACCCAGCCATTGATGTACAAGGCAATCAGGGCGCACAAAACCACCAGGACTATTTACGCTGAAAAACTAATCGCTGAATCTCTGGTAACTGAACACGATGTCACCCAGATGGACAACAGTTACCGTAAGGCGCTTGATACCGGTGAACACGTGGTTAAAAGCCTGGTAAAAAAACCTTCCATTGAGCTCTTTGTTGATTGGAGCCCTTATATTGGACACGACTGGACTCCGCATTTTAGCACCGCCATGGTGCATCGAACTTTGCAGGCACTGGCCAGAAAGCTGGTCGCTATTCCCCCTGGGTTCAAGCTTCAGCGTCAGGTACAGCGAGTCATAGACGATCGAACTAAGATGGCTGAAGAAGAGCTTCCTATTGATTGGGGATTTGCCGAAACACTGGCCTACGCAAGTGTTCTAACCAGCGGTAAGCAGGTCCGAATTACCGGACAAGATGTGGGACGTGGCACTTTTTCTCATCGCCACGCGGTACTGTACGATCAGGAAACTGGCGACACCTATGTGCCGTTGCAGGGCCTGGCGAAAGATCAGATGAAATTTTCAATCTACGATACCTTGTTGTCGGAAGAGGCAGTTCTGGCATTCGAATACGGCTACGCCACTACAACGCCCAATGCGCTGGTTATCTGGGAAGCTCAATTCGGTGATTTTGCTAATACAGCACAGGTTGTTATCGACCAATTTATAACCAGTGGCGAACACAAATGGCAGCGACTCTGTGGTCTTACCTTGCTATTACCCCATGGTTACGAAGGCCAGGGACCTGAACATTCCTCGGCTCGACTGGAGCGCTATCTGCAATTGAGTGCAGAACACAATATTCAGGTTTGCTTACCGACCACCTCGGCCCAGGTTTTTCACATGCTGCGCAAACAGGTGCTGTCTCCATTGCGTAAACCCCTTGTTGTTATGTCCCCGAAAAGCCTCTTGCGCCATAAGGAATCAACGTCAACACTCAAAGAACTGACCGAGGGAAGTTTCCGTGTATTGCTGGATGAAACCGACGAGTTGGAACCAACGGCAGTGAAACGAGTACTACTGTGCAGTGGGAAGGTGTACTACGAATTGCGCCAGGCCCGCAGAGAAAGAAACATTATGGACATAGCTATTGTTCGGCTAGAGCAACTGTATCCATTTCCGGAGGTGGATCTGGCTAAATGTCTTTCAGCTTACACCAACATCAATGAAATTTACTGGTGTCAGGAAGAACCCATGAATCAAGGAGCCTGGTACTCAAGTCAGCATCACATGAGAAGGGTAATACATAAATTTCGACCGGAGATTTATCTTCACTATGTCGGACGTGAAGGCTCCGCAGCCGCAGCCGCAGGTTACCCAGCGTTACATCAAAAGCAACAGCAGGAACTAATTGAGGAGGCGTTAGCCTGAGTTGGCTGACAACCAAAAGAACAAGGAACAGAAAATGACAATCGAAATAAAGGCGCCTGCCTTACCCGAATCGGTCCCGGACGGCACAATTGCCACCTGGCATAAAAACGTAGGTGATGCAGTCAAGCGAGATGAATTACTGGTGGATATCGAAACCGATAAGGTGGTTATCGAAGTTGTGTCTCCAGTGGATGGCAAGCTAACAGAGGTATTCAAGCAAACCGGTGAAACTATCGTCAGCAACGAGGCTATCGCTACGGTATTGGAAGGCGATCTAAACCAGAAGGAGCCGAAGAAAACCGACAGCAAAACCAAGGCCACTGCGCCTGCTGTAGTTGAAGAAGCACCACAGCAACCTGCCACAGAACCTTTTGTGAGCCCCGCGGCAAAGCGATTGATGGAGGAAAACGGCCTCTCCTCTGAGCAGGTTTCAGGCAGCGGCAAAGGTGGGCGTATTACTAAAGAAGACGTTGTCACCGCTTTAGAGCATGAAAAAAGCCCCGCAAATGAGTCGGAGGTTGCCCCGGCATCTCGTTTACCGACGGCTGGAGGCAGGATCGAAGAACGGGTGCCGATGAGCCGCCTTCGTGCCACTGTCGCGGAGCGCTTGTTACGTGCTTGCCAGACAACAGCCATGTTGACCACCTTTAATGAAGTCAACATGAAACCGATTATGGCGCTGAGAAAAAAATACAAGGAGCTGTTTGAAAAAACCCATGACGGCGTGCGCCTGGGGCTCATGTCCTTTTTTGTAAGGGCCTGTGTCGAGGCCCTGAAAAGGTTTCCGGCGGTGAATGCATCCATTGACGGAAATGATGTTGTTTACCACGGCTATCACGATATAGGTGTTGCAGTTTCATCACCCCGTGGTCTGGTCGTACCGGTGTTAAGAAATGCAGACCACATGGGAATGGCTGCCATTGAACAGCAAATTCGGGAGTACGGTGAAAAGGCCCGGGAGGGGAAGTTGGCCATTGAAGAGATGACCGGCGGGACGTTTACTATTTCCAATGGTGGCGTTTTTGGCTCGCTGCTTTCGACACCTATTCTTAATCCACCTCAGACTGCCGTACTAGGCATGCACAAAATCCAAGACAGACCCATGGCGGTTGATGGTGAAGTTCAGATTTTGCCGATGATGTACCTCGCATTGACTTACGACCACAGGATGATTGATGGTAAGGAAGCGGTACAGTTTTTAGTAACGGTGAAAGAGATATTGGAAGACCCCTCTCGAATACTTTTGGAAATCTAGGGAAGCAATTATGACAAAACAATACGATGTCATCGTTATAGGTTCAGGGCCGGCAGGTTATGTGGCAGCTATTCGGTGTGCGCAACTGGGTTTCAAAACTGCCTGTATAGAGAAGTGGCTTAACAGCGATAACAAGACTGTTTACGGTGGCACCTGTCTAAATGTTGGTTGTATACCATCCAAGGCGCTACTTGATTCCTCCCATAAATATGCTGAAGCGCAAGGCCAACTGGGTGCCCATGGCATAAAAACAGGCAAGGTGTCTATCGATGTGCCAGCGATGATCGCCAGAAAAACCAACGTCGTTAATCAGCTCACTCAGGGCATTAAAGGGCTTTTTACGGCTAATAAGGTTGAAGGACTTGCCGGTACTGGAAAAGTAACCGGGACAAACACCGTTACCCTGACCGCTCATGACAATAACCAGGAAGAGCTCACAGCGAAGCACATTATTATCGCAGCCGGTTCAGTTCCAATTGAGATTCCACCAACCCCAATTGACCAGCAGACAATCGTTGATTCAGTTGGTGCCCTGGAATTTCAGGAAGTTCCCCACCGGTTGGGGGTTATCGGCGCCGGGATAATCGGGCTGGAGCTTGGTAGTGTGTGGGCTCGTTTGGGATCTGAAGTCACCATCCTTGAGGCCCTTGACGATTTACTGCCGATGACAGATCGCCAAATTGCGAAAGAGTCGGGAAAAATATTCGCCAAACAAGACTTGAACATTAAATTAGGGGCTAGAGTGATCGGCAGTAAATTGGCCACGGCGAATAAAAAGCCCGTGGTAAAAGTCCAATACACGGATGCCGACGGTGAACAGGAAATTATTTTCGACAAGCTAATAGTCGCCGTTGGGCGGCGACCTTACAGTGAGACCGTAATTGATAGTTCAGTGGGTATCGAACTGGATGAGCTTGGCTTTATCAAAGTGGACAACCATTGTGCCACCAACATACCTGGCATCTACGCCGTAGGGGACATAGTCAGGGGACCGATGCTGGCTCACAAGGGTATGGAAGAAGGGGCTATGGTGGCAGAGCGGCTAGCCGATAAAAAGACCCAGGTAAATTATGCTCTAGTACCGTCAGTTATATACACCCACCCAGAAATCGCCTGGGTAGGCAAAAACGAGGAAGAGTTGAAGCAAGAGGGTACCGAATACAAGGTTGGAACCTTTCCATTTGTCGCCAATGGTCGCGCCTTAGCCGCAAATGATGCTGAAGGACTTGTTAAGTTACTGGCCGACGCCAAAACCGACAGAATTCTAGGTTGCCATATTATCGGGGCCAGTGCCGTGGATTTGCTGCAACAGATTGTGATTGCCATGGAATTCAGTGCCAGCGCAGAAGACATTGGGTTGACCATGTTTTCCCACCCGGCATTATCGGAAGCAGTGCATGAAGCGGCTTTGTCGGCGAATGGCCATGCTATTCACATCGGTAATCGAAAGCGGCGATAAACAAACCTATCAATCGGTGGCTTTTTGACTATAATCTGCCGTCATTTTTTTAAAGCGGTGAGGTTTAATGAATTTACATGAATACCAGGCAAAGTCGTTATTTGCCGACTACGGGCTACCTGTATCGAAAGGTGTTGCTGCCACGACCGCAGACCAGGCAGTGGAAGCTGCCGATCTGCTTGGCGGGGACAAATGGGTGGTTAAAGCTCAAGTTCACGCCGGCGGAAGAGGTAAAGCCGGTGGTGTTAAGGTGGTTTCTAATAGAGATGAAATCCGGGAGTTTGCTGATAAATGGCTAGGTAATAATCTGGTTACTTATCAAACCGATGCCAAAGGGCAACCGGTGAGCAGAATTCTGGTTGAAGAGTGTATCGATATTAAAAATGAGCTGTATCTCGGTGCCGTTATTGACCGTTCTTCAAGGCGCATAGTTTTCATGGCTTCAACTGAAGGCGGTGTGGAAATTGAAAAAGTTGCCCATGAGACGCCGGAAAAGATTTTGAAAACAACAATTGACCCACTGACTGGACCACTGCCTTTTCAGGGCAGGGAGCTTGCCTTCAAACTGGGCCTGAACAGCGACCAGGTAAAGCAATTCACCCGGTTATTCCTTGGACTCGCTAAGTTATTCACCGACCTGGATCTGTCTTTGTTGGAAATCAATCCGTTGGTTATAACCGCTGAAGGTGATCTTCACTGCCTGGACGGTAAGATTACCGTTGACAGCAATGCAATGTATCGACAAGCCAAACTGCGGGAAATGCATGACCCGAGCCAGGAGGATGAGCGAGAATCCCAGGCCGCTCAGTGGGACCTGAACTACGTTGCGCTCGATGGCAACATTGGCTGCATGGTCAATGGGGCAGGATTGGCTATGGGTACGATGGATATAGTTCAGCTACACGGTGGTAGCCCGGCAAATTTCCTGGATGTCGGCGGCGGAGCAACAAAAGAGCGAGTATCCGAGGCATTCAAAATCATTCTCTCCGATGAAAAGGTCAAGGCTGTGCTGGTTAATATTTTTGGCGGCATAGTGCGTTGTGATTTGATTGCCGAGGGAGTCATTGGCGCGGTTAAAGAAATAGGCGTACAGGTGCCCGTGGTGGTTAGATTGGAAGGCAACAAAGCCAAACAAGGAAGACAGGTGCTGATTGACAGCGGACTGAACATTATAGCCGCCACTAGCTTGTCGGATGCCGCCTTGAAAGTCGTCGCGGCAGCCGGGGGTGGACAATGAGTATACTTGTCTCGAAAGACACAAAAGTCATTTGTCAGGGCTTTACTGGGTCACAGGGTACTTTTCACTCTGCACAGGCAATTGAATATGGAACCAAGATGGTTGGTGGAGTTACCCCGGGCAAGGGAGGTCAGGAGCACCTTGGGTTACCCGTTTTTAACAGCGTCCGTGAAGCCGTTGAACAGACCTCGGCTGATGCCTCGGTCATCTATGTCCCGGCTGCATTCTGCAAGGACTCGATTCTGGAAGCCGCCGCCGCTGGAATTAAACTGATTGTCTGTATTTCCGAAGGTATTCCCACCTTGGATATGCTAATTGCCAAAGAGAAATGCGACCAATCAGGAGTTCGACTTATTGGCCCAAACTGTCCCGGTGTGATAACCCCGGGAGAATGTAAAATCGGAATCATGCCCGGCTATATCCATAAACCAGGCCGCGTAGGCATTATTTCCAGGTCGGGAACACTGACTTACGAGGCAGTAAAGCAAACAACCGATTGTGGCTTTGGCCAATCATCCTGCGTCGGTATAGGTGGAGATCCAATCCCAGGTTCAAATTTCATCGATATCCTCACATTATTTGAGCAGGACAAACAGACTGAAGCCATAGTAATGATCGGTGAAATCGGTGGTACTGCTGAAGAAGAGGCTGCTGCTTTTATCAAAAGTAATGTCTCCAAGCCGGTGGTTTCCTATATTGCTGGCGTCACAGCTCCCCCGGGCAAACGGATGGGGCACGCGGGCGCCATTATTTCCGGAGGAAAAGGTACGGCGGATGAAAAATTTGCCGCCTTAAATGATGCCGGTGTCAAAACTGTAAGAAGCCTTGCAGACATAGGCGAGGGTTTGCGGGAAGTAACAGGATGGTAATAATTCAGGGCTGAAAGCGCACAGCTTTGATTTTTATTCACTTTTGGTGGTATTTTTCTGCCTAGAGAGGTTCTAAAATTCAGTTCTAGTGTGATAGTCTTGTCGGAAATTCGGAGATTATTACCGAATATTAGGGACTACAAGCTAACTCCTGAAATAAAAGTTACCTAGCAACTCACTTTTTCAAACGGTGGGTAGATTGGTAACTTTACTCCGGGATTTAGGTCAGGGAGATCTGCCAAAGCCCTATGGCTTTAAGACAAAAAGGACAACATCGGCAGACAGCATTGCAGGGATAAAAATTAATTTGAGTTAAATTTGGGGATTGTACTTTTACATTTATTAACTTGCTTCACCACTGCTTGTTACAACAAGTAGAAGTCGGGAAATCAATGTCAATGGTATAGACTCAACCGATACATCAAGAATAAATAGGATGGCACATGAACTACCGTCGAATAACAACTAAGGTCCTAGCTTCCTTCGTATTTAGCATGTTGGGTTTTGCTAGTACTATCCAGGCCGCTGAGATCATGACCGATACCAGCATCATAGATCAGGCTTTGAACTCTCTAGAGCAAAACCAAACAGAATATGCTGCTGTTCAGGAAACCATTAACCGACTGGCAAATGAGGCTAGTACTACATTTGAAATATTCAAGCAGGAGAACGACAACCTAGAAGTCTTGTTAGTGCTCAACGCGGAATATCGAAAGTTGATTTCTATTCAGCACGAGAATATCGCCACCATAGATGAAAGCATTGCAGGCGTGGAAGTTATTTCTCGAGAAGTTCCCCTGCTGATGGAAAAGATGCTATCCAGCATCGAGCAGTTTGTGGAATTAGACCTGCCTTTTCAGATAGACTCTCGTCGTAATCGACTTCAATTTGCCCGAGACGCCATTGATAATCCGGACGTCTCAATCGCCGAGAAGTTTCGACAAGTATTGGTGTTATATCAAAATGAAACCCTCTATGGCAGAACCTATGAAACCTATTTAGATACAATTTCATTCGGTGGCACTGACCGCGATGTAAATATTATTCGTGTCGGTCGAATCGCCCTGATGTTCCAATCTACCGACCGACAAATTACTGGCATGTGGGACCGAGATACCAGAAGCTGGGTTGAAATTGATGCCGGTGAATATCGAACTGCAATTCAGTCTGCAATCAGAGTTACATCGGGACTCGATTCCCTACGAATTATTGATCTGCCAATCGTTGCACCGGAGTTAGTACAATAATGAAAACTAAAATTAAATACATCAACCTATCAACCGTCGCCTTGCTATTGGCATCGGTCACCAGCGTCTACGCACAGCAAGCGACTACCCTCGACGAACTGCTAACCCTTGTTGAACAAGACGGGGTTGCTCAGTCTGCGGATTATACGCAACGTCTGGAGGATTTTCAGAATGCGGCGAATGAACAAGAGCAGTTTTTGGAAACTACCCGTAACCGAGTTGGCGAACAAGACTCTATGCAAACCCAACTCAGTGATCAGTTTGAAGAAAACGAGATTACCATAGCGGAAAAACGCGAAGTCTTGCGAGATCGCCGTGGTGATTTAAATGAGCTCTTTGGTACGCTTCAGGGTGTCGCCGGTGATTTCATGAACACCTTTAGTAACTCATTGATAAGTGCCCAGTACCCAGGTCGCTCGGAATTCCTGGAAGAATTCATCGAAACGGCAGGAAGTTCTACCGAACAATTGGCGATTGCCGAAATAGAAAGGTTCTGGTATTTCATGCAGTTGGAAATGACCGAATCCGGTAAAGTCGTGCAGTACAGCGGCACGATATCCTTGCCTAGTGGTGAAACAATTAACCGCAGTATTACCCGCATCGGCTCGTTCAATGCCGTTTCTGAAGGTGACTATCTCAGTTACCAGGGTGACATAGGGCATCTTCAGGTGCTTCCACGCCAGCCAACTGGCACGATTATTAATGCAGGAGAAGTTACCGACCGCGCCGCAGAGTTGGAACGCGCCACTACGGGTATAGTCAAAGTAGGTATCGACCCTACTGGTGGTATTGGCGGCCAGGTCATGGCAAACCTAATCAACTTTCCAACCCCGATTGAATATGTGCGAAACAACACCAACCCAATCGTTTACGCCATCATCGGTATCGGTGTGATAGGTATTGTGATGGCACTGATTCGCTCCTTGATTTTGACCACGGTGTCTATGAAGGTAAGCAGGCAGTTGAAGTCGGACAAGCCAATGAAAAACAATCCACTGGGTCGTGTACTGGCGATCGCAGAAAACAATCCAAATGTTGACACTGAGACTTTGGAACTTAAACTTGGAGAGGCCATTTTACAGGAAACACCGGCACTGGAAAGATTTCTAGTTCTCATTAAGATCATTGCAACAGTCGCACCACTAATGGGTCTGCTTGGTACAGTAACTGGTATGATCCAGGTGTTCCAACAAATCACAGTTTACGGCGCCGGTGATCCGACTATCATGGCTGGAGGTATTTCGGTAGCCCTCCTGACCACAGTGCTCGGTATTACTGTCGCAATACCGACAGTTTTGATGCACACCTGGGTAAAAAGTAAGAGTGACACCATCATTCATATTTTGGAAGAACAAGCCACAGGTATGATCGCGGAGAAGGCTGAACAAAAAGTAGCAACCCAATAACGCTTACTAGCTGATAAAAGGTAACTAGACATGTATTTTACAATGTTAGATTTACTAGATGCCATCAGTACTTTTATGGATCGCGGTGGACCAGTTCTGTGGATTATCGCCGGACTGTTGCTGGTAAAATGGTCATTGGTATTTGAGCGGGTTTGGTATCTCAATACTACCCACAATAAGAACGTCAAAAGTACTCTGGCCGCGTGGAATGCCAGATCCGACACCAAGTCCTGGAGTGCTCACCAGATTCGCACAATGATGATTTCCAAGGTGTCACTGGACATACGCACTACTTTGCCAATGATTGAATCGCTGGTAGTGATTTGCCCTCTACTTGGTCTGATAGGCACGGTGACTGGTATGATCGAAGTTTTTTTCGTGATGGCGATTACCGGTGGTGGTGATGCTAAATCAATGGCCGGCGGGGTATCAAAAGCTACCATTCCAACTATGGCCGGAATGGTAGGCGCACTGTCAGGAATCTTCGCATCGAACTGGTTAAAAACCAGTATCGACCGAGATCTAACGTTGCTTGAAGACCATATGCCTTTGAGCAATTAAGAAGCCATAATGCCAGACGAAATAATAATTAGATGAGAACGATCTTCTTCTATAGAAGGGGTAAAAAATGAAATCAAGTTTAATGAGTAATAGGGACCAGGAGCCACCTGGCGAAATTGATCTCACGCCAATGCTCGACGTGGTTTTTATCCTGTTGATTTTCTTCATTGTAACATCGGTGTTTATTACTGAGGCCGGAATCGATGTAGCTAAACCCGAAGCTTCCACGGCAGAAGCCAAAAACAAGGATCTGATCCTGATCGCTGTAAGCGCTCAAGGGGATATCTGGATTGACGGTGAACAGATCGATCCGCGCTTTATTCGTGCCAGGTTCGAGCTGCGGCTGGCTGAAGCGCCCAATTCATCGCTGGTAATTCAAGCAGATCAGGCAGCAGACAACGAATATTTAATGCTAATACTGGCGGCCGCGCGAGATGCGGATATTACCGATGTTTCCATTGCAGCGGAGGCTTAGAAAATGATAATAATCAGATGGGGCTTGTCTATGATCATGGCCAGCGGCATTACGCTAGGCCTGTTTTACTTCATGCAGATGCTAATTGCTACCGGTGAAGGCCTGGACCAATCGCTAACCATCGTCAGGGTGGTGGATGCCACCATGCCCGATATCGAGCTTGATGTAATCGAAGAAATGGATAGACCTGAACCAATCGAAGAGTTGAACGAACCGCCACCTGACGCCCCAGATAAACAG
>Ga0114949_10002537_pt1 | contig 11412 bp, 10 predicted proteins | sample N074metaG_FD_83505 | JGI IMG/M metagenome (GOLD analysis project Ga0114949, IMG submission 83505) | Deep subsurface microbial communities from Kermadec Trench to uncover new lineages of life (NeLLi) - N074 metaG | ecosystem: Environmental > Aquatic > Marine > Ocean trench > Sediment | place... | reverse complement strand
TGGAAGCCGCTCCTACGGGAGGTTCTGCCCCTCGCGAGTATGAGGATCGCTAGAATGAAATTGATACTTCGGGTGCTGCAGCTGGCTGCGGCACTGACTATTGCCGCGTGTACCGGCACCGGTGGCGTCTCTGTCGAGGACGAACAACAGGCCGGTGCGCGGGCCGCGCGCCAGGTCGAAGAACAGGTAGGCATCTACCGAGCCGAATTCCTGATGACCTACGTCGACACAATCGGCCGCAGACTCATTGTCAACATCGGCGAAACACCTTACTACTTCAAGTTCCGTGTTATCGATCAGGCGGAGCCGAATGCCTTCGCGACGCCGGGCGGCTACATCTTCGTTTCGCGCGGAATGATGGCATTGATCAACACCGAGGACGAGCTGGCCGGCGTGCTCGCGCACGAAATCAGCCACGTCACGTTGCGGCACCATGCCCGCCAGTCGCAGCGTGGCGTTCTACCCGGCGTATTGGCGCTGCCCGGTCGGGCGGTACGCGCTGTCGTCGGCGAGGATATCGGCAACATCATCAACGCGCCGATCGAAGCGGCGGGCCAGGCCTACCTGTCATCTTACAGCCGCGCCCAGGAAACCGAGGCCGACCGGGTTGGCATGCGGCTCGCCGCGAAGGCCGGCTACGACCCGAACGCGCTGGGCGCGGTGCTGCGCAACCTCGAGCGCACAACGGCGCTCCTGTCCGGCCGATCCCACCAGTTCAGCTTCTTCGACAGTCACCCGACGATGCCGAACCGAATCGGCGACATCGAACGCGAAGCCGGAGACCTGGCATGGCGACCCGGAAAGCCGTATGCAAAAGACACCGCGGCGCTTTACAAGCGGCTCGATGGCTTGACGTGGGGGCCGAACAACCCGATGCAGGGCATCTTCGTCGGCCGGCAATTCATGCAACCGGACATGAACCTGTCGATCGAATTCCCGGACGGGTGGCGGATGCTCAATACACCCCGCTATGTCGGCGCATTCGCGCCCGAGGGGGATGCGATCGTGCTGTTCGGCAGCCCAGACCGACCCGGCGACACGAGCGAACTGGCGAGTGCGTTCATCGAGGAAATCAGTAAGGCACTCGACATCGAGCCATGGGAACCCATCGCAACACGGGTCGGGGAATGGGATGCACACCTCGTCAAGCTGGAAGACGAGTTGGGTGCCGAGCCGGTCAGTATCTATTACCTGTGGGCCAACACGGGTCGATCGATCTTCAGGATCGTCGCGCTGGGATCGAACCGCTATGACGAGCAATTACGTGAAACCGGAGAGAGCCTCCGAAGACTGACACGTGACGAGCTGGATTCGATCATGGACCGCCGCATCCGCATCGTTGCAGCGGTCGACGGTGATAACCTGGCCAGCATGTCGGTGCGCACCGAGAATGCGATGCCGGATGATCTGACCGCCGCGATTAACGGGCTGCCAGACGATGCCACGCTGGAAAGCGGCCAACTCATCAAGATCCTGCGCGAAGAGCCCTATATCACCCAGTAATGAGAGCGACCATCAGAGCGCCCGCCGCTCGCGCGCGCGCCGCGCGATATGTGCTGCCGTTGCTATGATCGCGACGCTGATGACCGGCTCGCCGATATTGCCGACGATGCCGCCGGTCAGCGGGTACGGCACCGCAAAAAATACCATCGACCCGACCGCCCCGATCACGAGCCACTTCCAGCCGATTTTCACCCACAGGTAGATGCCAAACACGATCAGCACCCATGTCAGCGTGATCGCCGGCACCGGCGGAATGCGAATGCCGGCCCCGATGACCGCATCAGGCCCGCACGCGGTGTACTCGGCGATATGCGTCGTATAGCGCAGGGTGTCCGCAAAGCAGGACGGATAGAACGTGGCCGCTGAAAACAACCACAGGTCATCCACGATAAAGTATGTGGCCAGCAGGCAGAATGCGGCCATCACAATACGGCTCTGCGCCCAGCCGAAACCCGACTCTCGCGCCATCGAGCCCACAGCGATGAATGTCATCGGCAAGCCGATGTAGTGCGCCAGGAAGCGAATCGTGTTCAGGCCAATCAGCAACGTGCCCTCGCCGAGCGTGCTGCCGAGCCCGATGACGACATTATCGAACCACAGTAAGGTCAACGGAATCGTCGCAAGAATCAGCCCGTTGGTGCGGTATTCGAGACACAGCCGGGCGGCCCACACCAATACGGCGAAATCTACGGCGGCAATAGTCAGATAAGCGATCGATAACATGTCAACCCACTCGCCATGGAAAAAAATGGTGTCAGACAGCTCGTGGCAAACACCGATTAATTTTTTTGCGCCCGCGCACTACTCGCTGGACCAGGGCCACTTGCGGTTCGCATCGACCGCGGTCAGCGTCAGTCCGATCGTGCGATCGTCGTCCAGCGCCGCGACGAGCAACGCGGCCAGATCCTCACGGAAGATAAAGCCGAAAACGTCAGTCTCCTCGGTCAGGACACCGTTGCCCGTGCCACGGCGCGAGAGCAGACCGCCCGGCCGGATGATCGTGAAATCGAGGCCGCTGGCGCGCAGGTCTTCCTCGGCGTGGGTCTTCAGGGGTAATGTCTTCGCCAGAAACCGTTTCGACATCATCGGAACGACGTCATAGCTGTCGCCTGAGCCGATCGATGTCACGAGTACGAGGCGATGGATACCCGCCTCGACCGCCGCTTTGATGATGTTCGCGTTACCCTGGTAATCCGGCGGCGGCTCGCAGGAGACGCACCCGATCGTCGTCAGCACGGCACGGTAATCTCCGGACGACATCGCGGTACGCACCGTCTCGATATCCATCGCGTCGCCGACGACCAGTTCGATGCCGAGCGCCTCGAGCGCGGCCGTGTTCGAAGTCGGTCGCACGAATGCCGTGACGCGGTCGCCCCTCGCCTGGAGCGACTCGGCCACGATCAGACCGGTATTCCGGGTCGCTCCGAATAACAGGATGGATGACTCGTCGTCGGCCGCCTGCCCCGTCGTGCTGGCGACGACGTCAATAGGGGCCTTCGGCAATTTCGCTTTGAGCGACAACGCCAGGCCGGCAATAGCAAGTACCAGGGCCAGAAACAGGCCGCCGATGATTTTCAGAAATAAACGCATATGCTGTCCTTCCGGCGACGCGCAAACCCACGAATTCGAGTCTATGCGGACATCTATGGATTGTCTATTTCCAGGCAGCAACAACACCGTGGGCCGAACCGGGTGACGCCCAGGGGCAGACGGGCTCGCTTTCCGAGTCCGACGGAACCGCCCGGACAACGAAGACGCAGCGTTAGAGTAAGGCGGTAGCTTAGCCGACGAACTCCGCGAAGAACTGGTTGAGCAGCCGATCCTCGGGATCGAATCGCCGGCGGAGTGCCCTGAAACGGTCGAGACGCTTGCCATATGCGCCGGCGACCTGATCCGGCGTGAAACTTCGTGTCTGGTTAAGCGACGGGATACCACCGAAGTGCGCGGAGATCTTCGCAAAATCGAACAGGAAGTCATCCCAGCCATCGCTGTTTGTCGTGCGCAGATTCAATGCGAACACCGGCCCGTCGAAGCTCGGCGACAGCAAGGCGCTACGGTCTTGCGAGATGCGGTAGCCGACGGAGGGAAGGTCGCAGCGAAAGCCGGTGGTCTTGTAGTGTCGACGACAGAATTCCCGGTACGAATACAGGGCGGCACCGAACTTGTCGGCGGGATACAGCCACGTGCATTGCCTGATTCGACTCGATGGGCCGATCTTGCGAAACTGCCCGGTCTGCTCCATCGCATTACTGCCCACGTCGACAAATCGGGTGTTTACGAGCATCTGCGTCGCCGCGCTGAAGCCGTCGATCAGCGGGTCGCGAATACGTCCGACCGGAACGAACTTGCCGACCGAATGGACGACATCCGGCAAGACTTTGTTGATGATCCAGTCGCGGACTTTCCATGCGAATGACCCGGGCTTCTGGTCTTTGTTGTTCGAATCGCGCAACTCGATGTAGACACGGTTGCGGAACGGCAACAGGAACAATTTGACGCCGGATGTCGTGCGAGCCAGGCTCGGTGCGATGGTCGCCAGCTCGGCGAAGCCGACCTTGCGATTGCGAATCGAATACGAACGCGTCTTGCGAATCTTCAGCGTGACAGAATAGACGATGCCGATCAGGCCATAGCCCTGTCGCACGAGATCCAGCATCTCGGGCAATGATTCGCCGTACTCGACGACCTTCCCCTGGGCTGTAACGATGACGACGCCGGTCACGGTCGAGGCGAGGTGCGCACCATCGTCGGGCATCCCGGCCGACAGGGAACCGCTGCTGATCAGGCCGCCGACGGTCCGATCGAGCTGTTCGTAGCTGCCGACCAGCTCGAGGTCATGCGCCGCCAGCTTTCGCGCGAGATCACGCAGACGCATTCCGGCCTGTACCTTCACGGTACGTGACCGGATCTGCAGGACGCGGTTCATCGCGGTCATGTCGCAGATCGTGCCTTCCTGCACGCCGATGCAGCGTGTATTGCCGCTGCGTGCCCCGACTGGCCTGACGGGTGAAGGGAAACGTCTGGGATTCGTCAGTACCGCGACGATCTCCTCGACTCCCCTCGGACGGACCGTTAACGGTGCACGAGTTGTCGGTTTACGGGCTCGACCCGTCTTCGATGCAGTCCCTTGCATGCATGTGCCTCGGTGTGACGATTCTCTTGCCACCGGAATCAGACCGACATGCCGGGAGAGCCAAACATCACGAAAGAACTTCGCGAGATTCTGCTGGCAACCCCGCTGTCGTAGGAAACAATCCCTTAGACCGGTAGCTTTGTGTCCCCGGTTTTCACCGGGTTTACCATTGATCAGCGGGTCCGACTATGTATGAAGAAAGTGCATCTGACAAGGAACTACATAGAGCTCGATGCACCGCGACAGAATTTTGTCCAGTCGGCGACGTGATATCGGGGCTCGGCGGCCAATCGGACAGATTATGTTGTCCCCGCTTTTCCGGGCGACCAACCCGAGCCGCCAGATTAAGGAAAGCGGCGCCCTGACGAAGTCCGTTCCCATTTTTGTAAACACCGCAGTGCCCCACCAGCGTGCATTCGGCCCTCAAATGACCATCAATTGAGACATTCGCACCAGCGCTGCCTTGCCCATGGCGCTAGAATCTTCAGGCTACAGGATGTTTCGCGGCACGAATCCCGGATCCTATTTCACAGCAGGTCCTGACAGACATGAATATCTCTCGCCAACAATTTCTCGGCCTGCTGATCGCGAGCCTGCTGGGCGGTTGCGCGACGCTGCAGCAGCCCGATCCCACACGAGTACTCGCCAACCACAACGCGCCCGCCGCCGAAGGCCTCGATGCCTGCCGGGCCGCATTCTCGGCGGAGCTGCCAAGGTCCGGTCCGACGCTGGACCCACAACACATCGAATTGTTCGTCTGGAATATTCACAAGGGCGCAAACCCGGACTCATTCGCCGATCTCGACCGGCTCGCCGGCGACAAGGACCTTGTGCTGATTCAGGAGGCACGGCTCGAACAGCAGCCGGTCGATGCGCTCGACAAGGCGCGGTACTGGTCGTTCGCGCCCGGCTACCGAACGTCAAAAGCATCGACCGGGGTCATGACGCTCAGCAATACCATGCCGCTGATACATTGTTACCTGACCGACCGTGAACCCTGGATACGCTCGCCCAAGGCAATCAGCATCACGAAGTTCGGACTCGATAACACCGACGTCACGCTCGCCGTCGTCAATGTCCATGCACTCAACTTCACGTTCGGTATTCGTGCTTTCTCGGCCCAGATCGCGAAGATCGAAACAGCGCTTGCCGATCACGACGGGCCGGTGATCCTGGCCGGCGATTTCAACACCTGGCATGCGCGCCGCTCCGAGGTACTGAGGGCGCTCAGCGAGCGCCTGAACCTGCATGAACTCTCGTTCGACATCGACAGTCGGGTGACACTGCTCGGCAGCATCTTCGACCGGATATTCGTTCGCGGCCTCGACGCCATCGACGCCACCATCGATGTCGTTGACACATCGGACCATAACCCGATGTCCGTGACGCTACGGATGGAGCGCGCATGATCCGGCCGGCCCTGATTGTTGCGATGCTGGCTGCGCTATCGGCCGTGCCTGCACACGCGACGCGCGATGACGCGGAGATTCAGCACCTGCTGTCGACCATCGGCAACAGCGGCTGCACATTCGTGCGCAATGGCACGGATCACCCGGCCCAGGCGGCGGAAGATCATCTGCGCATGAAGTACCGCCACGCCGGATCACGAATCGGGACGGCCGAGGCATTCATCGAGCGACTGGCCAGCGAAAGCTCCTGGACGGGCCAGCCCTACCTGATCCGCTGCGGCGCCGACCAGCCGGTGCCGTCCGGGGACTGGCTGAGTCATCAGCTGCGCGAGTTCCGCGAAACACGCCCCGGATAGCCGAGGGCAGCCGCCGTGAATACGTCTTCGTAGGAGCGGCATCCTGCCGCGATCGGCGCTAATCGCGGCAGGATGCCGCTCCTACGGCGAAGCACCCCAAGGGCCACAGTCTCAGAATGAGGCCGCAACCCAGGTGTCCGGATAGTTTGTGGGGTAGCAATGCCTATCGCCGCAGCTTACGCCGGTCGCTGCGGCCCGAGCCGTCGTCCCGCGGCGGCAGGCCGGTGTGCTGTGTCAGGATCTGACCGCGCCGTGTCCGTCGCTGGTGTCCCGCGGACGAGTTCTTTCGCCGCGGCGCCTTGTAATCCCGGGCTTCGGTCGGTTGATCCCGCGGAATCAGCTTATCCGGCCCGTCGCCGATCAGATCCGGTCGACCCAGGCGCTTTAGCGCATCGCGCAGCAACGGCCAGTTGCTCGGATCGTGATAGCGCAGGAATGCCTTGTGCAGTTTTCGCTGCTCCGGATCCTTGGCGGTTTTGACCGGGGTACTCTTGTAACTGACTCTGCGCAGCGGGTTCTTGCCGGAGTGATACATCGCCGTCGCGGTCGCCATCGGCGAAGGGTAGAACGCCTGCACCTGGTCGGCGCGAAAATTGTTCTGCTTGAGCCACAGCGCGAGACTCAGCATATCCTCGTCGGTCGTGCCGGGATGCGCGGAGATGAAGTACGGGATCAGGTACTGCTCCTTGCCCGCCTCCTTCGAGAATTTCTCGAACAGCTTGCGGAACTCGTCGTAGGTGCCCATTCCCGGCTTCATCATCTTGCTCAGCGGACCGTCCTCGGTATGCTCCGGCGCGATCTTCAGGTAGCCCCCGACGTGATGCGTGACGAGTTCGCGGACGTATTCCGGATCCTTGACGGCGAGGTCGTAGCGCAGGCCGGATGCGATCAGGACTTTCTTGATGCCCGGCAGCGAGCGCGCATCGCGGTAGAGTTTCGTCAACGCCGAATGGTCAGTATTCAGGTTCGGGCAGATACCGGGATAGACGCAACTTGGCTTGCGACACGCGGCCTCGATCTCGCGGCTCTTGCAGGCGAGTCGGTACATGTTCGCGGTCGGGCCACCGAGGTCGGAAATAACGCCGGTAAAGCCCGGTACTTTGTCGCGAATCTCTTCGATCTCGCGCAGGATCGACGACTCGGAGCGGTTCTGAATGATCCGGCCCTCGTGCTCGGTAATCGAGCAGAACGTGCACCCCCCGAAACAGCCCCGCATGATGTTGACCGAGAATCGAATCATCTCGTACGCCGGAATACGCCGCCCCTCATACGTGGGATGCGGCACCCGCGCGAACGGCATTCCGAACACGTAGTCCATCTCCTCCGTCGTCAACGGGATCGGCGGTGGATTCAGCCACACATCGACGTCCGCATGCTTTTGTACCAGCGCCCGCGCGTTGCCCGGGTTCGTCTCCATGTGCAGCACACGACTGGCATGCGCATAGAGCACGGCATCGTTCCGGACCTTCTCGAAGGACGGCAGACGAATGACCGTCCGCTCGCGATCCAGCCGCGGCCGACGCGGATGCAACGGTCGGCCGTCCGCTGCAAACTCGACGCCGCACATCGGGTCGTTGCGGCGTCGCAGTTCGTCGGCATCGATGTTGCGAATATTAATGTAAGGATTGACGACCGAGTCGACCTTGCCCGGCCGGTCAATACGCGTCGAGTCGACTTCCGTCCACACCTGCGGGTCGTCACGACGCACGAACACCGTGCCACGCACGTCGGTGATGTCCGCGATACTCTCCCCGAGCGACAGGCGATGGGCGATCTCGACGATCGCCCGCTCCGAGTTACCGTATAACAGAATATCCGCCGTCGCATCGATGAGGATCGAGCGCCGCACCTTCGACTGCCAGTAGTCATAGTGCGCGATGCGTCTCAGCGACGCCTCGATGCCGCCGAGAATGACTGTCGCGTCGGGGTACGCTTCCTTGCAGCGTTGCGTATACACCAGCGAACACCGGTCCGGGCGACTGCCGCCCTGACCACCCGGGGTGTATGAATCGTCCGAACGCGCCTTTCGATCGGCCGTGTACCGATTGATCATCGAATCCATGTTGCCGGCCGTCACGCCGAAGAACAGGTTCGGCTTACCCAGCACCTCGAACGCATCCTTCGATTGCCAGTTCGGCTGTGCGATGATGCCGACGCGAAAACCCTGTGCCTCCAGCAAGCGCCCGATAATGGCCATGCCGAAAGACGGCTGATCGACGTAGGCATCGCCGCTGACAATGACGATGTCGCAGGAATCCCATCCGAGCGCCTCCATCTCCTGACGATTCATCGGCAGGAACGGAGCCTGGCCGAAGCATTCGGCCCAGTACTTCGGGTAATCGAACAGCGCGGTGCGGGCTTGTGGTATGGCGATGGAGGACATGAAGATTCTCTCTGCAACCCCCTATTCTAGCAGGACACAGGGTGATCCCGCTGGTACGATCCCGTAGGAGCGGCTTCCAGCCGCGATTCCCACATGCCTGGATTCCGAGCGCAGTTCGCAGCAAGGCCGGCGGCCTTGCTGCACTGTAGCGTTCGTGGGTCCTCGTGCAGCGTCAGACGTTGCCCCCGGGAACCACCGTCGTCTCGGCCTCGCCCTCGCGCCAGATCTGGCGCGGCGCATAGCCATCCTTGCGCATCAGGTGCTCACTGTAGACGATCCGCTGCGGATCGATACGCAGGAGCTGGCCCTGCGGTGGCGCATCCATCGAGCGCCCGAGTTCGTATGACGAACCCGTCCACTTGAAGATCTTCATGCCGTGTTCCCACTCGGGCGTACCAACATCGAGGAGGTTCGCCGTGCCGAAGAACTGGCAACCCATGACGCATGCCCAGCCGGCCATCGGGTTTGCGATAGCGAACGAAACGCGCGGGTCGCGCTGCATTGCCTTGAGCTTCGGGCTGTTCGGCTGCGGAAATATGTACAACTGCAAACCGTCATTGTAGAACTCGACCGGGCTAACGATCGGCGCACCACTCTTCATGACGGTGCCGAGATAACCGATATTCGTCATCGTCAGGACGCGCTCGATGTGGCGCTCGAGCATTTCCTTCGGCATCGTCGCGGTCGGCCAGGGTTCTTGTTCGAGCCAGGGATGGGCTACGCTCATGGCGGTCTCCTGTTTATTCGTCGGCGGGTATGGCCGGACACAATAGCCGACTTTCGGGCCCAGACAAGCCGCCCGGTGCCTGTCGGCTGCGATGCGAACACCTCGCCGGTCGAAAAAGTTAGTATTTGCGACCTGCGTCTCTTGATTATCCTGCCTCCATGAGTATTTTTACGGTCTGGGCACACCGTGCGCGATCAGGGAACTCAACACATTGACGAAGGGTCAGGCATTCCGCAGGCATTTTTCGATCAGCGCGACCGTCGTTGGCATCGCGATGGCAGTCATATTCTTCGTCTGGTACCCGGCACCCTATTTCCAGATCGCCGGCGCATGGAGCGTCGTCCAGATCCTGATCGGGGTCGATCTGATCCTCGGGCCGCTACTGACCCTGATCCTCTACCGGGCCGGAAAGCCGGGGCTGGTGTTCGATCTTTGCGTGGTCGCCGCAATCCAGTTGTCGGCGCTCGTCTATGGTCTAACCGTGATCTATCAGGAACGGCCCTATTTCACCGTGTTCGTCATCGATCGTTTCGAGGTCTGGGCGGAAAAAGACATCGATTACCGCGCGATCGAAGACGAGTACCTGAAGCAGAAGCCATGGATCGGTCCCATTTACGCCATCGCGGCCATGCCGGATTCTGACGAAGAGCGGGCGCAGATCATGGAGGGCCTGTTCGAGGGCAAGCCCGACATCGACCGCCTCCCGCGATACTGGTCGCCCTATCAGGCACACGCGGAGATCGTCGTCGCCCGGGGTATCAGCCTCGAAGAACTCAAGGCCACTCGTCCCGATGCCGCGGAAAAGATAGACGCGGTCATTAACGCGCACCGCGACACGACGGACCTGATCGGATTGCCCGTCATGGGCAAAGAAGACGTGTATGTGCTCGTTCTCGAGGGCGCAATACCGATGCCGGTGGACCTGATCAAACTCAACCCATGGTTAAGACCGGCCCCGGAGGATGGGGCAGGCGTCGAGCCGGCCGAAGCGCCGACGCCTGCGGAGGACGTGAGCGGCTGATCTTCGGAAAAATATCCTTATATATCATATTGTTATATAAGGTCCGACGAGACCCGACCGCCTCCGCACTGCCGTCAGTCCGCGGCCGCCTCTTTCTTCTTGCGCCAGAGCTCACGCTTGCGCTGCTGCGCGCCTTCGAAGTATTCGTCCCAGCCGGGCTCGACATCCTTCTCGAACAGGTCCTCTATATATACCATCGCCGTCTTCGGCGACTCTGCCCAGTGAATGTACCGCCATCCGTCCGGCGTGCTGCGCAGCACGGCGCTGACACGAACGTCCTCGCCGATTGGCTTGCTCGCAATAACCTTCATCTCGAAATGCATGTACCAGACGGCGATCGCGAGATCGGGCGCGATCTGCTTTACGGCGATGTCACTCATCGATTCGCGAATCGCCTGGATCACGGGATTAGGCTTCGGCGGATCGAGATACGCGCGCAGCCGGTCCCAGCCGATGAACCACTGTGACTGCTCTTCGGCGAGATAGGTCGGGAAAGCCTCGTTCGGATCCCAGAGTTCCAGCACGGATCCGAAGTCCTGCGAATTCCATCGCTCCGCAGTCTCATGGACAACCGCTCGAACCGCCGCTTCGACCTCCGGATCGATCTCGATCGTCGGCGGCGGCACGACCCGCTTGTGACCGCCCGCTGACAACGGTGCCAGCGGCGCAATACCTGCAAAAACCAGCACGAGGAGGCCGATCACCACGTGTGAACCTGCGGATATTCGCTTCATGAACTCTCCTCCCCTATTTCGGCCCGATTCGAGCCGACGTGCCAATTAACAATAACAATCTGTCATTTAACAATAACAATATCGGTCGCCAAGTCGACCTGGCCTGCATCTTAGATGCGCCGCAGCTCCGTGTCACCCGGCACCGG
>Ga0114949_10002535_pt1 | contig 11416 bp, 7 predicted proteins | sample N074metaG_FD_83505 | JGI IMG/M metagenome (GOLD analysis project Ga0114949, IMG submission 83505) | Deep subsurface microbial communities from Kermadec Trench to uncover new lineages of life (NeLLi) - N074 metaG | ecosystem: Environmental > Aquatic > Marine > Ocean trench > Sediment | place... | reverse complement strand
TGATTTTGATGTCGTATTTCTGGCCTTCATGTTTGAGCGAATTCATGAAACCAAGCATCGCGGTCTTGGCGGCGCCATAATTGGTCTGGCCGAAATTGCCCCATACGCCGGACGTGGACGATGTCAGCATAATCCGACCATATCCCTGTTCGCGCATATGCGGCCAGGCATTGTGGACGGCGTTAAACATGCCTTTCACGTGCACAGAAAAAATGATGTCCCAGTCTTCTTCGGTCATCTTGCCAAAACTGACATCGCGCAGAATGCCCGCATTGCAGATCAACACATCCAGTCGACCAAAATTGTCGATGGCGGCTTTGGCCATCGACGTACCCGTTTCATATTTTGAAATATCACCAAAGTTCGCTACGGCTTCGCCGCCAGCGGCACGGATTTCGTCAACCACAGCATTGGCCATGTCGGTCGAGCCACCACTGCCAAATTCATCGCCACCTAAATCATTCACCACAATTTTGGCACCACGGCTGGCCAACTCCAGCGCATAGGACCGGCCCAGGCCGCCCCCAGCCCCCGTAATGGCGGCCACCCGTCCTTCAAATGAAACTGTCATCGTATTCTCCCCTAAAAGAATTAAAATTCAGGGGTCGATCATCCTGTCAGAACGGTAGCCCGTCAAGTCATGCGGGTCTTCAACTCTGCCTGATACGACGCCAACTCGGCCTTCACAACTGGTGCCAAGATATAGAGGCCCAAAATATTGGGCAGGGCCATCAGGTAAATCAGCGCGTCGAACAGATCGAGGATTGCTGATAATTGCACAGAACAGCCGATGACTGTGAAGATGCAAAAGATGACCTTAAACGTGTTTTCGCGCCCTCTTCCCTCGCCAAACAGATAGGTCCAACCCTTCAGGCCGTAATAGGCCCAAGCTATCAGGGTCGAGAACGCAAACAGGATTGCGGCAACTGACAGGGGTGCAGGCGACCATGGCAACACCGATTCAAAAGCAGCCGAGGTCAATTCGATCCCCGCCATGCCGCCCTGGCTCATCTCGGGCGTGTAGATGGTCATGGTCAGCACCAGGGCTGACAACATGGTCACGACCACCGTATCGATGAAAGGCTCTAACAGACCGACAAAGCCTTCTGTCGCGGGGTTGGCTGTGCGCACCGCTGAATGGGCAATGGCTGCAGACCCAAGGCCCGCCTCATTGGAAAACGCGGCACGTTGAAAGCCCAGGAACATGGCGCCAAACATACCGCCCGCAATGCCTTCGGGGCTGAACGCCCCATTCCAGATCATGGCCAGGGCCGCAGGCAGCATGTCGATCTTGATAATAATGACCGTCAGCGCGCCCAGGCAGTAGGCAATAATCATGAACGGTACCAGTTTGGAGGTCACCGCCGAGATGCTTTTGATGCCGCCAATGATTGTCAGCGCTGCCAGCGCAGCCATGATCGACCCAAACAGCCAACCTTTATCGCCCCAAAAGCCGGCTTCTCCGCCGGTGACTTCCATGAATTGCACATAGGCCTGGTTGGACTGGAACATATTGCCAATGCCCAGACAGCCGACCACGATGCTGCCGGCATAAAATATGGCCAGGCCCCGGCCCAGCCGCGGCAAATTGCGCTCGGCCAGCCCGCGCTGCAGGTAATACATCGGCCCACCAGAGACGACGCCGTCATCCGAGATATGGCGATACTTTACGCCCAGGATGCATTCAGTGAATTTGGTGGCCATCCCCAAAAAGCCAGCAACGGCAATCCAGAAAATCGCCCCCGGCCCGCCCAGGCTGACGGTAATCGCGACACCTGCAATATTGCCGACACCCACGGTCCCAGACACCGCAGACGTCAGGGCACGAAACGCAGAAATTTCGCCTTCCCGCCCCTTGCCTTTATGTCGACCCGCCACAAGGGCAATGCCGTGCTTCATACCGGTGAAATTGATGAACCGGAAATAAAAGGTGAAGAACACCGCGCCGAAGATCAGCCACAATACGATCAAGGGTGCCTGACCGTCGCCAATGGGAATCGACACCAGAATGATATTGGAAACAGTGTCGGCAATAGGGCGCATAAAGGCATCTATGCGATCATCCAGACTAAGGACTGGGATCGCAGCTTCACTGGCGGCGAACGCTATAGAGGGCAACAAGGATGTAAAAAAAGCAGCAATAGCTGGCCCGTATGAACGTTTGATAGAAATTTCCCTGGGTTTGTGACGCCTCCCCGACATCACTTATTACAGACACCCATACTAGGCCGAGACACGGCCCGATCAAGATGGATATGGGACCAAGTGATGATGTACCTGTATCATTGGCGGAATTTCGACTAATCTGGCGTGTCACCACCCAGCAGAGGCAAATGTGCCCGATACAATCGACCTACAGGAAAAAATTGTCGCACTGCAGCAATGCAGCGAGGTATTGGACGCAGCCCGTATCCTGCGCGAAATTGGTAAGGGACTGAAGGTGCCCTACGCATCGTGCGTCGACGACTATTCAGAGGCTCGCCTGCCGCTGATCGCTGACGGTCGCGCTTTGGCAGAAATATTTGGGTGGGATAAATCCTTCATCCATGATTGGGAAGATAATCACCTGCACCTGATCAGTCCAATGGGGGCCGCCTGTCGCATTACCACCAAGCCCTTCAGCTGGCTGGCCGAGAATGTCGAAGAGATGAACCCCAAAGGCTCTGACAATCGCCAAAAGCACTGGCACCTGACGACCGAGCGCGGCATCTATGGTGGCATTATGGTACCCGTCCACATGCCTATGGGACGGGTTGGGTCTATCGGCTGGGTTGCCCGCACTGACGAAGACCCTGTCGACCTGGATGCTGTCCTCGATCAACACAGCCATAATCTGCGCACCGCGGCTTTGTTGTTCATGGATATTGTGTATGAAATCCGGCCAGATCACGCACCAGAAGGCGCCACGGCAAACATGACAGAACGCGAGGCCGAATGCCTGTCCTGGATTGCCCTGGGCAAAACAGATGCCGAGATCGCCATCATCATCGACCGGTCGGTGCCGACAATTCGGTTTCACCTCGACAATGCCATGAAGAAACTGAACGCATCCAACCGGACGCAAGCAGCAGCGCTTGCGTCGCAATTGGGTATTTTGGGGTCCCTGGCTCGATAGGCAGCGACCCCGATATCTTATTGGTTCAGCATTGGTTTGCGCAGACCGCCAATGGCCGTCATGATCTGGTTCAACACGTCGCCTTCAACACCAAGGGATTCGAGCGCGGCTTGCAAATGTTCCGCAACAGCGTCGAAATGGCCGTCGTTCAGTCCGTCTTCTTCCACCAATTTTTTGTGGGCTGCCCGCATATAGCCATCGGGGTCTTTGGCGGTGCCTGCCAATACCTTGCCAAGGAAGCGTTTTTGCTTGGCCGCCTGGACATCCATATTGATTTTAAAGAAACCGTTAATCCGGTCGTCCGCCAATACACGCACATAGAATGCGTCAACTGCTGCATCTACCGAATCCTGACCGCCAATTTGATCAAGAAGTGTCATGGGGGGTTTTTCAAGAACTGTCATGGGGTTGTTCCCTTTTTTTATAAGTTAATCCTGAATCTCGAGGCCACCATGCGCACGAAAGCAGGCCGGTACCTTGATCAAAATCAACGGCAGGGGAATTCTTGGATAATGTGGGTTTCAGGTCACACACAATAGGACGCGCTACTCGGCAGGAACGTAATCCACTGCCTCGGTCTGGCGACGATCCCGGGCCAACAACAGGTAGAAAGCAGGCACCACAAACAGCGTGAACATGGTGCCAATACCCAGACCGGTCATAATCACCAAGCCAATCTGGAAGCGGCTGATCGACCCCATGCCGGTCGCCAGCAATAGTGGCACCATGGCCACCAACATCGCCACTGTCGTCATCAGGATGGGACGCAGGCGCACAGACGCTGCCTGAATAACGGCGGCCCGTTTGTCCAGGCCTTCGTTCACCTGAAGTTGGTTAGAAAAATCTACGATCAGGATGCCGTTTTTGGCAATGAGCCCAATCAGCGTAATCATCCCCACCTGTGTGTAGATGTTGATAGACGCCGCGCCCAGGGTCACAAAGATCAACGCTCCGGCGATCGACATCGGGACCGAGATCAAAATGATCAACGGGTCGCGCCAACTTTCAAACTGCGCTGCCAGCACCAGATAGATGATGACCAGCGACAAGAAGAACGTAATCACCAGCGCGCTGCCCTGTTCGATGAACTGACGGGACTCGCCAATATAATCGTAGCTGAATTCCTGCGGGAACGTTGTCGCGGCAATGCCTTCCAGATACTCCAGCGCCTCGCCCAATGTCACACCAGGCGACGGCACACCCTCGACGGTCACCGCATTCAATTGTTGGAACTGGACGCGCTCTGTTGGTTCTACATGGTGTTCAAATTTCACCAGATTGGACAAGGATACCAAGTCGCCAGACGCTGCCCGGACGTAATAGTCGTCAAGCAAATCAAAGCTCTGACGGAATTCGCGCGCCACTTGCGGCACGACTTCGTACGACCGGCCCTGCAGCGAGAACCGGTTGACGTTGTTATCGCCCAGCATGGTCGCCAGAGAACGACCAATGTCTTCCATGCTGATGCCCAGATCACCGGCGCGGTCGCGGTCGATGACCACTTCGGTGCGCGGCAAGGTCATCTCGATGGTCTTGCGCATGAAAATAAAGTTGCCGCTCTGCATCCCCTGGCCAATCACCTGGTCGGCCAATCGCACCAACTGATCATAGTCCTGGTCGCTGGTGATCACAAATTGGACAGGCAGGCCGCCGGCAGCCCCAGGCAGGGTTGGGCGTTGGAACAATACAATATCGAGGCCGGCAATTTTCGACAAAGACGCCTGTAAACCAGTTGTTATTTCGTCTTTATCGCGGTTTTGCATGTCCGGCGGCAACATGTCGCGTTCACCCTCGTCGATAAAGCGCATGCCGCCATAGGTCTGTGCAGGCGTTCCACCCCCGCCAATCATCAAGAAGCTGCGCAGATATTCAGGTGTGTCTTCAAATGCAGTGATGATCTGTTCACCATACGGTTTCACATATTCGATGGTTGCCGTATCGGGTGCCCGTGCCATCACATTATGAAAACTAGCAGCCTCTTTAGGAGCCAGTTCTGACGTGCTGGACGCAAACATGAAGTAGATGCTGGCAATCACGACGGCGGAAAACATCATGGTCACGGGTTGGACATTCAGCGTGGCGCCCAGCGCCCGCCGGTACCAACTGGCCAGACGTTCGAAGAAATGTTCGACCACCATTTCGAATTTACCGGGGTTGGCATCATTCTTCAGCACGGCGGCAGACAGCATGGGCGACAGCGTCAGCGCCACAATACCAGAGATCAGCACAGCACCGGCCAGGCTAAAGGCAAACTCGGTAAACAAGATGCCAACCAGCCCCCCCATAAACCCAATAGGCGCATACACCGCCAGCAAGGTTGTGGTCATGGATATGATGGGCATTGCCAATTCACGCGCCCCTTTTATGGCCGCCTGTACAGGCGTTTCGCCCTTCTGAATATGGCGATGGACGTTTTCGACCACCACAATGGCGTCATCCACCACCAGACCGATGGCCAACAGCATCGCCAACAGGGTCAATAGATTGATCGAGAACCCAAACAGCAGCATCAAAAAGGCGCTGCCGATCAGCGACAAGGGGACCGACACGGCCGGTACAATGGCCGCGCGCCAGGACCCAAGGGACAAATAAATAAGAAACAGCACAATCAAGATAGCTTCGGCCAGCGTCTTGAAGACTTCTTCAATAGAATGCTGGATGTCCTCGCTTGTATCGTGAACCAGCGCAATCTCTAGACCCGAGGGCAGTTGGCGCTCGATTTGGGGCAACAGGTCGCGAATGTCAGCAGCCACGGTCAGGGGGTTTGCCCCGGGTGCCAGATCAATACCCACCATGATGGCCATTTGGCCATTGTACCAACTGGTCAGGTTGTAGTTCTTTGCACCCAGTTCGATTTCTGCCACGTCGCGCAGGCGCACCAGGGTGCCGCCATCCTGACGGATCACCAGATCACCAAAAGCCTCTTCTGATGATACACCCGTCGACGCCGTCAAATTCACCGCAACATAATCGCCCTTGGTGTTGCCAATCCCAGCCAAAAAGTTGTTTTCGCGCAACGTGTCATGAACATCAGTGGCGGTCACGTCCAAAGCGGCCATGCGCATCGGGTCCATCCACACCCGCATCGCAAAAGACTGGTCCCCATTGGTATCGGCCTTGGCCACACCCGGGATCGCCTGCAATTTGGGTCGCACGGTACGGCGCAGATAGTCGGTGATTTCAGGCGGTGTCATCTCATCGCTATAAAAAGCGATATACATCAACGCCATGGACCCGCCGGTGCCAGAATAGATCACTGGATCTTGGGCTTCCTGCGGCAGGATATTCCGTTGCGAGGCTACTTTGGCCTGGATTTCAGCAATGGCAGCATGCGGGTCGTAGTTCAGTTCCATGTGAACCTGGATACGGGACACGCTCTGACTGGACACAGATTGAATATAGTCGATGCCTTCGGCCTCTGAGATCGCCCGCTGCAAGGGCGCCGTGATAAAGCTTTGGATCAACTCGCCATCCGCACCGGGATAGGCGGTCGTCACCGACACAACAGTGCTTTGGGTTTCGGGATATTCGCGCAGGTCCAACAGGGTGATCGAGCGGACGCCAACCACCAAGATCAACAAGCTGATCACGCTTGCCAATACTGGCCTTCTGATGAATATGTCCGTAAATTTCATGGTTCCAGAATATTCCCAGGCAACAAAATCGAATTATCGACAGAGATAAACTGGCCGTTTCGCAGCTTCATCTGCCCTGTATTGACGACCTGGGCATTGTGATCCAGGCCGCTGACAATTTCGACGCGACCATGGCGAATGCGACCGGTATTGACCAGCTGGCTTTCGACCGACAATACCTCGGCACCACTTTTGTCTTTGACGCCTTCCACAATCAACCACACCGAATTGCCATAGGGCAAAAAGCTGATGGCTGTCTGCGGCAACGTCGTCACCTCAACGGCGCCACCGATCACGACGGACACCTGCACAAACATGCCAGGCCGCAATCGGCCATCAGGATTATCGAAAGTAGCTTGCACCCGCACATTCCGGGTGGTCCTCTCGATCTTCGGGCTGACAGCCGTAACAGTGCCTGTGTAGGTTTTGCCCTCCAGCGCAACACCTATGATGTCAACCTGCTGGCCGGTCTTCACGTCATTAAGGTGCCGTTCTGGCAACGTAAAGTCTGCGTAGATCGGGTTAAGGCTTTGCAGCGACACGATTTCCGTGCCGGGAGATACATATTCCCCAATATCGACCTGACGAATACCAAGGTCGCCCGAGAACGGTGCGCGGATAGATTTTTTGCCAACCAGTTCCGCCTGCCCGTCAACCTGGGCCTCAAGGCTTTCCATAGCCGCTTTGGTCCGATCAAGCTGTGCTTGTGACACGGCGGCGGACCGCACCAGGCCTTGGGCTCGGGCGTAATCCAGTTTGGCAGACTGCAGCTCAGCTTTCAGCGCGCGCAGCTGCGCCTGTTCGGCCGTTGCATCCAGCTGTACCAGCAAGGCGCCCTTTTCGACATGGTGCCCCGATTCAAACGCAATTACCGTGATCTTGCCGGGAACTTCAGACGCGACCTCGATCCCCTGAACGGCGTTGAGGCCGCCCACAGCATTGATATTGTTGACCCAGTTTTCGGTCTGCACTTGCGTTGACGACACGGTCACGGTCCGTGCCGGCATGTTGGCCATATATTGTGCGATCTGGTACGACACGAAGGCCTTCCAGCCGAAAATGCCGCCGAACACGACCACAAGGGCCGCAATCACGATCAGAAATGGTTTGCGCATGCTTTGCGGCCGTTGGAGGACCTTTGTATCGTCTTCCAGTTCAGTATTCGTATTCATCGATGTTTCTGCCCCTGTTTCCAGAGGTTCCACCCTTTATAAAGTTGTGCACTCATGTACCCCAACTCGTGCTGGCGACCAATAGATTTTTCATGCACGCGCGCAGAAAAAGCCTGAATTCACAGAGATTTGACCAGATAGGCCTAAGTAAATTGAAAATCAGTCGCTTTGGGCTCTTTGGTAACTTGCCAATAGTCCAGCAATGGATGCGGCCAGTTTTGCGTCACGCGGCCTTCGCTATTCTTGTACCAACTATTAAAGCCGGGCAGTCCCCAGGCCATCTGCTCGTTGGCGGCATCGATTTCCACATTGAAGTCATCGTGGATATCCTGACGACATTCCATCGAGGCTTTGCCCTCCTCGACCAACAATTTGATGCATCGCAACACATAACGCACTTCGCATTCAGCAAAGAAGATGATGCTGCCATTGACCACGATGTTTGTATTGGGCCCATACAGGCAAAAGAAGTTCGGAAAGCCCGGTACGGTGATACCCAAATAGGCGCGTGGATTGTCCCCCCAGCCCTGGCGCAGATCCTGCCCGTCCTTGCCCAATATCGTCATGGGTGACAAGAACTCGCTGGCCGTAAAGCCTGTGCCATAGACAATGACATCCACGTCATGCGCGATGCCGTCTTCTGTCACCACACCTGTCGGCGTTATTTCGACAATCGGGCTGGTGGTCAAGGTGACATCATCGCGTTTCAGCGCCCCCAACCAGGCGCCATTGTCGCGCAGATTGCGCTTGCCCCCCATCGGGTATGAAGGCGTCGCCATTTTCAATAATTCGGGGTGACCTTCCAACTGGCTGGCAATGTATTCCTTGGTCATGTTCTGGACCATTTCATGGGACTCGCTGACAGACCCATCATTGGATTGCCAGTCCGGGTCGACCTTGACCATGGGCAACAGTCCCTCAGACGTCATCCAGAACAGCCAGAACCGATACCATTTGTCGTAATAAGGCACGTTGTTCAACAGCCATTTGATATTGTCGCTTACCTCGCTGTGATAATGCGGTGTCTCTGAAATCCAGGGCGGTGTGCGCTGAAATACTGTCAGATCACTGGTGACAGGTGCTATTTCCGGGACGAACTGCGCCGCACTGGCCCCCGTGCCAACAACGGCAACTCGCTTGCCCGTCAGATCGATGCTGTGGTCCCATTCGGCAGAATGAAATGAAGGGCCTTTGAAGCGATCAATGCCAGGAATATCGGGCAATTTTGGTCGGTTCAGCTGACCCACTGCGCTGATAAAGGCGTGCACTTCGATGGTTTCTTCAACCCCATCCGCACCCCGCACGTCGACCCGCCATTTGGCGCTGTCTTCGTCGTAGGCCGCCTGCACCACGTCTGTATTGAACCGAATATGATCGCGGACGCCATATTTGTCGGCGCACATATTGAAATAGTCATACAGCACATCATGGGTCGAAAAGTGCAGCGGCCAGTCGTGGTTTGGTTCAAACGAATAGGAGTAAAGATGGTTCGGGTTATCGACCCGACAGCCGGGATAGGTGTTTTGATACCAGGTGCCGCCAATAGATGGGTTCTTCTCAATAACGACAAAGGGAATGCCCGCCTTCTTAAGACGGATGGCGGCCAACAGGCCGGACATGCCAGCCCCCACAATCAGGGCCTTGAAGTCTTCCTTGGCACGCCCATTATTGGGGCTGGCGATCTTCACATCGCGACTGTCAGAGCCAGAGATGCCCAGTTCTTCCTGCAACAGCGGCACATATTTTGATGGGACTTTTTGGCCAATCATAAAGTCGACCATCTTTTGTAACAGGTCCGCATCGGGGGCTGTTGGTATCGCTCGATCGCCATCGCGGAAATCTGCCAGGGCTTTCAGGGCCATATCCCGGATCGTATCGCGCTCAACAGCTGTCAAGTCACCCTCGCCATCACCAAACAAGGTCGCGCTGGGGCGTATGTCACCATCCAGAACGCTGGTGTCGCCATTTATCTGGATCATCGCCATCAACAGCGCAGGGACATTTGCCTCGCTCAGCGCTTCCTTGATCGTTACATCATCAAAATCGAACTGGCTGGCGCGACTGGCAATTGTTTCAGACATGGTGGCTCCATCATCTATCGGGGTCTGGCATTATTTATTGCGAGAACGGTAAGACGAAAGGCACCAACCCTGCAAGACCGATATGGGCGCTTCAAACATGATGATGGAAAATGGTGGGCCGTACTGGGATCGAACCAGTGACATCCTGATTAAGAGTCAGGCGCTCTACTTGGGATTACCCGTAGAATAACAATAGGTTACTCCCACAGACTTCTTGGTTGTCACAATTTTGGCACAATATGAGGTCCAATTATGGCAGCTATCAGGCAGAGAAATGGAAGGTACCAAGCTCAGGTTCGCCTAAGGGGTACACCGGCAATTACCAAGACATTCGACACCAGAGATTTGGCTTCGAGATGGGCAACACAAACCGAACTAGACATTAAAGGTGGGGTTGCAGCCGCACCTCAGACCGATGCAGTTACGCTGAACGCACTAATCAATCGTTATGTCACTGAAATAACCCCACACAAAAAGGCATGTGAACAGGAAAAATGGCGGCTGCGCCGTCTTAAGAAAGACCCAATATCCTCCTATTCCCTAGCCAACCTGAGCTCACAATGCTTGCGCGACTTCAAAGCAAGACGGATCAAGGATGGAAACCGAACCTGTCACTACGACCTCACACTGATTGGACACATAATTGAGGTAGCCCGCAAAGAGTGGGGATATCGAATTGAATTCAATCCCGTCAGAAATGTCAAAAAGCCAACTCTCAACCCTCCAAGAACAAGGCGACTAGGCGAACAGGAGTTCCTAAAATTGGAGTCCGCAGTTAAGCATACTGACGTTGAGTACCTTTGGCCTCTTGTCAACTTGGCTATCGCCACTGCAATGAGAAAGAGTGAACTCCTGAATCTGAAGTGGGAAGACGTATCCTTGGACAATCGGACCATTTATATTCCAGATTCCAAGAATGGCTCTCCGAGAACAATCCCTATTTCAAGCTACGCGATAGAAGTACTAGAAGGCATGCACCAACGCGATGGCTCAAAAGTGTTTCCTACAACAAGTAGTGCAGCTTTCCAGTCGTGGCGCAGATTAGTGATCCGAGCAGGAATTGAAGGCCTACACTTTCACGACCTTAGGCATGAGGCCATTAGTAGGTTTTTTGAGCGTGGGCTATCGATAGCTGAGGTTGCCCTGATAAGCGGCCACAAGGACGTCAAACAGTTGTTTAGGTACACCCATTTGCGAGCCGAGGACGTGGCACTTAAACTTCGCTAATTGACAGCTATGTTCATCGCTAGGATGTTGAGTAACTCAGTTCAGCATTATACTTCAGCGCGACGGTTTTTTGGCGCGGGCCTAAGGTCTGCTTATGATGCGGTGGACGGCTCCCACCCGCCGGCATCTGCGTGCCAAAGTGGTGGTTTATGAACCACAGGGAACTGGGAGCCATCCATGAACGAG
>Ga0114949_10002534_pt1 | contig 11420 bp, 10 predicted proteins | sample N074metaG_FD_83505 | JGI IMG/M metagenome (GOLD analysis project Ga0114949, IMG submission 83505) | Deep subsurface microbial communities from Kermadec Trench to uncover new lineages of life (NeLLi) - N074 metaG | ecosystem: Environmental > Aquatic > Marine > Ocean trench > Sediment | place... | reverse complement strand
TTTTATTAATATTTCTGACAATGGTTTCCTTAACTACACTTCGCCCACCTCTGAGGGATTTGGCTACTGTGTGTTTGGCAAGGTGGTGGAGGGTAAGGATGTTGTAGATAAGATTAAGAAAGTAGAAACAACCAACAAAAGTGGACACCAGAACGTACCAGTAGAAGATGTAGTACTTCAAAGAGCGGAAGTAATCTAACCAGAGCTATAGTGATCACTTCTACTGTCTAAAACTACCATTCCCACTGCTGAATGGAGAACGCCACGAATCACAAATGTGGAAGGATAAGTGTGCCCACAGCAATAAGTCTGTGTTGTTTTATGAAAAGAACTAGCATGACATATAGTCTATTTATAGCCGAGGAAACACTCAAACAGTTGGCTATAGCACTTTTAACCCTCTTGCCAAATCTGCCTTGATGTCCTTCACCGACTCCAATCCAACTGCAATGCGCAAAAGTCCGTCATTGATCCCTGCAGCATCCCGTTCTTCCTGACTAATACGGGAGTGAGTCGTGCTAGCTGGGTGCGTGAGTGTACTTTTAGTATCCCCCAGATTAGCGGTGATTGAAATCATGCAAGTGGTATCTATCACGCGCCATGCTACTTCTTTTCCGCCCTTCACTTCAAACGAAACAATACCACCACCAGTTCTTTGCTGCTGTTTAGCAAGATTGTACTGAGGATGCGAAGACAAGCCAGGGTAATAAACTTTCGTTATATTGGGCTGTATTTCAAGCCAGCGAGCCATTTCTAGTGCGTTTGCAGAATGTGTATCCATACGAATTTTGAGAGTTTCCATTCCCTTCAGGATCACCCATGCGTTGAAAGCACTCAAAGTCGGACCTGCAGTACGAAGAAAACCAAACACCCCTTTTTCCATTAATAGATCCCGCTTTCCCAGCACCGCTCCACCCAGCACCCTGCCCTGACCCTCAAGGTACTTGGTCGCAGAGTGAATTACTATATCAGCACCTAAATCTAGCGGTCTTTGTAGTATCGGCGAACAAAAACAATTATCAACCGCAAGCCATGCACCAGTTTTCTTTGCCAATGAAGCTAGTGCTGTGATATCGGAAATTTCAGTGAGAGGATTTGATGGTGTTTCTATAAAAAAAAGTTTCGTATTTACTTTTACTGCTGCCTGCCACTCTGCTAGATCGATAGGGGAAACAAAAGTAATTTCAACACCAAAGCGTTTGAGAATATTGTTAAATAAATTCAACGTAGACCCAAATAAACTGCGTGAGGCAACAATATGGTCTCCTGCAGAAAGTAGCCCCATCACGCAAGCAAGTATTGCAGACATGCCGGAGGCTGTAGCTACACAGACCTCTGCTCCTTCCAAAGCAGCAAGGCGCTCTTCAAAAGCAGTTACTGTGGGATTAGTAAAACGTGAATATACATTGCCCGGTTCCGCACCGGAAAAGCGTGCAGCTGCCTGCGCAGCATTATCAAATACAAAGCTCGAAGTCAGATATAAGGCCTCTGAATGCTCATTAAATTGACTGCGGTGAACACCCGCGTGCAAAGCCAGTGTCTCCAATTCAAAATCGTCAGACATGGAAGTCTTCCTCTAAATAAAAAACCCGTTCAGCATTTGCTAAAACGGGCTTCCCCCGCTTTAGCTGAATTTATAACGCGCCCGCAAGCTGAATATCAAATCGGCGCACATTTCATAAGCTACACTCAGTAATGAGTTTTGTCAAATACCCATCAGTCTGATGCCACTAAACTCAAATCCAGTTGTGTGCTGTTCTCGGCCAGCGACAATGTTGTACCAGTATTACGCTGCGCCTCAATTACCGCCAAATATTCGGGCGTAACATCACCGGTAATGTAGTTACCATCGAAACAAGATGTTTCAAAATGTTCAATCGATGGCTTGACTCGGCGAACATCCTTTTTAAGCGAATCAAGATCCTGATAAACAAGATAGTCTGCACCGATTTCATGGCAGATATGATCATCATCACGTCCGGTAGCAATCAATTCTTGGCGAGTTGGCATATCAATCCCATATACGTTAGGAAACCGTACGGGCGGTGCAGCAGAAGCAAAATATACCTTACGCGCACCAGCCTCTTGTGCCATTTGTACGATTTCTCGGCTAGTTGTGCCTCGCACAATGGAATCATCTACAAGTAACACATTCTTTCCACGAAATTCTATGCTCATAGCGTTTAGCTTCTGGCGCACCGATTTACGACGCTGCTGGCCTTGCATAATAAATGTACGACCAATATAGCGATTCTTGACAAAGCCTTCACGAAAACTGAGCCCTAGTCGATTTGCAAGCTGCAAAGCACTAGGACGGCTAGAGTCAGGAATTGGAATTACTACGTCAATGTCAAGATGATGCATGGTTTTATTAATTTTGATGGCTAGGCTTTCGCCCATGTTGAGCCGTGTTTCATATACCGAGATTCCATCCATTACCGAATCGGGACGTGCCAGATAAACGTATTCGAATATACATGGATTAAGCGTGGAATTGTTAGCACAATGTTTACTGTAAAAATTACCATCCTCATCAATAAAGATTGCCTCACCAGGCGCAATGTCGCGCACTAACTTAAAACCCAACGTATCAAGTGCTACACTCTCAGATGCTACTAAGTATTCAACCCCATGCTCCGTGTCAACGCAACCAAATACTAGCGGACGAATACCATAAGGGTCACGAAAAGCTAATAATCCATAACCTGCAATCATTGCAACCACGGCATAGGCACCACGACAGCGCCGATGAACACTAGAAACTGCATCAAAGATGGCAGCAGGATCAAGCTGATGGCTTTTCGCACTTTCTTGTAGCTCATGTGCCAGTACGTTGAGCAACACCTCGGAATCGGAATTAGTATTAACATGGCGTAAATCTGCACGAAATAATTCTTGGCTGAGCTGTGCAGCATTTGTGAGGTTACCGTTGTGTCCCAGCACGATTCCAAATGGTGAGTTTACATAAAATGGCTGCGCCTCAGCCGATGATTCGGGAGATCCTGCAGTAGGATAACGTACATGTGCTATGCCCATATTGCCCACTAGAGAACGCATATTACGTGTACGAAAAACATCTCTTACCAGGCCACCACCTTTATGCATGTGAAAAGTATTGTTCTGAGCAGTTACGATGCCCGCTGCATCCTGCCCACGATGCTGAAGTACCAGCAGTCCATCGTAGAGCAGCTGGTTGGCGGGAGATTTTGCGACTACACCTAGGATTCCACACATAGTTGCACCTCGAAAAGATAACCTAAATTAACTTCATAAAAAGTAATATGTTTTTTATTTCTGAACTCCATGCTATTTAGACAACTGCACCATTCCGGCATTGTTTTCACCTTGAAAACATCCGTTGTTGCAACCTTAATTTCCATAATTAATTCGCTTAGATAAGTCTTGTGGCAACCAAGGCATTGTCATTATAACTCCTGCTTCTAAAGGTTTACTCAACAAAGCCTTTTGCCAGAATGGTTCTTGCGGAAGCGTAGTCAAACCTGCTAGCAATACAAGTAGTAATACTGCTAGCAATCCACGCGCAAGACCAAAAAATGCACCAAATAATCTATCAACAGATCCTAAACCTACCGTTTTAACCAATGCAGATGCAAGTATTGTGACCAGGCTCATCACAAGCAACACAGACAGAAAAAGTGCAGAAAATGATATAAGTACACGTAAGGAATCACCAGTGATGCTAAGTGGCAACATAGACACAAAGTCTTTGGCAAATGCCTTTGCTACCATATACGCAATGACCCAACCAGCAAGTGACAATGATTCACGCACTATACCACGTACTACACTTATCGAAATCGATACAACAAATATGATTAAAACAACAAAATCAAAGATGGTCATTTATTATTACTGACATTATTGATATTACAAAGCAATTCTATTTGTTATTTCGTGGTAAATTCTGCTGTATTTCAGCCACAAAATTTAATATTGAAATTATTTACTCATCACCACACCATCAAGCCCTAATTTCTTCAGTTTCTTACGTTCTTCTTCTGCTGCTTCACGGGTAGAGAAGGGGCCGACACGTACCCGAGTTATTTCTTTATTATTATTCTTTAGCGTTTCCGTATAGGATCTCTTTATGCCTTTGGATGTGAGACTACGCTGTTGATGCTTTGCTTTAGCTAAATCAGAAAATGCACCCAATTGAACTACAAATACTTCGGTGGTGGTAGAATTTTTAACATCAGAATTGTATTTGGAGCCCTTCTTACTCCCAACCAACTTGCTTGCCTGTTTTTCCTTTGCTTGAATTGGCCGTGCTAGCAAATCTGGTCCTGTTTTTTCTACCTGCGACACAGCAAGTGTGGGTTCATTAGAATCAGAACCAGTAATGGTAGGCACACTAGTTTCTGGGAGAAAGTTAGGGGAAAATTCATCTTCCAAGTTTTCTGAAGGAATAATAATTTCAATATCTTGGCCCTCTAGTTTTGGTGCACGGTCAAGCACCATTGGCAAAATCACGATAGCCATAATCACAAGCGCAATCGCTCCAACCAGTCGCCTTCTAGCACGCTTTCTTAGTAAGAGTTCTTGTTCGCTTACAGCTCTAGCCATTTAAATCTATCCGATCACTACTCATACTTCACCAAATTCAGATGCTCCATCACTTCACCAACAACATAGAACGAGCCGAATACGCAGATTCTATCATTTTTGGTCGATTGCTTACAGGCAAATACATAAGCGGCAACAGGATTGGAGAAAACAAGAATTGCCCCACTTGCTTTACTCACACCTGCATTTTCTAACGCCTGCACCACTTCATCGGTAGAAGCACCGCGCGGAGAATTAATATCTGCTATAAGCCAAACATCAACTTTGGGGATAAGTGCTCGTACTACACCATCTATATCTTTATCCTTAAGTATTGCAAATACTGCATAGGTTGTCTGGTGAAAACCCATACCACTAAGACTAGTACTTAAGGCATGTACTGCATTTGGATTATGGGCCACATCTAGGACTATTACCGGTTTCCTAGGTAACACCTGAAATCGGCCTGGGAGCGAAACCTTTAGCAAACCCTGACAAATGTTGCTGATAGTAATTGGTAAAATATCTCTAACTGTATCCAACGCAGCTAGACAGGCACTAGCGTTTCGTAGTTGATGAAAACCTTCTAGGGCTGGGCGAGGAAGCGAATAGTACCTTCTTTTGTCCCCCCAATAATTCCATAAAGTGGCCTTGTCCGAGTAGCCAAAGTGTTCACCAATAAGCATGAGTCTCGCACCAATCGAATCTGCATGTTGTCGTATGGAAGCAGGAGCATTTGAATCCGAACAAATTGCGGTCTTACCGCTTCTAAAAATCCCTGCTTTCTCAAATCCAATTTTTTCACGCGTATCCCCAAGGTAATCCATATGATCACAATCAATGCTAGCTAGTACAGCACAATCAGCATCAAAAATATTGACGGCATCTAATCTCCCACCAAGCCCCACCTCTAGAATTGCTATATCTACTCCGGCTTGGATGAATAGTTGCATAGCCGCTAACGTTCCAAACTCAAAATAAGTCAAGGAAACATCACTGTTAATTCTAGCTGTTTCCACTATATTAAAAGCCTTACACAACTCATTATCACTAACTTCCTGCTGGTTTATACGTATCCGCTCGTTATAACGAAAAAGATGCGGCGAGGTATAGCATCCGACGTTATACCCAGCACGACTCAAAATAGCCTCCATCATTAAGCAGATCGACCCCTTACCGTTAGTACCGCTGACAGTGATGATAGGGAACGAAGGGGAAAAACCTAAATTGATCTTAACCTGATTTACGCGTTCCAACCCCATCTCAATAATCTTGGGATGAAGACATTCAAGATAGATCAACCAGTCGGAAAGCATTCTAAGCTTAGAATTACGTTCAATCATGTAGCGTCACGTGTAAGCTTAACAATGAAAATCAAGACAAGAAATACAGCAGTATTACAAAGAAACAGGATGAACTGGAATTCGCATCAACAACGTGCATAGATTAACAAGCTTATCGCGCATCTGTCTGCGGTCAACAATCATGTCTATAGCTCCGTGCTCAAGTAAAAACTCCGCACGCTGGAAACCTTCTGGCAAAGTTTGCCGTACTGTCTGTCCGATCACCCGTGGACCAGCAAAACCAATCAATGCCTTAGGTTCGGCGATTACTACATCACCAATGAAGGCAAAGCTAGCTGACACACCGCCCATCGTAGGATCTGTCAGCACTGAGATAAAAGGAAGTTTCTCCTGCTTCAATTTGGTAAGCACTGCAGAAGTTTTGGCCATCTGCATCAGCGATAGTAAACCTTCTTGCATGCGCGCTCCTCCGCTGGCAGTAAAGCACACAAATGGCAAACGTTGTTCAACACACACTTGTACTCCACGCGAGAAACGTTCGCCCACTACCGACCCCATCGATCCTCCCATAAATCCGAATTCAAACGCTGCCGCAACTAAGGGCACAGTCTGGACACTACCCTGCATAACCACTAGAGCATCGTCCTCATCAGTATCTGCCTTCGCTTGTAATAAACGCTCAGCATAATGCCTACTATCAATAAATTTAAGTGGATCCATCGGCAATACTTCTGCACCAATCTCGTTGCGCCCTTCTGTATCTAGAAATAAATCTAGGCGTACTCTGGCAGAAATACGGTTATGATGGTTGCACTTAGGGCAAACATTAAAATTATTTCCTAAATCAGAGTAATATAGAACTGCCTCGCAGGAAGCACATTTGCTCCATAATCCCTCTGGCACGGCTCTTTTTTCGCCACTTTCCTTGCGCTTTATCTTTGGTGGAAAAAGTTTTTTGAACCAACTCATATGCTTACCGTTTAATTCCAGCTGTTCGGTGTTTTATACTAACTTTATCTATAGCATTACGTAAACTTTTTACAAGATTAGACACATTCATCAACACATCCTCTTTAGCTGATTTTTCTATTTCCTCAATAATACGGCTACCCACCACTACTGCATCGGCCAATTCCGCAACTGCACTTGCTGTTACATCATCGTGTATACCAAACCCAACACCAATTGGAATAGAAACATATGAACGTATATCAGCTAGTTTGTTGGCTACCTCTTTCAGATCAATGTGCGCAGCACCGGTTACACCTTTCAGTGAGACATAGTATACAAATCCTTGAGCCTTTTTTGCTATTTGCTGAATACGTGTCTGTGGCGTAGTAGGAGAAAGGAGAAAAATAGCATCTATCTTCTTCTGTTTGAGGTTTTCTAGCCACTCTTCACATTCCTCTGGTGGGTAATCTACCGTCAGAACTGCATCTACACCACATTCTTTTGCTCTTACTGCGAATCTCTGGTAGCCCATCACTTCTACAGGATTTGCATAGCCCATCAGCACTACAGGTGTTACAGTATTCGTTCTTCTAAATTCTGCCACCATCTCTAATACATCCTTTAGGCCTACATGATTCTTCAGTGCCCGCTCATAAGATCGTTGTATAGTTGGTCCATCTGCCATTGGGTCTGAGAAAGGAACACCAAGCTCAATAATGTCAGCACCCACACTCACCAGTTCGTGCATCAACAAAACTGTCATCGCGGGTTCGGGATCGCCAGCAGTGATGAACGGTATTAGCGCTTTTCTATTATTCTGGCTTAACGTGTGAAATGTAGCTGCAATACGGGACATAAAAATTCAACCTTAATTAAGAAATAATGCTAGCGGCCTGCGCTACGATATCTATATCTTTGTCCCCTCGGCCCGAAAGATTTACCAACAGTAGCTTCTCCTTGTCAAGTGTAGGTGCAAGTTTCGCAGCATATGCCAGTGCATGGCTGGATTCCAGTGCCGGGATAATGCCCTCATAACAACACATCATGTGGAACGCTGCCAGGGCTTCATCATCGGTTATCGCAACGTATTGCGCACGATTAGTATCCTTGAGCCATGCGTGTTCAGGGCCAACACCAGGGTAGTCAAGTCCAGCTGAAATGGAATGAGTTTCAATAATCTGTCCGTCCTCATCTTGAATCAGATAAGTACGGTTGCCATGCAGTACTCCTGGTTTTCCCGTCAATAGAGTAGCAGCGTGCTTGCCGGTTTTGATCCCAAGTCCGGCCGCTTCTACGCCTATCATGTTCACATTCTTATCCTCTATGTAGGGAAAAAATAAGCCGATAGCATTTGATCCACCGCCCACGCAGGCAATTAGCGTATCCGGTTGCCGACCGTATTCTTCTTGCATTTGTATCTTTGCTTCACGCCCTATAATAGCCTGAAAATCGCGCACCATCATTGGATATGGGTGCGGCCCTGCGACTGTACCAATGATGTAGAAAGTTTCTTCAACATTAGTGACCCAATCACGCATAGCTTCATTGAGAGCATCTTTCAATGTTCTAGAGCCCGAATCTACCGGCACCACAGTTGCGCCTAAAAGCTTTATCCGATAGACATTAGTTTCCTGACGCTTCATATCCTCTGAACCCATATAAACTACACATTCCATTCCGTACCGTGCAGCAACTGTGGCAGCAGCTACACCATGTTGGCCTGCGCCAGTCTCTGCTATTACGCGTGGCTTACCCATTCTTTTTGCCAAAAGAGCCTGACCAATAGTATTGTTTATTTTATGTGCGCCAGTATGGTTCAAATCTTCACGCTTCAACAAAATTTGCGCCCCTCCAAGATACGCTGACCATCTCTTAGCATGATAGATAGGGCTTGGTCGTCCTACGTAGGATTTTAATTCATAAGCATATTCCGCCTGAAAATCAGCATCATTACGATAATGCTCATACTGAACACGTAATTCGTCTAACGCTGTGATCAAAGTTTCTGCAACAAACACACCCCCATAAGAACCAAAGTGGCCATGCATGTCGGGAAAGTCATAAACCTTCGCCATTTCTAACTCCTATCATAAAAGCAGCAATTTTATCCGCGTCTTTGATACCCTTCGCCACTTCCACTCCGCTCGACACATCTACCGCCCAAGGTCCTACTTCCTTGATAGCCGCGCTTACATTGTCGGCATGAAGGCCGCCTGAAAGTATCAACGGCAACGACAAGTTTTGTGGGATCAAACTCCAGTTAAAAGTATGGCCTGTACCGCCTGGCACACCTTCGACATAGGTATCCAGTAATAAAGCACTAGCACTGGAATAACGGGCTGCGTATTGTAGCAAATCTACTCCGATTCTGAATCGTACAGCCTTTATGTATGGTAATGAGAATTGACTGCAAAATTCCGGAGGTTCATCGCCATGAAATTGCAATAAACTTAAACCGGCTGCGGAGCATGTTGCTTCCACCCATTCAGGATCTGGGTCAACATATACTCCTACCACGCTTACGAATGGTGGTAATGCTGTAATAATCTTATGTGCTACACGTGGGGAAATATAGCGAGCACTCTTTCTCCAGAATACAAAACCAATGGCATGCGCACCTAGCTGTACTGCCGTTAACGCGTCGTCAACACGAGTGATACCGCAGACTTTTACTCTGACAGACATAAGCGTAGCTCAATATAAATAGAAAGATACACGAATATTTGTACGAATGTAGAACAGATTTTCCCTTGATACGTGAACAATTCATACTCCCCTAAGGAGTTACCTTCAGTGTGTGCTGGTATCATTCGTGAATCATTTTTTACGTGCCCTAAACATTCTGGGCAAAACCGCTGCAAGTGGCGGCTCAATAAAACACGGTAATTTCCATTTCGGATCATAAGTTATCCCGGCTAAATATAATCCTGTCGCGGAGAAAGTCGGTGCTGCATAATTTCTATCACAGCTTTCCAAGAGTTCTCCCATCCACTGAGGAGGGTATTTCCCTTTCCCCACATAGACTAATGATCCAATAATATTGCGCACCATATGATACAAAAATGCATTAGCACGGATCTCAAATGCGATGATATCGCCTTGCTGGATAATTTCCAGCTTGATCACATTGCGCACCGGGGATCTAGCTTGGCAGTCTGAGGCACGGAAAGCACTAAAATCATGCTCACCCAGTAATATTTGTGCAGCGTCACGCATCCGTTCAAGGTTGAGGGGCAAATGAAACCATCCAACCTTACCATGGTAGAGCCCAGCGCGTACTGGATGGTTCAGCAATAAATAAAGGTAACAACGCTCTGTAGCGCTGTAGCGGGCATGAAAACTATCCAAAGATTTGGACGCCCATAGCACCGCTATGGTTTTGGGCAATAATGCGTTTACACCTCGTACCCAAGCAGTAAACGGGCACTGCGCATTCGTGTCAAAATGTACAACTTGGTACGTAGCATGAACTCCTGCGTCGGTACGGCCTGCTGTGATTACCTGAATGTTGCTACGAGTGATTCTTGACAATGCCGCTTCTAGCGTATCCTGAATTGAACAACCAGAAGGCTGACCCTGCCAACCACAGAAATGACTACCATCGTATTCCAACCCCAGAACAATTCTCACTGGCTAGCTACCATTATTGCTGAAATGGCCGAGATTGGTGCCAGAAAGGCTAAAGATAAATTTTGACAGGAATAAATGTGCGAGCACATATGGATTCCCGTAAAAATGTCCCACGAGAAACCGCTATTAATTAACTGACCACGGATCAACACATACAATTACAACACCTAATACATTAGGAGTCCTACAGGTTACCCAGTATAACTCTTGCACTTTCCTGTTGTTCAGCATCCCCTTCCTGGACAACTTCCTGGAGAATTTCTTTAGCACCGTCATTATCACCCATCTCCTGATAGGCCCTCGCTAAGTCTAGCTTGGTGGCAATTTCATGCCATTGAGCGCTCTTTTCAGCTGACTGCGTGTCTACTGATGTAGTAGGCGATGCACCATCTACATTTAAATCTATGCCCTCTAATCCAGATTCTGGTGGTGGTATGGGACTAGATTCAGGTATAGATGATACGGATTCAGTTTCGGAAATACTTGGAAAATCTATGCTCGTATCGTCAGAGGCAGGCGGATTGAAGGCAACGGGAGTCTCAGGGCTAACTTCGTCCTCTTGTGAGCTGCTAAATTCAATAGGTTTATTCAAAGGTTCTGATGTTTCCGGTTTATACTCTGGGATTTCTATGCCCGAACTTACACTATCATCACTCTCCTCGGACGTCTCTACCTGCGGTGGGAATGATGGAGCATCTTTGTTTAATACCTCGTCCTTTATTTGATCAGAACTTGCTGATGCAACTGATCCACCATAAAAAGGATTTTCTGGATCAATACTGAGTCCTAATTTAGCTGCCTTGTCCCACAGTGGGCCCGTGGGCGACACTGCCCATAACGCACGTGCAGTAGTCTCAAATGCAGATTTGTCTTTACGCAGAGTGTGCACATCAAGTAGCTTGGCCAATAGTTCAGGATTACCTTTATCCTTTTCCAGGGCATCCTTGAGAATTTTCTCTGCCTGGACATCGC
>Ga0114949_10002531_pt1 | contig 11425 bp, 9 predicted proteins | sample N074metaG_FD_83505 | JGI IMG/M metagenome (GOLD analysis project Ga0114949, IMG submission 83505) | Deep subsurface microbial communities from Kermadec Trench to uncover new lineages of life (NeLLi) - N074 metaG | ecosystem: Environmental > Aquatic > Marine > Ocean trench > Sediment | place... | reverse complement strand
TGCCGTCGACGTGTATTGCGGAGTCAATAATCGCGTTGGTGATGGTACGCAGATACCACTTCAGGTTGATCAGCTTCATCAGCGGATCGCCATTCATGTAGCCCTCGGCAATCATCATTTGTTCGGCGTAAACGGCCCAACCCTCAACGAAAGGTCCTGAGGAGAGCACCGCGCGCAATGTTGATGGGTAGCGGTTGCTCAACGAAAGTTGCAGGTAGTGCCCGGGTACACCCTCGTGAATCGTCAGATCCTGAATCGAATACAGGTTGTACTCACGAAGGAATGACCGCACCTGTTCCTCCGTCCAGTCAGCCGGCAGTGGCGCCACGGCGTAGAAAGCAGGCTGGTCGCGGTCAAGTGGCCCGGGTGGGTCAAGGTAAGCGAGAGCTATACTGCGCTGAAATTCGGGCATGATGATTATTTTAATGGGCTCGTCAGGCATCGTCACAATGTTCTGTTCTATGATGAAATCGGTTGCCTGCTGCAGCTGCTCCTTCGCGACCGCTACGATGCCATCTCGCGGTGGCAGAAATTGGTAGGCCTCTTCAAGCGCAGCGCGAATTATCGTTTGTTTGTAAGACTCATCGGGATGGTCGGGAAACGTCGTGTACGGGTGTTTCTCTGCATAAACGATTTTCGCGACGTCGTACATATTATTGCGTACCGCCGCGTATTCCTGTTCTGCTCTTGCAGTAATTTCCTTGCGACTCATCGGTGAGTTCAACGCAAATGCAAGCTTGATGTCATACAGTTTGGCGCCGACACGGAAGTTTCCGGCCGCGCGCGGCAATAACTCTTCTTCCAGCCATGTTTGGTGATTGGCGACGGCGTCCTTCGCGGCCTCGATTGCGGCGTTGAGTCGATCCTGTTGCGCCTCGGAAAGCACGCTCATTTCGGGAACGACCATCGTATCGATAATCGATACGAGACCCGGATTTTGCTTTATCGCGGTCTCGGCGTGGATCTTGGGTACGCGATCCGGCTCGATAGCCGACCGAGCTTGCTCAAGAAATCGCGGTATTTGCTCGAGGCGGGATGTTGCATTGAGCAGGCGCTTTTCAACAGGAGCGAAGTCTCTTGCGACGAGGCCATAAATCGCGTTGCCAGAAATGTTGATGTAATAAAGCGGGTTCCAGGCCCACTCCTGTAACTCGTCCATGGACCACAGGCTTGATTCGAGGTCGTTACGAAGAATTTCGGCGTCCACCTGGTTAGCCCGGGACAAATGCTCACGATCAAAGCCCTGCAAAGCCGCCAGGTATTCGTTCAGCAATTCACGTGTCCGCGCGCGCGACGCGGCGTCGACATTGTCAAGGCGATCGTCGGCGCTGTGGTCACCAACCAGCGTAGCGCACACCGGCGAGAAATTGGTCAGATCGTTGACGTATTCGTCCGCGAGATTTTCGAACGCCATATCAGTTGCAGAGTCAGCGATTGTTGTACTGGCAGCGACGAGTAGTGTAATGGCAAGTACAAAGCGGGATAAGCTTATGCGTGTCACGTTGATGTCTCTGGCTCGGCTGGCGTGCTGCAAACCTTAGCATGGCGGCGATAACGCTGTAATATCGGCCAATGAATTACGCCGCTCGTCGTTTTTCCCTGCTGCTTGTCCTTTGCCTTATGGTGCATTCTGACGCATTGGCGGATGAGCGTCTGCCCGCTTACCTGATACGTCTGCCGGCATCAGTCACAACGATATTTGTCGCGGAGACAAGCACCGCGGCTTTTCATCAATTTGATAGAGTAGCTGGTGGCATCGATTATCGCGGCAGCCGTGACATGTCGATTGGACGGCAAGGCGCGGGTAAGCAGAGGGAAGGTGACGGGCGTACGCCGCTGGGTGTCTATTTCGTGACCGACGAACTGGATACCCGACCGTTACACGAGAAATACGGTATTACGGCGTTCACGCTCGACTATCCGAATATCTGGGACTTGCGGCAGAAGCGCAGCGGCGGTGGCATCTGGATCCACGGTGTCGACCCGGAAGGCGGAACACGACCGCCCAGGGATACAGAAGGATGTATTTCCCTCGCGAACGAAGACCTGGCGGAACTGGCGGGCGAGTTTCTTGCCAATACCACGCCTGTCGTCGTTACCCGGGAAATCGTCTGGTTGGATGCTGAGGAAGTTTCCTTGCTGCGCAGTGAACTGGAGAAGGTCGTGGGGCAGTGGACTGCAGCTTTCGCGAGCGGCGACATGCACGCCTATTTGTCTCTCTACGACGAAGGCTTTGAGCGCTGGGGAATGCAGAGACCGGAGTGGCTGGCGTTCAGCATGCAGACGCTCGGTAGACAGCGCATAAGTAATGCATCCGCCAGTGACCTTTTGCTCTTGGGCGACCCGGTCGAAGACGAATTGTATCTGAGCAGATTCCGGCTTAGCGTCGACGACGGGCTAAGAAAGACCACCTCGACCAAACGACTATACTGGCGCCGCAACAAAAGTGGCAGCCTGAAGGTTGTTGCCGAAGACAGCGGTTAGCCGGCTTCTTCAGTCCAAAGTTTTCAGCGCAGGCCCTCGCGGACCGTGAGTTCGTCGACAATCTCGAAGAGGTCTGCGCCGGTACTTGCGCTAACGCGGTATTTGCCGTTCACGACGATCGTCGGCACGGCGGTGATGTTGTAACGACGAACAAGATCGCCAGCGACGCGTAACTTCTGATCGACCTCGAACGAATTCCAGGTGCGGTTGAACTCGTCCTCACTCACGCCAAACCGCTGGAAAAGCCTTTGAATGGACGCTTCCGAGGTCAGTTGGTTGCCGCGATCGTGGAATTCCCGAAAAACTGTTGCGTGGAAACGTGCAGGATCGTCGAGAACGCCATTACGCCCCAATACCTCTTCCGTGTAATAAAGCTTCGCATGTAATTGCGCGAGTAAATTGAAAGAGGCCGGTATGCGAACAAATCGCAAATCGGGATTCGCTGTCTCCATCCAGGCGTTGATGCGTGGCTCAAGAGCGTAACAATGCGGGCAGCCATACATGAATAATTCGGCAACCTCGATCTTGCCCGCGCCGCCGACTGTCGGCTGCGTCGGTACCAGTCTGTCGTAATGCTGACCCTCGCTGAATTTCCAGGTACGCGGTGTGTCCGTTATATCGGCATGTGCCAATACGATGGCCACGTCCTCAGGTTCTGCCTCAGCGGCTGACTCCTCGACGACCTCGAGAGCCTCATCGGTTGCAGCGTCTTGCGTTGCTTCGTCAACATCCGTTGTAACGTCCGCTGGCTGTTCTTCCGCGACCGGCGTTTGCGATGGCGTCGCAGCTTGTTGTTCGCTGCCACAGCCCGCGAGCGCGAGCAGCACAACGCTAATCCAGATTAGATGTTTCATGCTTTCTCAGACCCTGTACATAAGATGAAAGTGCCGCAATATCATTTTTATCCAGACGGGCGGTGATGTCGCGCATGATATGCGTCTTGCCGTCTGTCGTACGTGTGCCATCCGCGTAGGCATTCAACTGTTTCGCCGTGTAGGCAGCATGCTGGCCCTGCAGAGCGGGATATTTTGCCGCCGGATTGCCGCGGCCCGTCGGGCCATGGCACGCCAGGCAGGCGGCTGACTTGTCTTCCAGGTTGCCGCCGCGATAAAGCGCTTCGCCGCGATCAATGAGATTCACATCGGCCACCGCCTGGGCAGCGGAGGGTAGACTCTCGAAATACACGGCAAGATTTGCCATGTCTTCAGGGGAAAGCATCATCGCCTGACCCGACATGAGTGGATCCTTGCGCGTGCCATCTTTGAAGGCTTTGAGTTGTGCCAGCAGGTACGGGGCGTTCTGGCCCGCAAGATTGGGCCAGGTCGGGCTGGCGCTGTTGCCTTCAGGGCCGTGGCAGGCAGTGCAGGTCAATGCCCTGGCTTTGCCGGCTTCGGCGGATCCTGCAACGAGGCTTTGCGCCTGAACTTGCATCGCAGTCAGTGCCAGGCTGGCGAGCGCAAGCATTGCTATGAGCTTGATTTTCATATCTTGTAACTGTCACTTTCCCGCGAAGACCTAAGTTATCGCCTGTTATTCAATTCAGCTTGTTTGAGTCGCGCCTGTACGCTGGCGCCAGCTTGAAAGGCTCCTTGACTGGCCGGAGTACCTTGCTGCGTGACCCCGAACCCGTCAAACTTGCCAATCGGTTCTGAATTCAGCAGCCCCAAATTATACACACAATCCGCGGGGCGTACCCCAATGTCGCAATACCCAGAAGCCCATTTCATTAAGAGCGCCAACGCAGCGACACAGTTCGTCGAGGATGTCGGCGCAGAGGTTGCCGTGGCGGGTCGATCGAACGCTGGCAAGTCCAGCGCGATCAATGTCATCGTCAATCGGCGCCAGTTTGCGCGCACCAGTAAGACGCCGGGCCGGACGCAGCTCGTGAATTTCTTCAGCCTGCGCGATGATCACCGTCTCGTCGATTTGCCGGGCTACGGATTCGCTCGTGTATCCGACCACAAACGTGACCACTGGCGAAATCTGATCGCGGACTATTTCGAGAGTCGACATAGCCTCCGGGGCCTGTTCATGATTGTTGATATTCGTCGCCAACTCACCGAGTTCGACCAGCAGATGTTGTCCTTCGCCGAGCTTGTGTCTTTGCCGACGCACGTGCTGCTGACAAAGTGTGACAAGCTCAAACGTGGGCAGGCGGCGAATGCGTTGTTGCAGGTGCGACGAGAATTGGGCGATGTCGCAACTGTGCAGCAGTTCTCCGCATTGAGTCGTCAGGGAGAGGAAGAAGCTCGCGCGAAACTCGATGAGTTTTTGTTGGCAGTAAAATGACCCCGAAGTAACGGTTGTTGCCGATACCCCGGGGTCAGAAGAAGCAACCGGCTTGGGGTCGCCGCGTTGCACGCCTGTCTAGGGAGGTAAACAGGCGAGTGACTTACGCACTCAGGTGATTAGAGGCCAGCGGCCACCGGGAGTTCCCGAATAATTATAAGCACATGATTATTATCGTAATATAGATTAGACAGGCTCTAATAGGCTTGGCTGGCCAGCAACGCCTAGTGGGCTTCGTCCCAGTTTGATCCGTATCTCGCGTCGACCCTTAGAGGGACGGACAGTTCAGCGGCGCCATTCATTAGTTCGACTACCCGGTCGCGGACAGCATCGACTTTGTCCTCATCGACCTCGAACACAAGCTCATCGTGAACCTGCATGATCATGCGCGCGCCGGGCCTGTCCGATTGCAACCAGTCGTGCACAGAGATCATCGCCCTTTTAATGATGTCCGCTGCTGTGCCTTGCATCGGCGCATTGATCGCGGTGCGCTCCGCGTATTGGCGGCGTTGTGCATTGCGCGCGTTTATCTCGGGCAGGTACAGGCGTCGGCCGAAAACGGTTTCCACGAAACCCTGCGTGCGGGCGACTTCGCGAATGCCATCCATGTACACTTTCACGCCAGGGTAGCGGTCGAAATACAGATCGGCGTATTCCTGCGCTTTGCCACGCGTAATGCCCAGTTGTTTCGCCAGTCCGAAGGCGGACATGCCGTACATTAATCCGAAGTTGATTGCCTTGGCGGAGCGGCGCTGCTCGTCGCTGACCTCGTCCAGTGCCATCCCGAAAACTTCAGCCGCTGTCGCTCGATGCACGTCCTGGTCATCGGCGAAGGCCCTGCGCAGTCCCTCATCACCAGACAGGTGCGCCATGATGCGCAGTTCGATCTGCGAATAATCAGCGGCCAGCAGCACCTGTCCCGGTGCCGGTACGAATGCCTGCCGTATGCGGCGCCCCTCAGGCGTACGGATCGGAATGTTCTGCAGGTTCGGATCTGTTGACGACAGGCGGCCCGTTGCAGCGACAGCCTGGTGGTAGGAGGTGTGAATGCGCCCCGTGCCCGCGTCGATCTGCAAGGGCAATTTATCGGTATAAGTGCTTTTTAATTTGCTGACGCCGCGATAGGCGATGATAACGGCCGGTAGGTCATAGTCCCTGGCAAGCTCTACGAGCACATCTTCCGCTGTTGATGGCTGTCCTTTGGGCGTTTTACGAATGACGGGCAGAGCCAGCTTTTCGAACAGGATTTGCTGTAGCTGTTTCGGCGAGCCGAGATTGAACGGGCCACCCGCGAGCTCGTGCGCTTCGGCTTCCAGTTTCACCATGTGCTTCGCTAGTTCGCCGCTCTGTGAGGACAGCATTTCGCGATCGACGAGCACGCCGGTTTCTTCCATGGCCAGCAGCACCGGCACCAGCGGCTGCTCGATTTCTTCGTACACCTTGCGCAGCAATTCGTGGTCACCCAGTTGCCGCCAGAGTTCTCGATGCAATTGCAGCGTAATGTCGGCATCTTCGGCGGCATAGGGCGCAGCTGTTTCGAGGTCCACTTCATTAAATGTCAGTTGCTTGGCGCCTTTGCCCGCGACGTCCTCATAATGAATGGTTTCCTTGCCGAGATAGTGGCGTGCTACTGAATCCATATCGTGCCGCGTCGCAACACTGTTAAGGACGTACGACTCAAGCATCGAATCGAATTGCATGCCAGCCAGCATGATGTCGTAGCGCGCCAGTATATGTGCGTCATATTTGAGGTGATGTCCGACTTTCTTCTTGTTCTCGTCCTCCAGCCAGCCGCGCAACTTCTGCAAGACTTCGTCGCGCGGCAGCTGATCGGGTGCTGCCGGATAGTCGTGGGCGACCGGAATATAGGCAGCTTTGCCAGCTTCGACTGCCAGCGACAGGCCGACTAATTCGGCCTGCATATAATTAATGCTGGTCGTTTCGGTATCAAACGCCGTGAGTTCGGCATTATCGATCTTGCTGAACCAGCGATCGAATGCCGCCCAGGTTAGGATGGTTTCGTACTCGCCTTTTTCACTTTCGAGTGGCGTGGCAGGCTGTTGCGCCGCTTCCTGCGTCTCTTCATCGAGTTGTCGCAGCAGCGAGCGCAGTTCGAAACGGCCATAAAGCTCGCGCAATGCGTCCGTGTCGGCGTCCGCCGGCGTCAGATCGGACACGCTGACTGCCAGCTCGACATCCAGTCGGATCGTTGCAAGGTTCTGTGACAGGCGCAGTTGCTCGATATTGTCGCGCAGATTTTCGCCGATCTTGCCTGTGATCTCCTCGGCGTGCTCAATGATGCCATCCGCTGAGTCGTACAAATTCAGCCACTTGGCCGCCGTTTTCGCGCCCACCTTGGGTACACCTGGAATGTTGTCGGATGTGTCGCCGACGAGCGCAAGGTAATCGATGATTTGTTCGGGGAACACATCAAACTTGGCCTTGACGCCGTCGCGATCCAGCCGTGATTCGTCCATCGTGTTGATGAGCGTAACGTTGTCATTGACGAGCTGTGCGAGATCCTTATCGCCGGTCGAAACCAGGACCTGCAAGCCTTCTTCCGCGGCTTGCCTGCACAAGGTTCCAATAACATCATCGGCCTCGACACCTTCGACACGCAACAGCGGCAGGCCCATTGCCGCGACAGCGTCGAGTATGGGCTGCACTTGCGAGCGCAACTCGTCCGGCATTGGTGGGCGGTTCGCCTTGTACTCCGGGTAGAGATCGTCTCGGAATGTCTTCCCCGGGGCGTCGAACACCACCGCGATTCGCGCGGGCTGCTCTTCGCGAACGAGCTTGCGAATCATCGTCAATACGCCGTGCAACGCTCCGGTAGGTTCACCGCTTGAGTTGGCCAGCCCCTTTATCGCGTAAAATGCACGGTACAGGTACGATGACCCGTCTATCAGGACGAGGTCGGTCATCGGTGTGTTCCGATACTAGTCAGTTTCTGGCGGATCGCTTTCTTCTTCTTCTTCTTTCTCTTCCTCATCGCTTGGCCGCGTAGAGGGAGGTACAGCCATTTTGCTTGGGTTGCCTGGAACATAGAGTGGTCCACTCTGGCCGCATCCAGAGAACAGCGACACAAGTGCGATGGCGCTGAGGGTAGTGACAAATATTGTTAGCCATTTCATATCATCGATCCCTGTGAATATTATCCGGCAGCGAAAATCGATTATAGAGCCCTGTACGCAAAATGGGGCATCATTTTGCGTAACGTTTTGCGACCTGGCGGTAAGCCTCGCGAAAAGGAATGTCTTGCTCGCGCACGAGTTGATAGGCTTCAGCTGTCGCGAAAATGCCTTCGTCGAGTTTGATGTTGTCAGGTAAGAATGTCACTCCGCTGAGCACGTAGGCCAAAATATCGACGCTGTCAATCGCGAGATCGATTGAACGAAACAGCGGTGACTTCAAGCGCTGCAGATCGCGGTGGTAACCGGACGGCAGTTTAGCCGTTATCATGAGCGACTCTTGCAGGCAGGCCTGCGTTGTCGCCGCCGCTGCACGCAATAATTCCAATACGTCAGGATTCCGTTTTTGCGGCATTATTGACGAGCCAGTCGTGACGTCGACGGCCAGCGAGACATATGCAAATTCCTGTGTGTAAAACATCAGCAAGTCGCTGGCCATACGGCTCACATCCTGGGTGAGCAACGCGATCTCAAAGAGCATGGCGCTTTCAGCTTTGCCGCGCGACAGTTGCACCGCTGTGACCGGGTTTTGTGTCGTATCGAATTCGAGACTTGCTGTAGTGGCTTCGCGATCTAGCGGTAAGCCCGGAGTGCCATAGCCGGCTGCGCTGCCCAAGGGATTCTTGTTAATACGTCTGCATACGTCCCGCAAACCAGCCACAGCGTCCGCGAAGCCTTCATCGAAGCCGCCACACCAGAGCTCGACCGATGAGGGCATCGCGTGCTGCATATGGGTGTAGCCCGGTAGCTCAACCTCTCTGTGCCGCTCGCTCAGGGCGGCTATCGCGCTACGCAGACCTGCTACCCGTTCTGCCAAATCGCTTGCCGTATCGCGTAGATACAAGCGCAGAGCCGCCAGCACCTGATCATTGCGCGATCGGCCAAGATGCAGTCGCCCTCCTGCTGGCCCGATCCGGTCAATCAGGCGTGTTTCGAGTGCTGTGTGAGCATCCTCGTCGTCCAGGCAGATTTGCCACTCACCTGCGACAAAGCTTTTCGAGAGTGCGTTGAGTCCGTCGCGAATGGCGTTACGGTCGTCTTCACTGATCAACTTCTGCGCGGCCAGCATCTCTGCATGTGCTACTGACGCGCGAACGTCGTAGGGGACGAGTCGTGCGTCGAGCAGGTGATCTTCGCCTGCCGTATAGCGCAGCACGCGCGCGGCTAGCGGCAATCCCTTTTCCCATAGCCTGCTCACAGCCTTCCCGCTTGCCCGGCCGGGCTTTGTTCAGCGTGGGTTAGTGCCGCAATGTCATCGACCACCAAAGTACCCGTGCCTTCGTTCGTGAAGATTTCCAACAAGATGCTGTCCGGCACTTCGTAGGATATGACGTGCACGCGCTGTACGCCGTTTGCGAGCGCTGCGTCGATGGCGGCTGCTTTGGGCAACATGCCGCCCGCAAGGCTGCCTGACTCACAAAGTTTTGTCAGTGCCGAACGGTCGATGTAGCTGATTAACGAACCCGGATCGTCGACATCCTCAAGGATGCCGGGGGCGCCCGTAGCGAGAAGCAGTTTTTCGGCATCAAGTTCAGCGGCAATGGCCGCCGCCACCGTGTCGGCGTTGATATTCAGGATTACTCCGGACTGGTCGCAGGACAGCGGACTGACGACGGGCATTAGTCCGTTGTCGAGTTGTTTTCTCAGGATGTCGGCGTCAACAGAGTCGATGTCGCCAACGAAGCCGTAATCGACCGGTGTGTCGCCGGCACGGTCTACGGGTGGGCGTTTATGTGCGCAAATGAGACCGCCGTCAATACCGCTGATGCCAATTGCCGGAATCTGCAGATCTCTGCAACATGCAAGTATGCGGGTGTTGACCTGGCCGTTCAGGGCCATTGTTGCGACGTCGAGTGAAGCACCATCGGTTACGCGGCGGCCATTGACAAAGGTTGTTTCCAGCCCAAGCGCTGTCGCAAGCTCGGTCGACTGGGAGCCACCACCGTGAATCAGTACCACTTTGATGCCGACTTGATACAAAATGCCAACCTGCTCCATCAGCGCCCTGGTCTTTTCTGCGTCAGCGAATACTGCACCGCCGACCTTGATGACAAATACCTTGCCCTTGAAGAGGCGAATGTACGGCACGGCATGTTTCAGTGCTGAGACGACTATTGCGCGATCATTCCTGATGCTCATTAATGCGCACCCAGCATCTGGTGCAGTATCGCCATTTGCACAATCATGCGGTTGCGAGCTTCGGGAATGACTATGCTGCGTGGCCCATCAAGGATGTCATCGGCAACAACGACACCGCGACGCACGGGCAGGCAATGCATGAAGCGACAGTCTTGCTTCGCGTTCGCAAACCACGACTCGTCAACACACCAGTCCAGGTGTTGCTCTCGCAATTTTTGGTCTTCGAGCTTATCGCCGTAATAGCATGTCGACGACCAGGATTTTGCGTAAATGATATGGGCATCTTGCGTGGCTGCGTCGCGATCGTCGGTCTCGGTGACTGAGCCGCCAGACTTATCAGCTGCTGATTTTGCTTTTTTCATTAATGCTTCCGGCAGTTCGAATCCCTGCGGGCGCAATACCGTGACGTCCATGCCGCGCTTGGCGGCCATGTACAGTGTCGACGCCGGTACGGCGAGCGGCAGAGCACGCGGATGATACGCCCAGCTAAGAACGAATTTGCCACCATTGGCAGGGATGCTCAAATCTTCCATTGTTTTCCAGTCCGCGAGATTCTGGCAGGGATGATTCATCGCCGATTCCATGTTGATGTAGGGCGTATCGATGAGATCTATCAGGGAACTGAATTCTGTCTCGGCCATGTCCGATTCGATGCTCTTGCGCTCGGCGAAAGCGCGAATGCCGATAGCATCACCATAGGATGCAATCACCGGGACCGCTTCACGAATATGTTCGGCGGCGGCTCCGTCCATGACGATTCCTGGCCGCGACTCGATGCCGTGAATCGACATCTCCGGTGAAATGACGAATGAGCCGCCGCCGAGGCGCGTCATTGCTGCCTGAAAAGACGCGAGCGTTCTCAGTGATGGGCTCAGAAACAGGAGTGACAGTACCTTGCCCTTGAGAGCCTCGGGCTCAGGGTGTTTGTCCAGGCGTCCGGCCAGTTCTATCAGTGCGTAAATTTCTTCATTCGAAAAATCAGCGAGGTCATTAAATGCTTTCATTTACGGTTCCCCTGTAATTCGTTCGCGGACATCAGGTCCAGCCCGGTGCGGCGGCGGTGAGTCCTGCGGTCTCGGGCAGCCCCCAGAGCCGATTCATCCATTGCACAGCGCCGCCAGCCGCGCCTTTGACGAGATTGTCGATAGCGCACATAACAACGACCGAGTCTCCGTCCGCCGCCAGGCCAATGTGGCACATATTGCTTGCGATTACGTTTTTGAGTCGTGGTGTCGTACCGACAATCACCACGAACGGCGCGTCCGCGTAGGCATCTGCGTAGACTGCACGCAATTGTTGTTCGGACACCGAGGACTTGGCTT
>Ga0114949_10002528_pt1 | contig 11435 bp, 14 predicted proteins | sample N074metaG_FD_83505 | JGI IMG/M metagenome (GOLD analysis project Ga0114949, IMG submission 83505) | Deep subsurface microbial communities from Kermadec Trench to uncover new lineages of life (NeLLi) - N074 metaG | ecosystem: Environmental > Aquatic > Marine > Ocean trench > Sediment | place... | reverse complement strand
GAATAATATCCCAGTAGCGCTTGTTTTAGAAAATTGATACTTCCCAAATAAATCCAATTATTTATTTAACCGAATTCAGGAGGGCATTATGTCAAAAACAAGAAGTGTTTTCTTTGTGCTCATCGTAATGATGGTATCTCTTAGTGCGTTACTTATTTTTGCTCAAGAGAAAAAGAAAATGGACAAACCCGTGGTTATCGAGGGGACTTTGGTGGACATGAAGTGTTATGCTGCCGGAGGATTTCTCACCAATGACCATGGCGAAATGGAAAACTGTGGCACCATGTGCGCCAAAGGCGGCTTGCCGGTCGCAATTGTTGACAAGGACAAAAACGTGCACTTTCTTGCAGTCTCGGCCGCGGGGTACGCCGACTGGGTGGGCGCTAACATGCGGTTAACCGGCACACACGGTAAAAACGCGCAGGCCGTTTTTATACCGAAGAAAATAGAAATAAAAGACGGCGACAAATGGGTGGAAAAAAAGGTAGCTAAGACCATGATGTAAGTTGGGTTGTTAGTTTGCAAAATGAAAGGGAGAGTCAACAGGCTCTCCCTTTTTTTATACCTATTGGAGTAGATTGACTGTGCCAACATAACGTACGCAGCCTGAGAGGCACTCCCAAAATGCTAACTTGCCGGCGGGTTACCTCAGCAATTTTGTTTCCGGATTATTCAGACTCCAATTATACCAGAAGGTATCAAATCCTGCGAATCGCTGCGGACAGGCCGCCTCGTTTCCGTCAAATCTTGCGGTGCTCGAATCAAATCTACAACCCGAATCTCCGTAGGTCCAAACGCCATCCACGCTATTAAAGCCTGCACGGGCGGATTGATAAACGGTGGTTGAATGAAATATTGCCGCGCCTTTTGGACGATAAAGAAAGAGCTTAACCTCGCCGAGATCAAAAGCTTTGCCGCCTTCGATTGCTGAATGAGGTATTGCATAACTTTGCTGTTGCCAGTGAAAAGCAAAGATCGGCTCCTTTGTTCTTAATCGGTCGTCCTCTGCTACGCTTCCTCTGAAGCCTTCCGGGGAGGAAAAATATCGCTGGTAACCCGCATCGCTATCTTCTCGTCCGTCTACCGAAAGGACTACAGTGTTTGGATACTCGCTAACCCAATCCTTCCACATTGCTTTTTTACCAAAAGGAAGTTCTTTTAACTTGGTTCCTTTAAATTCACCGCCGATAGATTCCCCCTTCATGATACCCCAGTAAGAATCGGTTTCAAAGTCCCGCATGACTAGAGAGGCGTTTATCAGACCGCCGGATGCTTCAAAATTGATTTCTTTATTTCCATAAACCCGGTCGTACACGACGGCCGTATTGGCCAGCGGTCACCAAACGGCCGCAAACGCGATGTTGCCAATTCGGTCGTTAACAACCTCGTGGCTGTTTAACAAGTTCAAGCTGTAGGCACGGGCGTGGCCGTCGATGACTACGCCCAGGACCCAGGAGTCGTCGGCAATATTTGCTGAGTCTCCCTGAACAAAATGAGGTTGCGAGATGGCCGCAATTTGTCCGCGCGGGATAATTTGTTCAAACCCCTTTGGTAAATTCTCTGTTTGAGAATAGAGCATCGATGGAAAACCCGGGGCAAGCACAAGCATGAAAACCAATCGGGAAATGTAAGTCATGTTTTTTCTCCTTAAAGTTCGATTCCTATTTGAGACTGTCTCCTGCAACGTTTTCTAAACAAGCGGGCAAATAAACAGTGTTAGCGTGTTCAGGTGTTAAAGTGTTCGCGTATTTTTATTAAGCTGATTAATTTCACCATATTAGGCAACATAACGCCGAACATCGGCAAAGTATTGTCGTTAATTTTGATTGACGAACTACGAGTTACGATCTACAGTCAGCGCTTTCCTCCTGTCTGTTTCACGCCCAGACCTGAACACTTGAACACACAAACACTTGAACACACAAACACTTGAACACTATTATCCACATCGCGATATTGGGCGATCACAAAACCAAGTAAACAAGACGAGTCTTGAATTTGTAGTTCGCATCATGTAACGAAAACCCGGCAGAGAAAATTTCATGCAAAACTAGTTCATTGGGTGATCCTAAAACTTTGTTGGCGCTAACGTCGTCTAACTTATGTAAATTATCTTAAGTTGTCATTACACTTCGCCGTCATTAACAGTAACTTTTAAAATCCAAAGTAAAAACGGAATGACATATGACGCCGAAGGCAAATAGCTTTATGACCTTATTGCGAGACGATTTTTAAATTAATGACTGACACAGAATTAATCAAGAAATTTCTCAGCGGCGACGTGAACGCATTTAACACTTTGGTCTGGCGCTGGGAGAAAAGTGTTTACAATTTCATTTTGCGCTATATGGGCGACCGCGAGGAATCGCAGGATATTTGTCAGAAAACTTTTATCCGGGTATACCGAAAGCTCAACCTGCTGCGGGACACTGAAAAATTTTCAACCTGGTTGTATCAGATCGCCATCAATATTTGCCGGGATGAAATAAAAAGTCGCAGCAGGAGGAAGACTTATTCGCTGGATCATCTTCAGGAAAATGGCAACGGTGTTCAGTCAGGTTTGTTAAACCTTACGACAGACTCAAAGAGCGAACCCGAGGAACAGGCCCACAAACGGGATGTGTCAGACTTGATGGGTCGTGCGCTGCGGACACTTCCCGAGGAACAGCGAGTTGTGATCATTATGAAAGAGTACCAGGGACTAAAATTTACCGAAATTGCTGATATTTTAGAAACCTCGGTGAATACGGCCAAATCCAGAATGTATTACGGCATTGCTGCCTTACGCAAAATTTTTAAGCGATGGGAAATTAGTAAGGAGAGTTTGAGATATGAAATGTGAACTGTCAAAAGAAAAATTAATTGGGTATTTTTACCAAGACTTGCCGGATGAAGAGTTCAAGGGCGTTAAACTGCATTTAAAAAAATGCGATGCGTGTAAAATGGAGTTAACAGAATTTAGCAAAACCACTGATTTTCTTAAAACCTGGCCGGATGAAGATCCCGGCTTGAATCTCAAATTCATTCGCGAAAAGGCTTCTCTGTGGAGTTGGCTGAACCCCGGATGGTCAATTGGGTTTAGCTGGAGAGGAGTTGCGGTGGGTTTTGCGGGTGGTCTTGCTTTGGTTCTGTTAATTTTGTCAGTGCTGAATTTTGAAGCTTCGTATTCTGGCGGAGAGTTTAATGTCAAGCTGAGTTTGTTGCCAAGCTCTGATAAACAAGCTGAAATAGCTGAAGACCCGCTGGCGGTCCCGATCACCAAACGCGAGTTCGATTCCTTTAGAGAGGACTCATATCGACTGATTCAAGATATGGCTCGAGAATCGCGAACTCGTAACCGCAATGAATATCGAACGGCTTTTAGAGAATTTGCACAGGACATCGATTACCAGCGGCGGCAAGACCTGAGCTGGGTAGGAAAGGGATTTGAAGTGGTGCATTCCGCACATGATGACAAAATTCGCCGCACAAACCTGGTCTTGCAGCAATTAATTCAGACAGCTAATTTTCAACGTGTCCGGCCAAACTCTGATCCAAATAAGTAGTTACTTTTTAAAGGAGTTTAATTAAATGAAAAATAGATTCTTAATACATTTGCTTTACTGCCAACTATTCCTGCTGTCAATAATATCGTTTTCGACTTCGAGCTACGCTCAATCCTCAAAAATTAATTGGGATCGCATGAACCGTGATCTTGAAATTATGCAGGGAATTCTCGACAATCTTTTGGCCCCCTCCAAACCCATGCTGGCCTTTTCAAACGGCGGCGCGCGCGGGCTTTATTTCGACGGATATGGCGTTGTTTTTCAGATTGACCTCGGAGGTACTCGTCTAATGGATTTTGCCGGGCTAAGTATAGGCTATGAGTTTGAGCTGGCGAAAGAACTTGCTGAGCAAGCGAAAGCAGGAGTATTTGCGGGCAAACGGGCATCGGCACCTCCTGTTCCTGATGAAGGTCCGGTGATAATTGATGTAGCGACCGGGGCAGTGTTGAGAAAAGAGGGTCTCACAATCGGAAAACGGGTCGAATTATTAGAAGAACGCGCCATCGAGTTTTTGCGTGATTACGCCGACGCGATTGGCCAAATTAAGCCAACAGACCGGATTACGATCCTGGCCAAGTTTGAGCACACTTACAGTGTTTTTGCCGTTCATTTAGGCGGCGTCGAAAGCAGTGAGGAATATCCATCCGGGTTAAATATTAGCGCCAAAAAAAGTGACATTGTCGAGTTTAGAAAGGGTAAAATCAATGAAAAAACTTTTCGCGAACGCGTTACTTTTCATAGGCGTTTGGACGATAAACAGAAAAATAGAAATATCGACATCATGGCTAATATCCTGAATACCGCTTTAAATAGAAAACACGGAGACGTGTTCAGAACGTATAGCAAAAACCGGGGAATTTATTTAGACGGATTAGGGGCGCTTTTCTTTATGAGGGGACATTTGCTTGGTAAAAGGGGTGTTGTCACGTACGAATTCTATTTGAGCAAGTATCTCAGAGAAAGAGAAGAAATTCGGGCAAAAGTCGCAAAAGCCGCAACCAAGACCAAAAGCCCGGAAGAAAGGATGAAAGAATCCATAAAAGGGTTTAAGGATGAATTGATTGAGCTTGTTGGTGATTACGGGCATACGCTCCGCACTCTTAAGCCAACCGAATATGTTGTGATTAACATAACTTTCAAAGATAACTGGCAAGCGCATTTCCTTGAAAGTCCCCAGCAAATGATCTTGAAAGTAAGAAAACAGGATCTGGACCGTTATGATCGCGGCGACTTAACATTGGCTGCATTCCGCAAGAAAGTCGAAATTCAAGAATACTAAAAAATAGTTCCAGGTTTCAAGTTTCGTGTTTTGAGTCAAGCCTACGTCGAAACCCGAAACTCGAAACTTAATAACCTAAACACAAATGGAGGTAAGCATGTTTAAACACATTTTTTCTTGCAAGATGTTCAATTATTTACTTGTTGCTATGGCATTCCTTTTTGCGATTCAGAGTCAAGTTCAGGCTCAAAGTAGATCCAAAAAAGGTTGGCTTGGCGTCGGTATTCAGGAAATGACTCCCTCGATGAGTAAAGATTACAAACTTGGAACACGCAGCGGATTACTTATTACCAGCGTGGTTGAAGACAGCCCCGCAGATGATGCCGGTCTCCGGGAAGATGACGTTATCCTTACTTTCAGCGGCAAAGCAGTTGAACTGTCGGAAAAATTCTCGAGGACGGTACGTAAAACCGAACGGGGCACAAAGGTCAGTCTCCTCATCATGCGGGAAGGCAAAGAGAAGAAAGTTGAAGTGACGATTGGCAAAAAGAAACGCCGACATTCGTTTGCTTGGAACGCCGACAATAATTTTCAATTTTTTATGGGAAGACCGCAGTTGGGGGTCCAGGTACATGAGCTAAACGGAGATTTGGCTGAGTATTTTAAAATTAATGAGGATGACGGCGTGCTGATAACTGAAGTTACAGAAGACAGCCCCGCAGAAGCCGCAGGCCTGAAAGCCGGCGACGTTATCACAATGCTCGACGATGAAAAAATTTCAAGTCATGAAGACCTCATCGAGGCGCTCGAAGATTATGAGGACGGTGACGTCGCCAGTGTTCAGTTTGTGCGTAAAGGTAAAAGTCAAAATGTGGAGGTCGAATTAGAAGGCTCGGACTTTCACAACTCGCACTTTTTTGGCAGCGGCCTGCACAAAAGAATAAGGCTGCATCTACGCAATGCACCCCGAATTGAGATTGCGCCAAAAATGCACTTCGAATTTAAAGGCAGAGGAAAAGCGATTTGAAATTGCCTTTCGTTTATACAAAATTATTTTGACTCCAAAAGTGGGTACTCTTAAAGTATCCACTTTTTTTATACCGGGTCATAAATTCTCTTGCATTTAGTAGAAGGAAGAGATTATTTACTTAGCCGGGGAAAAGATTAAAAGTTACAAACATTGGAGAATACCGATGCCTGGGCTAACTAGATTTATAATTTGTATATCCGTTTTTTGCGTCGGGTCCCTACTTGCGCAAACGGAACAAGATATTAAGACCAAGCTTGCCATTCCCGATTCCAATCAGGTACAAATCCTGAAAACCAGGGATGGTTCTCAATTAATCGGCCGCATCATAGCAATCCGTGAAACCGAAATTCAGTTCGAAATGCAATGGGGAGAAATGACCATTCCTATTTCTCGAATTGAAGATTTAACCACAACTGAGAAAACTTCTCTAAAAGGTGGGAAATACTGGTTCCCGAATCCAAACCAGACGAGGTTGTATTTTTTTACCGACCGGGCGAACGCTTAAAAAAGGTCAGGGATTTTTTGCAGATATTTACGTATTATTCCCTGGATTTGCTTATGGCGTTACTGATAATATTGCAATCGGGGGTGGTATGTCTCTCGTCCCTGGAGTTGGCATCGGCGATCAGATTTTTTATTTTACACCAAAAATTGGCTTAGTTGCGAGCGAAACTATCAATTTTGCGGTCGGTGCTCTTATCAGAAAGTGTCTAAAATATTTGCATAACACCAATACAATTCTTATATTTTCAAAAGAAATAACTGCTGGATCCACTCCTTTTGTCATTTGATGAGATAGATGCAAATCGAAGAAAACCCAATTAAGCGTTTCGTTGAACTATTCGAACAAATGCAGAAGATGGATGTTCCAGAGCCGGCAGCCGTGACCCTTGCAACGGCAACCTCGGACGGCAAACCGTCAGTGCGGGTGGTTTTGCTAAAAAGCTCTGATGAAAGCGGTTTCGTTTTCTACACCAACCTTGACAGCCGAAAAGCAAAAGAGTTGCGAGCAAATCCATTTGCAGCCCTCTGTTTTTATTGGGAGCCTATTCACTATCAAGTGAGAGTAGAAGGGCCGGTTGAGTTGGTTTCCGAGGATGAGGCGGATAGTTATTTTGCCACCCGCCCCCGCGGCAGTCAGATTGGCGCTTGGGCATCAAAACAAAGCGCCGTTCTGCCAAAAGAGCACACCCTGATGTTTAGGTTTCTTAAATACCAAGAGCAGTTTTTGGGAAAAGAGGTGCCGCGGCCCTCCTTTTGGTCGGGGTTCAGGTTGATCCCGCAGCGAATAGAATTCTGGCAGCGGCAGGAGAACCGGCTGCACGTGCGCCAGCTTTACAACAAAGAAAACGATAGCTGGGTAATTAGCAGCCTGTATCCATAGCGAGGCGGAGCCGAAAATCTTTAATGACCTGCTTTGTCGTGGTCCAAAGCATGGTGCTATTGTCAGCAGTCATTAACGCTTCGCTGTCGTTGAAAAAGGTGATTTTTTTTGCAGCTGTCTAAAACAACGCCAAAGCTAAATGACCTAATGACTTAATGACATCCCACTAGACGGGGACTAAGAGGGGTGTTATTTGTCATTCGCTTCGCGTCATTTAGCCATTTTTTGAAAAGAGTGCGAAAGTTCAGAAATAATAGTGTAATCTTATTAAAGAGGACTCAATGAAACTACAAATTCTACTGGTTGCACAATTGATGATTGCCGCAACGGTTTTGGCGCAGGATTCTAAAATAAAAATACTGGGTGATTTCCGGGAAGGCTGGGAAAAAGAATGGATCGAAAGAAAATTCGCTGGACCTAGCGCAATCTTTGAAGTGGTTGAAGAAGACGCCGACTCCGTGCTTCAGGTGACAACCGATCGGTCGGGTTCCGCCCTTTGGCACTCCTTGAATCTCAAACCTACCGGACGGGCAAAAATATCCTGGCGTTGGAAAATAGAGGACACGCTGCCGGATGACACGCCTGAGAGAAAAAAAATTGGCGATGACTATGTTGCCAGGATTTTCCTGGTATTTGAACCACACCTGGTTAACTGGCGCTCACGGGCGATTTGTTATGTCTGGGCCGCCAAAGAACCGCCGGGCGCTATTTACCGAAGCCCATACAGCAGCAGTGTCGGCATCATTGTGATTCAAAGTGGCAAAGAGAAGCGCGGAGACTGGGTTTCGGAAAGCCGGGAAATTGTCAAGGATTACCGCAAAGTTTTTGGCAAAGCGCCTGAATTTTTGACCGCCGTAGCGATTATGGTTGATACCGATAACACCAACAGGAGTGCACTGACCTTCTTCGATGATATTATTTTAGACATCCCAAAGCCTGAAAAACCCAAAAGCAAACCCAGGGTGAAATTTTAGCACAATGGATCAGAGTTCAAAATACGGGCAGTTACGGCGATTTATTAAAAAATTTGAACGCCTTATCATCGCTTTTTCCGGGGGCATCGATAGCACTTTGCTTTTAAAAGTCGCTCATGACGTCTTGGGCGACGGCGTGCTGGCGGTAACTGCGGATTCACCGTCAGTGCCGAGAAATGAACTGAAAGAAGCTCAACGACTTGCAGAGTCAATCGGTGCACGGCATCTGATTATTCAAACAGATGAGATGCAAAACCAAAGCTACCTTAAAAATCCAGTCAACCGCTGCTATTTTTGTAAGACCGAACTTTATTCGAAGCTTGCAGAGGTTGCCCGACGCGAGAAATTTCATTTTATCGCAAATGGAACGAATCTCGACGATTTAGGCGACTACCGCCCCGGTCTGCAAGCCGCTGAAGAATTTCAAGTTCTCAGCCCGCTTAAGGAAGCTCGATTGACCAAGGCAGAGGTAAGGCTTCTGGCAAAAAAAATAAACCTGAAAATCTGGGATAAACCGGCAAGCCCTTGTTTGTCATCGCGAATTCCTTACGGCAGTTCAGTCACTGCAGAGAAACTGGCGATGATTGAAGCCGCCGAAAAGTTTTTAAAAAGTTTATCTATTAGAGATTTGCGCGTGCGGCATTTCGGCCCAAAAGCCAGAATTGAGGTTACTAAAAAAGGACTCGTTCTTATCGAAGAAAACTTTCATGAAATTTCAGCAAAATTTAGATCGTTTGGGTTTGAAGAAATTGATCTTGCTGAATTTAAAAGCGGCTCATTGAATGTTGGGCCGGGTCTCGATGTACAAACAGCAAATTAAAAATATATTAACCGGCGTCAAAGAAGAGCGCATTGCCGTTGCGGCCGCTCTAAAAAAATTAGAGAATCTTCCATACGAGGATTTGGGCTTTGCCAAGATCGATCACCACCGGGCTTTGCGAAAAGGCTTCCCGGAAGTTGTATTTTGTGAAAATAAACGCCCCGAACATGTGGTTGCTATTGTTAAGAAGTTAGCAAGATACCACGATGTTTTGGCTACCCGTGCGTCGGATGAAATTTTCGAAGCAGTGAAAAATCAATTTCCGCATGCCGAGTGCAACGAAATTGCCAGAACAATTGTGGTTAAACATGCAAAATCAAATGGCAGGAAATTAACCAGAAAGAAAATTCTGATTGTCAGCGCCGGCACCTCGGACATGCCGGTAGCAGAAGAGGCAGCAGTCACCGCTGCGGTAACCGGCAACCCGGTGGAAAAACTTTACGACGTTGGCGTTGCCGGAATTCAGCGCCTTCTCGGCAACAAAGAAAAAATCGATAAAGCAAATGTGCTCATCGTCGTTGCCGGCATGGACGGAGTTTTGCCTTCTGTGGTGACCGGTCTGGTAGACAAACCTGTCATTGCCGTGCCGACTTCTGTCGGTTACGGTGCCAGTTTTGAGGGGGTTGCTCCTCTTTTGACCATGCTCAATGCTTGTTCGCCAGGAGTCGTCGTCGTAAATATTGATAACGGCTTTGGGGCCGGGTATTTTGCATCTTTGATAAATAAATGATTTGAGTTTACGAGTAAAATAAAATGCTGCCCATCGATATAAAAAAAGCCACGGAAAATCAATTGACCATTATTTGGGACGACGGGCATGAAAGCATCTTCTCAATGATAAACCTCAGAAAGCAGTGCCCGTGTGCAACCTGCAAAAATACCCGGGACAATCAAAGCCATGATCCGTTAAAAGTGCTTACTTCAAATGAAATCATTCCTGACAACATGCAAGTGAAGGAAGCCGAAATAATTGGCCGGTACGCGGTGCAATTCACCTGGAGCGACGGCCATCATGAAGGAATTTACTCGTTCGATTTCTTACGTGAATTGTGCGAGTGCGAAGCGTGTACAGACACAGTGGCAAAATAGTGTGACTTCTGTTTTCGAGAGTGAAGAATGGATTGAATGCAGAGTTTTTTTTTAGTATATTGTAGGACTAATAAAAACCACTCGGCCGCACCGGGCTTTTATTTGAATAAAGAAGGTATTTATTCCTTAGCGGAGCAGCGATCCCTTAGTCAAGTTCAGTTGCAACTTGCATTTTGTTTTTACCGTATCTAGAAAATCATCAGTTTGCTGTTTAAAATTTAAACCTCATCATGTTAGCACTGGATACCCAGAATTTAACCAAGCGATTTAATCGCGGTAAAATCATAGCTTTGGAAGATGTGACCCTGTCTGTCAAGGAAGGAATCATCTTTGGCCTTTTAGGCCCCAACGGCGCCGGCAAAACCACTTTAATCAAAATTGTGCTCGGTATTCTTTTTCCAACCTCCGGGTCAGCCAAGCTTCTGGAAAGGCCGATTAATGACATCCGCATTAAAGAAAAAATCGGCTATCTGCCGGAAAATCACCGTTACCCCGATTTCCTAAAGGGCGGTGAAGTACTCGACTATTTTGCACGGTTGTCTGCCGTAGGGAAAAGCCGACGGGAGAGAAATAAAACTGAGCTTCTGAAACTGGTTAATCTTGAGAAATGGGCAAACACCAGAATTAAAAAATACTCCAAAGGAATGCAGCAGCGGCTGGGATTGGCGCAGGCGATGATGAACGATCCCGATATCCTTTTTCTCGATGAACCCACCGACGGCGTTGACCCGATTGGCAGAAAAGAGATTCGAGAAGTTCTGTTGCATTTCAAGGAAGAAGGGAAAACCATATTTTTAAATTCTCACCTTTTATCTGAAGTGGAAATGATTTGCGATGAAGTGGCGATTCTGGACAAAGGAAGGCTTATACGCCACGGTACGGTGAAAGAACTTACCTCACCTTCGAAGACGTTTCGCATTCAAACTTCAAAAGTAACCAAGACTCTGTTGGCTGGACTTAAACCGCACACGATAGAAATGGATCAACAGAACAGCTCCATTCAGGTAACGGTGGCCAGTCAAAAAAACCTGAATGCTATTATTGATCATTTGCGGAAAAACGACATCGATATTAAAGGTGTGGTTCCTCACAAACAAAGTCTTGAAGAAAGTTTTATCGAAATCCTGAAGAAAGATATTGTAGAAGAATGAGTTTCCCGCAGAGACGGAGAGAATACGCCAGGGTATTTTGCCTCAGACTATTTAGCATTTATGACTGAGAATGAATTGACCAAAACAAACTGGGTCTGCTGTTGAATTTTGATGTCCCTGTTCTTGAGAATGGATTCACAGAATTGTATTGGGACTGGAAGAATGACATATATTATTCTTGGCGCAATATTGGCGTCTCAGCGTCTTTGCGTGAATATTTCTG
>Ga0114949_10002527_pt1 | contig 11436 bp, 6 predicted proteins | sample N074metaG_FD_83505 | JGI IMG/M metagenome (GOLD analysis project Ga0114949, IMG submission 83505) | Deep subsurface microbial communities from Kermadec Trench to uncover new lineages of life (NeLLi) - N074 metaG | ecosystem: Environmental > Aquatic > Marine > Ocean trench > Sediment | place... | reverse complement strand
TCGGATCCTGATCGCAGTACATCCTGTAACCCAGGTCGCAGGGACTGTTCCCAGCGCCGCAACTGAATATATCGCTGGATATCCCGTTCACGGCCCCGCGAATGATTTCGTTGATCTGCTGCGCCGGCGCAAGACCGATCGCGAGCGTAAAGGCCAGGCCGCCCCACAGGACTGACTTGGTAATTCGCTTCATCACTTCCCCCTTTCCGGAAAAGCACACTGGAAAAGCACACTCTTGCACCCCTCCCCCAGGAGGGCTGACAATCTTTGGTTTTCCCCTTTTTACGCCGGAACGGGCCTGGAGTCAAGAGGGTTTATGCGGTTTCGGCATCCTAATTAGCCTGACATCCGGTTCCTGCCACGAGAGAATCACCTCACCTTCAGTCGATGTAACCCAGGCCTCTCAGTCTCTCCTTGACTTCATCCATCCGGGGACTCGACATGGGAGTGGGATCAGGGCGCCCGCCGGGCTGCTCCCATGTCTCGATCCGGGCCGGCGAACGGGCAGCTATCTCGTTGGAAAATATAGGCATACGTATCTTTCCCGTCATATCATCAGCGACCGGCAAGGCGAAAAAGTGCAGGAGAGAGGGTGTCACGTCCAGCACACCGGGATGCCCCGCCTCCCCCAGGCGCGGCAGGGCCGCCCCGTTGTCCCACCAGCCCGGATCGAAGTTCCGGGCCGCTCCCGGCCCCGAGAAGAGAAGAATTCCATCGGGGCCGCGAGTGTGGCCGCCTGAGATCTCGTGGGGGTACTGGTTCCAGTCGGTGGGTGGCCTGTCGCGCTGGTGAGCCAGTTCCATGCCGTGGTCGGAGACCACCATGACGGTCGTGCCAGGAGGCGCCGCGGCGACCAGGCGGCCGATGGCGTCATCCGTCCAGCGATAATACCGGTTCAGGGAATCTCCATAGGCCTCACGCTGGGTTCCGGTCAGAGGCCATTCATCGGGGCTGGGATGGGCAAAACGCCAGAAACGGTGGCCGGTGACATCCACCCCGCCAAGGTAGACGGCGGCAAAGCGGGGCTTGTCCTCTTCCAGGAGTTTCGCGCCGATATCCCTGAAGATCGTGTCTGAAACATGAACCCAGAGCATATCCTTCAAGAAAGCCTTGAGATAGTCAGGTGTCGCGGTATTTTCAAGGGCAGGGAAGATTTTCCTGAAACTGTCCTTGGCTTTGCCGACCCCCTGTTCAATGGTCGGCCCCATGCGGGCCAGCAGGTCGCCGGGCCAGGTCTGGTCACTGCGCCCGTCGAGATAGACACTCCCCTTCCAGGTCGTCTGACCAGGTGCCGCGTAAGGGCTGACCATGGTCCCGTTGACTTCCTCCGCAGGCCAGGTGACCCACCATCCCACCACCGAGACAGGCACGCCGGCCACCGAGAGAATGTTCCAGAGAGCGCTGACGCGGCGCATATTGGAGGTCACCGGCACGCCTTCCCCCGTGTCCGGGTCACGCCCCAGGAACCCGCGAATGCCATGCTGGGCAGGGCGCTTGCCGGTGGCGATGGTGGTCCAGACCACAGGCGAGAGGGCAGGCGCCATGGTGGTCAGACGGGCGGCGTACCCGCTGCGGACCAGGGCTTCCAGGTGGGGCAACTCCCCCCGGCGCAGGAGCGGAATCATGGCGTCCCAGCCGGCGCCATCGATGCCGATGAGCAACAGGCGTCGGTCCGGGTCCGCCTGCGGCGGCACGTCGGTCCGGGCGCCGCAACAGACCAGCATCAGCGAAAGCAGCAGGATTCCCGGGGTTGCGAGGTGTTTCATGATCTGTCCTTGTCCGGCCGCAGATGGGGCAGGTGCCGCCCCAGGGCCGCACGCAGCTTCAAACGGGCATTGCTCGAATGGCGACGCACGGTCACGGCCGTGCACTTGATGACAAATGAGATCTCGCGGGTGGACATGCCTTCGACATCCCTGAGAAGAAAAACAGTCCGCTCCATGGGCGTCAGCCGGCGCAGAGCATGACGAAGGACCGAGCGGATTTCCCGGCCGGCCAGACCCGCATCGGGGTCCTCCAGGGGCGCCGCCAGCCGCAGGTCCCGGTCCGGTTCCAGGATGTCGTCCAGGGCGTCATGATCGGGTCGTTTGCGCAGAAAATCGTAGGTGCAATTCACCGCGATGCGATAGAGCCAGGAGGAAAAGGGACGCGCTGGGTCATAGCTTTTCAGATGCTGATGAACACGCAGGAACACCTCCTGAGCAATCTCCCGCGCGTCCTCGGCATTGCCGACGATCTGATAGGCAAGGGCCCAGATCCGGCGCTCGTGGGACACCACCAGCTCGTCAAAAGCCTCCTCTTCGCCCCGAAGGGCCCGCTGGACCAGATCGGACGTCGCCGCCTCCGTACCGCGGCCAGTTCCGGCAAGGGCCCGGCCTTTGCGCGGACTGGATTATAGAATAGCCTTCCGGCGGGTCAACTCGGTCATGTCCGGCCGGGGCCCCGTCATCTTTTCAGGGGAGTGACCCTGTGCTCGACTGGATCGACCGCCAAGCCCGCCGCCTGGAGGAGGCGCCCGGCAGCGCCATGACTTACGGCGCCACCTTTGCCGCCATCGTCATGGCCCGGCACCTCCTGGAGATCCTGGCGGGACAGAACCCGGTCTACTTCCCCTTCCAGTTCTACATCCACTACGCCCTGGCCTACGTGGCGCCCTTCCTGGCCCTGATCCTGGTCCTGCACACCTTCGCCCTCGTGCCCATTGCGCGGGTAGCCCGCCTCATGCTCCATGTCTGGGCCCTGACCCTGCTGCCACCGCTGGTGGACCTCCTGCTCGGGCGGGGCGGTGAAGCCATCGGCTACCTGCGGCCCGGAAACAGAGGCGTCGGCGAGATGTTCCTGCGCTTTCTTGACCCCACTGCCTCGTTCGCCGGCACCACCCCGGGGATCCGGGTCGAAACGGCCGTGGCCTGCCTTCTCGGTGCGGCCTACGTCTACCTCCGGGGACGGCGGCACCGGTCCTGGCCGTCCCTGCTGGCCGCCTGCCTGGGAGCCGCAGCAGGCGTCTATGTCACTGCCCTGGGCTTCTTCACCCTGCCACGCCTGTTCGAGGCGGCCACTTTCCGCCTGACGGGCTGGGAGACGTCCCACCTCTACCTTCTGCCGGTGTTCCTGAAGCTGCCGGAACCGGTCTCCATCACGGTGCTCGATCGCCTCTATACGCTCTACCTGGTGCCTCTCTGCCTGCTCCTGGCGGCCATCTGTGTCTGGCGTGCAGGGCGCACACGGGACGACATGAAATCCCTCCACCTGCCCGGCCCCGCAGGACTGGCCGCAGGAGTCCTGGTGGTGTTCGGCCTGCTTCTCGGGAGTGCGACCCGCCGTCTTCTGGAACCAGAGCTGGGGCCCCTCACCCCGGTGGATCTCCTGGCGGCGGCGGCCCTGGTCGTGGCCGGCATCCTGATCCCCGCCGCGGCCCGGCTCCTGGCGGCCCGGAAACCGGCGCCTGTGACCGGCGCCGTCCTGGCCCTTGCAGCCACAATTCTGGCCCATTGCTCAGGAACTTCGGCAGGCGCCCTCCTCCTGGTCGCCCTCTTCCTGGGGCTGGTCCGCCGCCTTCCTCCCCTGGCCCTGGATCGGCTCCAGCCGGCGGGGGCTCTGTCCACCGGGGTGGCGGGCCTGGCCCTGTTCGGGGCCGGCATGGCCTGGGCACTGGGACAGGAGGCTCTCATGCTGATGCCCCACGCCATGGCGATCAGCCTGGTGGCCGGCCTTGCCCTGGCCTCCCTGGCCGCCACACCGCAGCGACGCGAGACGGCGCCGGGCCGCCTGCGCCTCATCCAGGCGAAGGCGCCCTTCTTCCTTCTCCCGGCGGGACTCCTCGCGGCGGCCCTGGGCTTCCCCACCCCGCCTGCGGCGACTCTGGCCGGCCTGGGTGCCGTGGGGGCCGCGCTGCTGCCTCGCCTCCTGGGGCGGCGCCAACCCGCGCTGGAAAGCGTGGCCTGGGTTCTCGCACTGGCCCTGGTGGGCGGAGCGTCCCTTGCCAGTATGGACACCACCACAGCCCTGGCCACCGAGACCACCTCGCGGGCCAAGTTCCTCATCGGCAGGGGCATGGAGGCGGAGGACGCTCAGCGGTACGAGGAGGCCGCCGCGCTCTACCGGCGAAGCCTGCTGCAGGATCCCGGCCGGGCCGCGGCCCATGCCCGCCTGGCTGAGATCCTCTGGCAGCATCTGAACGAGCCTGCGGCCGCCACGGAGCAATTCCGCCGGGCCCTGGACCTGGACCCCGATGATCTGGCCAGCCTGACCCAGCTGGCGAATCTGCTCAGGACCGACGGCCGGATCGACGAGGCCCTTGTCCTTCTGCGCCATGCCCTGGACGTGGCCCCCGGCCTACCCTCCCTCTGGTGGGAGTACGCCGGCACGCTGGCCCGTCTGCCGGCTGCCCGGAACGAAGAAATGGCTGCCCTTGAGACCTACATGGAGCGCTCCGCCGGGCAGAAGGCGGAGGAAGGCTTTCGCCTGCACGCCCGCCAGCGCCTGCGTCTGTTGACCGCCGCCGGGGAGGACGGGAGTCCGCCTAGAAAGGACTGAGATCCCCGTGCGCGTTGACCGCCACCACCGAGAAAAAATCCCCTTCGCTATCCAGCAGGTCAACCCCCGTCTCCAGGACCATGGCCCGCACCGGCGTCATGGAGGGCAGATCGGCGCGCGAAAACGGAGCTGTGGCCGCGTAAACCTCGTAATGATCCACCGCCAGGCGGGCGCCGTCCACATCAACGGTGACCGGCGGCCAGCTCAGGTGCACCGTGCCGGCGACCGGCCGGCTCAGGACCAGATCCGTGATGGCCAGGGGCAGTCCGGAACCGGCGGCCGACTGCCCGCCGGTGGTGTCGGTGGCCTGCACCAGGTAGAACCGCGCCCCCACGCCACTGATACCGCCCAGGTGCCGGTACGACGGACTCGGCAGGTCCCCCACGGTGCCGAGCTGGTTGCCCGGGGACAGGATGAAGACGGGGCTGACACTGCTGGAGTGGATTCCGTACGAGCTGACGGTGATGGGGTCGCCATACAGATCCTCGGTCACCGAGGTCCAGGCAAGGACAACATCGTTGCCATCGCGAGACACCATCACGTCGGTGATGGCGCGCGGCGGGCGCAGGCCGAGCACGAAGCGCGGCGTGGCCGACACCGGCGCTGTCGGCGGGCCGGCCAGGCCTGAGGTGTTCACCGCCTCCAGGGTGAGGATGACGAGCTGGTCCTTGACCAGGCCGGACAGCAGCCCGGTGGTCGAACCGCCCTTGAATGTGGCCTCCTGGTCCAGGACTGCGGGATCGACTCCATATCGGACCCGGTAAAAATCGATGTCGGACTCGGGGTTGGCCAGCCATGCCAGTTCGAGCTCCTGCCCCCTGCCGTTATCGACAGCGGCAAAACCGGCCGGCATTCCGGGCGGATCAGGATTCAAAGGGGTCGCCACCACGCATCCCGGGCCTGCCGGGCAGTCCGCGTTGGTGTTGGCAGGAACCGTGCTCATGCCGTTGCTGTCGCGGCCACGCAACCGATAAAAATATTGAACGCCGTTGCTCACCGCCGTATCGCTGAAGGTGAGAGAGGTGAAACCCGGGGGGGTCAACTCCACATAGGCGCCCGTGGCTCCGCTCTCCGAGCGTTCCAGTTGAAACGTCAACGCATCAGGTCCGGCGGTCCAGCTCAGGCCGACAACGCCATCGCCCGCCACGGCCACAGGGACTCCGGGCGGCTCCGGATCGGGCAGCACCAGCCGGGTGGCAGGATCCCCGAGAAAGGCGAAGGAGCGGAGATCGGTGATGGCTCCCGCATCGCTGAACGCCAGGCGCAAGGCCAGGTTCAGTTCTCCCAGCAGCCGGCCCCTCTCGTCTCCCAGGAGCCGATCCCAGATGGCATTGGCCGCCACCCCCAGGAGGGAAATGAACGTCAGGTGAGAGGGCGCCAGGACCCCGATGGCACCCCGGCCAGACGTGACCAGCATGTCTTCCGCCAGGGAGTAGCTCAGATCGTTGACGGCCGTGGTGGAGGAGTCGGCGTGAAAGCCTCCGGTGATGCAGTTGATGTTGATCAGAAAGGTCGGCATGGCACCATTGGTCAGGTCATCGACATCATCGGGATCCGCGGACCGGGTCCTGTAGATCTCCACGTCCCGTCCCCAGGACTGGAAACCACCATGGCCGTTGTAATGGGTCACCGCGGCCCCGGCGTCGAGGCCGTCCTTGATCCACTGGCGCATGATCTCGCTGAGGGATGTGAGGGGCGCGCCCGGATTGCGGGAGATGAGGGCCTGCATGCTGGCCGTGGCGAACTGTTCCCCGGCACCGGCCTGATCGTTCCGGCAATTGCCGGTTGAAAAGCAGGGGCCGGTGGGATCCAGAACGCCCGGGTTCTCCGGCCGGTCGATATACCTGTCAATGGGCAGGCGCAGAGTGAACTCGAAGCCGCCGCTCTCCGCATCGCTCAGGAACAAGCTGCGGCGCGTCCAGGCCGGACCGGGTGCAATGGCTCCATAGTCGGCCAGCTTGGTGAACAGGCTCTCGGCTTCGGTAAAATCATGAACCGGCAGCCTCCCCAGCAAGACATCGGGGACATCGTCGGCGCCCAGCACAGCGGCATACTTGTTATCCATGGAGAAGTAGGTCAACTCGGGGGAGCTGACCTTGCTGGCCATGTAGGTCGGGAGGATGCTGCGCGGGACGGCATGCTGGAAATTGTTCTTGTAGTCGAAACTGGCGTCGCCCACCAGGACCACGAAGGCCGGGGCCGGAGACCATTGGGCCAGGCTCCAGGCGATGAAGTCCCGGATGGCCTGGGGTTCGGTGACGCCGAAGGAGAACTGGTCGTACACGGCTGCAAGGGGCACCACACTGGTCTGCAGACCCTGGCTCTGGCGGAGGCTCACCAGGCTGGAGAGGCCGGAGGCCGGCGAGAGATCGAGAAAATCGTCGGGTCCGATGAGCAGCCAGTCGGCACCTCCGCTGCTCAGATCCAGGGTCGGCGGTCGAACCGAAACAGCGTCCGGGGCCGGCTGCAAGCCCGCCCCGGCCATCACCGCGAAGCTGCGGCTGCCACCCACTCCATCGGCGGCGGCCAGTTCAAAGGTCACCTGAAAGGATCCCATGCCGGTGACCTGGGCACCCGCCAGGTGCAGGGGGGCAACCACCCCCCCGCTGGCTTCGGTCGTTTCGTACACCATGGCGTCGCCGCTGGTGAGTCCATCCACCGTGATGGTGGCATCCTGGTTGGGCACCGTGAACAGGAGGGTGTTACCGGCGGCGGTGAACAGGCGCTCATAGGCGACTTCCACCCAGTCCAGGGCCACCAGGTCCGTGGTCAACGGCACACCTCCATCCAGACGCGTGAGCGGCAGCTCCACCTCCACCGTGGTGGAATCACTGAGCTGGGACGCCGGGAAGGTCACCGCGCCGTTGTCCTCCCCCTGGGTGAACACCACCACACCATCCCAGTCCGCCTCATCCACCTGCAGGCTGTTCACGCTCAGCCGGGTGCGGTGCAGGCCGCTGGTGTTCCCACCGATGAGTACGCCCAGCATGCGGACCTTCAGCATCGCCACACCACCGGGGGCGGCCGCCGGCAGGGCCAGGGTCAGCGAGCGCAGCGGCGCGGTCTGCAGCAGGAACGGCTCGTCATACCAGTGGGTGGCGAGGTCGTCAGGCACGCCGTTGAGAAAAAGATCATCCTCTTCGCTATGGACCACCGCCTCATAGGACGTCAGGGGGGCGAATCCGGACACGGGCGCACCGCTGCGGGCTGTGGACATGCGCGCCCGCGTTCCGGTGGACACCCCCAGGTAGAAAGGCCGGATATCGGTGTAGTCCCCTGCCTCCCAATCATCGGGGTCCAGAAAATCGTCATGGACCCCTTCACCGAAAAAGATCACATCGTCACCCGCCGAGACCACTCCATCCCCGTCATCCAGAACCTGGATGGGAATTTCCACGCCGTTGGCCGCCACGAAGATGTCGGTCACCGGCCGGCCGGTCAGATCGGGGGCCAACGACGCCAGCCAGGCGCCGTCGAGACGGTAGACGCCATCCGTTTGCACATCCAGGCGGTAGACAACGCTGCCGGGGGTGGGGGTGAGAGGCAGAGCCGGGCGCAGCACGGGCGTGGCAGCACTCGGGTCCGCAGCCACGGACGTTGTGGCGGACTGGGAACCGAGGGTTCGATCGCCCGCGTCCACCTCCTGCGGTGCCTGCACACCATCCCGACCATCCCTCCCGGGATGGAGCAGCCAGCTCTCCGCCTGGCGGACGAAGGGGGCCGCCATACCCGTGGTCACCGGGCCTGGGGGCACAGATCTCCCATGTGCGTCGGCAGGCCACTGGATGGTGACCCGGTAATGCTCGATGAATTCCAGAGCGCCCTGGGTGGTGACGGGACGGATGGGGGCCAGGATCAACTCGATGAACAGCGCCCGGCGCAGCGCACCCGGAGGCCCCAGGCGTGCGGGGGCCAGGGCCAGGAGAAAGGGCCTGCGATCCGCCTGCCGCCAGAGAACCGTCCCCGGACCCGCGGGGTCGGCCGGGTCGGTCATGCGCACGGGTTCCAGGGGTCTGGCGGGTTGCAACCCGTCCAGGAAGCGACGGGAGAGAATCTCCACCCGCAGGCGCGCGCCCTCCGGCTTTCCCATGGCGATCCGAATCCGAGCCTCCGGAAGCCAGGGCCAGTCCCCGACCACCTGCAGATCGTACCCGGGTAAAACGACACGCCGGCCCCGCAATGGATCCTCCCGCCAGACCGGTTGAGGCGGGCGAATATCCAGGACGACGAAGCCCGGCCCTGACGCGCTGATGACCACCCCATCAGGGAGAGCGGGAGCGGACCTGGGAAGGGCGGGAGCCACGGCCAGTATCACACCTGCTGCAACCAAGGTTCGCCAGGCAACCAGCATCTTCATCTCCGACGGCGGTACGCCCCACCAGTACGGTGCGGCGCGGCGTCACCAGCCCCCGTCGATGGCGACCTGTTCCGGTCTTCCTTACGAGCCGGCTGACACGACACCGGCCCCGGCGTTGTGTTTCATGTTGTAGGACTTCAACTTGGCGCGCGCATTGGTCAGCGCCTGGGGATACATCCCCATGGGGTCGCCTGTCTGAACCTCGGCGACTCCCGGACAGAAGGTGCAGAACTCCCCCGAGTCGCATCCCTTCAGCGTGGTCTGAGGCACCTTCAAGGCCACATCCCTGACTTCCTGCAGGACAGGAGACTGCTGCCAGAGTTCAGCCAGATCCTCGACCTCGAGGATATTGCCGGCCTTTCGCCGCCACTGGATACAGGGGAATATGTTGCCGTAGGGGTCCAGCGCGATGGTGGTGCGACCGGTCCCACAGTTGGCACGCACCTCCGTGTGGTCCATGGGGGTGACGTCATGACCACCACGCAGTTCCTTCCACTCTTCGGACCAGAACCGCCGGAGGAAGTCCGGCGTGGCCTGCAGGCGCAGAGGGTCCATGTCGCCGTCATCCCGGGGCGTGACCACAGGATCAAATGTGACGAAGGCGTCGAGATCGCGGCCCAGGCGCTGAATATCCCACACTTCATTCTCATTGGTGCAGGTGATGGGCGTCTTGATGATGACCTTCACACCCTGCCGGCGCAGGAGGCGGACAGCGTGCACCGCCTTGTCCAGAGAACCCCTGATCCCCGTGAGACGGTCATGGGTTTCAGCCTTCGCCCCGTGGATACTGATCTCGATCTCCAGGGCCCGTACATCTCCGGCAAATCTCGCGGCGGCCCGGTCATCGATATAACAGCCATTGGTATAGATCCGCAGAGCCATGCCATTCCGCTTGACGCCCCGGGCGATTTCCCAGAAATCCGGGTGGACCATGGGTTCGCCGCCCGTGAGGGAACAGTAAAGAACACCGAGATTCTTGAGCTTGCGCAGACTGTCCAGAATCTGGGGCGTGGTCAATTCCCGGGAAACCGGGTCATCCACGTTGTAGCAGAATTCACATTTGAGGTTGCAACGGAAAGTCAGCTCGAAATTCGCCGACAGCGGGTTACCCCGGTTCCACTCCTTCTTGAGAATTCGCCGATAGTGATCGGTGACCACGTTGTCTGTTCGCCCCCCGGGGGCACTCTTGCTGACCTCGATCATGGCTTCCTCTCAGTTCGTGGTGGTGTCCATGGCACCATGCTCCTGCAAATCTGCGATGAGTTCATTGAGATCCCGGCCGGCCTCGTCCAGATCCACGTCGAATTCCATGGTGAGCTGCTCGGAGATGCTCTTGAGGTCGTGGTCTCCGTCCATGAGTTCCCAGGCCCTGGCCCCGACGACGTTGAGAACCAGGTGCTGAGCGTCCGAACCCGGGACGACGATCAACGCCTCATCATCGACAATCTTGTACACGGCATCGGGATGGCGCCGAGGTCTGGATGTCAGATTCATACTGTCTACCTTAAAGTGAGTGCTGTCATGACCCCTAGCCCCTGCCTTCCCGGAAAGGGGCTGAGGGGAGAGCCATGCGTGGCGCGCTTCAATCCAGGAATATACCGGCGAAATTGGCTTCCGTCAAAGAATATTATTCAATATAGCCCAGGGAACGAAGATAGTCCCGGGTTTCAGCCTCCTGAGGGGCCTCCATTTCCATGGGTGGCCGGGCGGGCAGCCTGAACCCGGACACGGTCCGGACCGGGAGCAGGCGAGTCGCGGCGGGAGTCAGGATATCGGTGATCGGTCCTGCCGCCGGCTGTGAAGGCACAGGAAAGCCCGCCAGCCAGAGGAGGGTCGCCATGATGCGAGTGGCCTCGATGGGCCCCGCTGCCCCCCGCCCTGCCGACACCCCTCTCCCGCTGACCACGAGAAGACCATCGTCACCGCGGCCGCCACGGCCGGGATCCAGGATCAGAATGAGGCGATCATCTGCCTGCATGGCCCTGCGCGCCCGGCCGACAATGCTGTCCACCAGCCGGGCCGCCGCGTTGACCTCCTCGGCCCCGGCCAGAAGATCCGGCAAGCCCTGCCCGGGGATTGCGCGAACCACGTCCATGGACCAGACGTAGAGAAAGCCTGCTCCGAGATCGCGTGCCGCCAGACAGTCAAAAAAATGATCCGCATGAAAACGATCTGCCAGCATGGCAAGGCCATGCTGGTGGCGGCCGCCACCCGTTGAGCTCTCATCCGACCCGGCTTGCGCACGCCACCCTGCGAACCGCGCAGCCCAGGCTCGGGCAGCATCTGCAGGCCTGATATCCACGGCCACATCACGACCTGACTCCAGGAGGAAAAAAGCCCGATCACTGGCCTGGCACCCGGGGAGGTCCGGGAGAGGCGAGGTGGCCCACCAATGCGAAACCGCCACCGGCATCCCTTGCTCGGCCAGGATCTCCCAGACTGCGGGAGCCCGCCGGATCAGCGCCGAAACAGGGCGACGCCGCGCCAGCGGCCGGCCCAACGGCAGGAGGGCATCGACGGTCTGAGCCAGGGCGGTGACCAGG
>Ga0114949_10002526_pt1 | contig 11438 bp, 9 predicted proteins | sample N074metaG_FD_83505 | JGI IMG/M metagenome (GOLD analysis project Ga0114949, IMG submission 83505) | Deep subsurface microbial communities from Kermadec Trench to uncover new lineages of life (NeLLi) - N074 metaG | ecosystem: Environmental > Aquatic > Marine > Ocean trench > Sediment | place... | reverse complement strand
TCTTAGGTGAGGCGGCTAGTTGGTACCATATGGGCTGACGTCACACACCTACGTACCATCTCCGCCTGGTTCAATAAGAAAAGAGGGCTGGCAATCGGCATTGCTGTGTCCGGCATTGGGCTAGGTTATGCCTACGTCCCCATACTCGTACAAAGCGTCATTAACGTTGCTGGATGGCGTTCTGCCTATTACGTACTTAGCGGGTTTGTAATTTTTGCAGCGGTACCATTGATTACCATATTTCTGAAAGAATCTCCTGCTGAAATCGGGCAAATTCCCGATGGCACAAAGCGTATTCAAGCTATCTCGGGATCTGAGTCAACGAGTGTTGGGCTGACATCATCATTAGCGATACGACAAAAGGATTTCTGGTTACTTTCACTGATCTTTCTTTGTATCGCCTTTGTACTACACGGTATCCTGCCACACTTGGTGCCGATGCTCAGAGACAGGGGTGTCAGTGCAGACACAGCAGCGATAGTCGCATCGGTTATGGGTGGAACGGTGTTTGTCAGCCGTATATTGATCGGTTATATCATCGATTACTTTTTTGCCCCGAGGGTTGCGCTATACTTTTTTGCTCTTTCGGCAATAGGCTTTTTCATTCTTTCGGCGAGTTCGTTCTTGCCGATGATGTATCTGGCGGTAATTATGATTGGCCTGAGTCTGGGGGCTGAAATAGATCTGCTTGCCTATTTATGCGGGAAATATTTTGGCCTGCGTTCCTTTGGGGAAATATACGGGTTATTATTCGTCGGAGTACTAATCGGCTCGGCCTTCGGACCGGTCACCTTCGGTTATGGGTTTGAATCCACGGGCTCGTATTCCGGGATATTGTTTGTTTCCGCAATGGTTAATATTATCGCTTTGATAATTTTGACCAGACTAGGACCATATCCAGACTTAACTGAATTCCCCTCAATCAGGGTTAGTGACAGGCTTTCGTGATAATTCCAGGAACAAAAGAAGCAAAATGTGACTGATGAATTAGTGACGGTTGATATCAACAATGCGGAATGACTGGCCACGATCCGATCCTATTCCGTGCAAGCTCATACCATTGGATTACAATTGAGCTGGCATTACGACAGATAAGCTCCAGGCGTGTTCCAAAATGCCGGTGTTGATTTCAAAATGGTCGTTTCTAAATCAATGGACTGAAAAAACAGAAGGGAGAGCCCGGTTTCCCTCATCGAGCAAAGGCGCTGTCAGGCAAAGTCAGAATTGCCTTCCATACATCATGCATGGATTCTCGTGCATGCCGCGATGCCAGATCAACATCATGATCCAGTATGGCCGTGATGATGTCCTCGTGCCGTGTAATCCATTGCTCATGATTGGATTTAACCGTCAGGCCTTCCATTGAAAGACGAAATAACGGTATCTGCAGGCGGATACGTATATCTGACAATACGTTATTACCTGATATTTCTGACAGTGACCCCCAGAAGCGGGCATTCTCTCCCATATAATCCAGTACTTTCAGGATCTTTTCAGATTCCGTGCGAAATGTCTTTGCAGACCTTAATGAATCCTGCAACCGCTTGCGGTTCTGTTGCTCGCCAAGTTGACGTGCAACTTTTTTCACAATCAGAATTGAGATTTCTTCAAGTACCTCAAAAATATTCTGTACTTCTTCTCTTGATACTTTGCGTATTGACGCACCCCGGTTTTTATCAATCTGGACTAGGCCGTCAACCTCAAGCCGTTTAAACACTTCACGTACGCGACCACGGGTTATACCCAGGTGTTGCATAACGTCAATTTCAATTAATCGTTGACCCGGGGCGAAGCGCCCTTGTTGAATATCCTTTCTCAGTAATACAACTGCGTCTTCCACATTGTTTTCGTCAGTTTCCATTTTTTCTTCCTGGTGGCCATAAAATTTATTCCCGGTCAATCGTGCAATTGAACGCATTGATGTTTGTTAAGTTGATTGCCGATAAAAAATTATAACGCAAGCACTCAGTAGTTGCCCACTCCATAGAACAGATATCAATCGGCGGTAGCAAAACTTCCGCCCTGGTATAAGGAATGCAATTTTATTCAGTCGCTAATGGAAAACTTAATGCACTTTGGATTTCAAAGCCTGCAATATTTTTTCAGGAGTAATGGGTAAATCAAACCTGACTCCGATGGCGTTATACACCGCGTTAGCAACCGCGATCGGTACGGCACAGGTTACGCCCTCTCCAATGCCTTTAGCACCGAACGGGCCATCTTCATCATAGACTTCCGCGAAATAAATATCGGGATCGGGCATATCCAGTGGTCCCATTATTTTATAGTCCATGAAATTTGGATTGAGGATCGCGCCGGTTTCTTCATCGAATATGAGGTTTTCAGTTGTGCAAAGACCCATAGATTGATAATAACCCCCTGCTACCTGGTTCTCACATATCGCCGGATTTACGATGGTACCGCTGTCATGATAAGCGACGAATTTAATCAACTTCATCTGCGCTGTGCGGGTATCGATTTCTACTTCGGCAAAGTCAGCAATCATCATCTTTCCGGCCTTATGAAATTCCACACCTTTTGACGCACTTCCAATGACCTCCGGTGCTGCAAGATATTCGTAAATGGGTTTACTCATCAGTTCCTTAAGCTCAATTCCTATATCTTCTGAACCTTTAACAAATATACGGCGGTGTTTTATATCCAGATCTTCCGGATTGGCCTCAAGCTCTCGTGCAGCAAATTCCAACAACTGTTCCTTAGCATGTTCTGCAGCTGCCTTGGTTGCTCGGGCAACCATATGCATGCCATTGCTACCAAAGGTTACCATGGTGTGCCCAACTACTTCTGTGTCACCATCTATAACATTAATATCTTCCAGTTCCACACCCAGTACTTCTGCTGCCACCATTGCCTGGGTGGTGTCACCACCCTGCCCCATGCGACCGATTCCCGTGGTTAAGGCCATGGTGCCGTCAGGGTTTACCTTAATCGTAATACCATTGAAGCCGAAGAAAGCCAGTCCGCTGATGTGCGTGGAAATACCCATACCCACCCCGCGTATTTTGTATCCATCCACTGATGAAGGTTTACCCCAACCCTTCCATTTTTCTTTCCAACCCATCTTATCGGCGCCCTTCTGGATACACTCCGCCAAACCAGAACTGGTCAACAAAACCTCCGGTTCTTTATTGAAAAGTAACTTTGCAAATAATACTTCCTGAGAAGTGTGACAAATATCACCGGTCTTCCAATGATTTTTTAACCGGAACTCCACAGGATCCATATCAATTTTTTCCGCAGCCATGTCCACGGTTTGTTCGATGGCATAGGCCAGAGTCAAATCGCCTACCCCGCGCATACATCCTGCCGGCAATAAATTAGTTGATACTCCAATAAATTCCGCTCGACCATGAGGTGTCGTGTAGATATCAGCTACTGACTGATAGGGATCAAATTTATTACCATAGGCGCCGTTATCCATTAAGTGACGGAAAGACTGAGAGACCATGGTGCCGTCTTTTTTTATTCCGATTTTTACATCGATTAGTGGTCGCTCGCGGCGCTTGACGGTAGTCTGCACTTCATCTCGGGTTAATATCAGACGCACAGGACGACGTGCCTTTCTCGCTATTGCGATGGCAAGAAACATAAAATTGTTGCCCCACCATAATCCAAACGAGCCACCTGTGGGGGAACTATAAACCCTTACTTTGCTAGGTGAGAGTTCAAAAAATTCCGTGACTGCGTCCCTGATCCAAAACAAGGCCTGAGTGGATGTCCACAACGAAACGCGATCTCCCTCCCAATGTGCAGTGCAGGCATTCCTGTCCAGCGGGGCATGTTGCTGGTTACCAAGTGTAATTCGGTTTTCAATAATGTAGTCCGCTTCCTTGAAGCCTTGCTCAATATCACCCCATTCAAAAACGGAAGGATCCAACACATTCGGTCCCCAGGGATGTACCTGTGGTGCATCGGGCTTCATAGATTCTTCCATATCGAATACTGCCGGTAATTCCTCATACTCCACTTCAATCAGTTGTAATGCTTCCTTGGCGACATCTTCATCGACGGCTGAGACCACGGCGACTTCATCACCCACATAACAGACTTCCTGCGATATCATGGGGCCTCTGAAATTGAAACTGAAATCTTGCCACGGCGAATTACAGGTCTTTTTCTTGCCGGTGATGTCATCTTTATACGTAATAACAGCACTGACACCGGATAGCGCTTCTGCTGCAGAGGTATCAATATGCGCAACCTTCGCATGAGCATAAGGACTTCGCAGTACCTTGGCATGATGCATGCGCTGCAATGGTGGCATGTCACCGGCAAATTTGAGTCTGCCTGTGACTTTTTCATAAGCATCTAATAATGGCAGGCTTTTACCAATTACCGAAGTTTCCATTGTCATTGTCTCGTACCTCTCATGTATTTCTTACAATTTCAGCAGCATCCATTATTGATTTTACAATACGCACATAGGTTCCACATCGACATAGGTGACCGCCAATCGCCAGTCGTACTTCATGCTCTGAAGGATTGGAATTTCCTTCAAGCAAGGCCTTCGCTGCGATGATCATGCCAGGTGTGCAATAGCCGCATTGCATACCATGACCATCTATAAATGTCTGTTGCAGGGGATGTAACACACCGTCATTCTCTATCCCTTCGATAGTCGTTAATTCATGCCCTTCCGCATCAACAGCCATTTTTAAGCAGCAGAAGATCGGTTTTCCATCCAGCAATATTGTGCAGGAACCACAGGTACCCATTTCACAACCGGTTTTTGTCCCGGTTAAACCTATTTTTTCTCTCAATACATAGGCAAGTGACCAATGCGCTTTTACCTGGACCGGACAGTCTTCGCCGTTAACTTTCAAACAGATTGGGATCACAGTTATTCCCCTTTTCCAGCTTCAGCAAGGGCTTTTTTCAGGGCATCTTCGATGCTGCATTTAACCCATAAACTTCGTACTACAGCAGGTGTGCGAAAATCATCAATGCATTCCACGTCGCTTGAGGCTTCAGCTACCTGCTTGATCAATGCCTCATCAATTTTTTGATTCAATAGAACTGCCTCGGCCGCAGCTGATCGCTGTGGTATGCCAGACAAAGTTGCAGCACCTACAACCACCCTTACATCTTCGCAGGCGCCATCTGAGCCAAGTGAAACACGCACAGCCACATTTACGATGGGTAAATCCGCTGCTGTTCTTTCAAACTTGCGAAAACCGCCGCCAGTATTTGCTGGTGGTCGCGGGATCTGGACTTCGATCACCATTTCGTTCACTTCCAGTGCGTTATTAAGATAGCCGATATGAAAATCCGCCATGGAAACAACGCGTGTCCCATCATTGCTGCCAATAACAATATTCGTATCATAGGCGAGTAAAGTGGTGGGCATATCAACTTCCCCTGCGATACACACTTCACCACCGATCGTGGCCATATTTCGCACTTCATAGATATTCAGCTCGTTAACCGTCTCTGAAAGTATCTTGTAAACACCCTGCGAGGTTAAACCTGACTCAAATATTTCACTCAACGTGGTAGTAGCACCAATTTTCAATATATTGTCTTCAAGCTTGATATAACTCAGGCCAAGTTTTTTGATGTTTATGACCGCGTCTACCTCATTAAAAAGCTCTTCCCGGTGACCCATAAAAAATGTGCTGCCGGCGATGGGGACGGCCGCATCGCCATATTTGCTCAGTAATGCATACGCTTCACTCAATTCTGTGGGGCTGTAATATTCCATCGATTCAATCTCTTCATGTAGTTTCGGTTTAACTTGTAATTTGCTATTAAATTATTTTTGGACCTTATTACCACACTACTAACGAAGCAGATAATATAAAATGAAAATAATAACGACGACACCAGCGACACCAATCAAAATCGCCGGTTTAATATGGTGTTTCTCAACGCCTGCAGGCGTTGTCTGTTCAACCTCGTATGCGGAGCCGTTGCCGGAACCGGTTTCCCCTGTATCACCCAAAGTCTGTTTTATATTACTTTCAAATTCCTGAAACAAACCATCCATTTGTCCTGCTGCCACCTTCTCGACGATTGCACCACCAAGACCGGACGCCTTAACAACGCCTGCAAACTTGATCTTTGTCTTTGTATCTGAAATCAACGCCAGATTCGTAGTTCCTTCAATCGTTAGCTTATAGTAGTTCGACCTCTCAAATAATCGACCTTCGCCGACAAACTCTGCTTTTGTCGGTGGTTGCATGACAATCGCCCTGGTCCTCACCTTTACCTTTCGTGTGGTGCGCAACACCTTGGTTTCCAGGTCCCAATCAAATTCAGTTTCACTGATTTTTGAAACCTTTTTACAGCCTGGAATACAGAGGCTGAATCTCTCCATATCGCTGACCAGTGCCCAGGTATCGTCCAGTGACGCATTAACAATAAATTCTTTAACAATTTTCGGCATGTTTATGTGTTGTTTTCAATAAGGATGATCATTAACTCCGGCAGGCCTCGAGATTATGAAATTCTTTCATAATGACGTCAGACCGCCGAAGTTTATCAATTGAGATGGTTTCACGAAACCGATGTAGTTTTTCAAAGCTGAGTGTTGCACTGACGATCTCCTCCTTGTCCGTTCCCTGGGCATAGACCTTGGAAAACCGTGGGAAGTCCGGACCAGCAATGGTACTGTGTCCATAATAGGATTTTGCTCTGTCTTTGCCGACAAAATTGGCGCTTGCCGTATACAGCATATTTTCCGTTGCCCGGGCACATGTCATCGAGGTCATATAAAAAGGTCTGTCTGGTGCATCAGCACTGCCCGTACTGTTAATGATTAAGCGCGCGCCTTTTAACATGAGAATCCGGGAAAGTTCGGGGTAAACCCAGAAGTCAGCACAAATTTGTATGCCGATTGGACCATAACGGGTTTCAAATACGGGAACAACGGTACCACCCTGGAAACACATGGTTTCGGTAAACATCGGCAACGGACCAATGTGAATCTTGCGATAGGTGCCTATCAAACCATCCGGGCCAATTAACGGGCAGGCAATAAAACAAACATCCGGATCATTTTTGTCCTGTTCGGGCATACCAAAGGCAACATAGATATCAAGTTTTTTAGTCAATGCAGCAATCTCTTCGGTTGCCGGTCCCGGTATTATCTCGGCGGCTTGCCGGTGCATGGTAAAATCCACATTACATTCATAACCGCTGAGTGCCAGCTCCGGAAATGCAAGGATGTTAATACCCTGATCTGCCGCTTCAGTGATTATTCCCTTTATTTTTTCCAGATTGGCTGCCTTGTCTCCCCAGACACTGTCATAATTGACACAACCGACGGTAACGGTATCTTCGTAATCTTGATAACGGGCAGGAATCATACGTTTTTCAGTTATTGGATTTGGCAGCAAACTTACGCGGGATATATTTTCCCTGGCCGGGACCACGGCTGACTGGCTCCCCGTCGTCCAGAATGACTTGGCCGCGTAAAACCGTATGGGTTGGCCAGCCCTTTAGTGTCCACCCGTCATAAATACTCCAGTCGCACATAGACCTAAGTGTATCCGGAGATACAGTACGTTCTTCCTCAAGGTCTACGATGACAATATCAGCATCGGCACCGGCCTCCAGCTTGCCTTTATTGGGCAGGACGCCGAATGTCAAAGCAGGGTTATAGGAGCAGACTTCTGTCAGTTTTTCCAAACTGATACGTCCTTTATTCACACCTTCGCTGAGCATAATCGGTAACAGTAATTCAGAAACATTTCCCAATCCCATGGGCGCATTCCAGATATCATCCCCCTTCATTTCCAGTGTGGTCGGTGCGAGATCAGAACCAACACATTTTATAATGCCCTGCTGTATTCCCTCCCATAATCTCTCGTTACTTGCACGGTCACGTAATGGCGGGTTCACACATCCGCATGCCGGATGATCGATTAGGATCTGGGCAGGCTCTTCATTATTATGCGTCAGGTACTGGGGACAGGTTTCGCCGGTCACATTCAAGCCATTTTGCTGTGCTTCGGCAATGATATCCACACCCTCGGCGATGGTGATGTGTGGAATATACACAGGGCAGCCGGCATTTTTGGCGAGATAGATGGCACGGCGCATGCATTCTGCCTCGACGAAGGGCGGGCGTGACTCATTCCAGACCTGGAAATCCTTACGTCCCTGGGCGATTAATTCATCCCGCAACATAAGATGTATGTCTATATTTTCCGTATGACAGGCAGCCAGGGCCGGTGGACCCAGTTTGGCGATCATGCTGAACCCTTTATAGACTGCACCATCATCCGTAGCCGTAATTCCTATCAGGTCAGCATGGGGACCTTTGTATCCCATGTTAAATTTAAACGATGTCAATCCAATTTCCTTTGGACAGAGTTCAATCTCGCTGGTTGTCAAAGCATCGATTACCATCAAATGCCAAAACCCGTCTATAAAGCTTTTTGCTTCGAACTCGCTTTTAAACCGTTCAAACTGGTTCAGGAGACCATCTTTCAATGCGAGGATATAGACCCCCAAACAGGTAACGCCACCACAGGCTGCCGCACGTGTTTCAGATTCTACTGCCTCTAGTGTATCCATGTAACCGAGGTGGGCATGGGGGTCAATGATGCCTGCCATTACATAACGGTCAGTTGCATCGATTTCCCGCTCAGCAGTGTGCATGGATGATGTCTGACCGATTGACTGGATCTTGCCATCAGCAATGGTAATATCAGCCTTGGAAGTACCGTCGGGGGTGACGACGTTGCCGCCATGAATGACTAAATCATAGTTCATTGTATTCTCATCAGCTTCAGTGATTAGGGTGCATCCGGGACTGAAATATCGGGTAATTCTATTCTCTTGAAGTAAAATAATGATCGAGTATAATCATTAATAATATAATTTACAATCTAATGTATTCTATTATTCCATGGTCTGCTCCTCCGGTGGTTGTTATAGCAATAACTATCAGTATCAAAAGACTGCTATGTTACAGAAAAGATCGGCTAAGCTGTATTAGATGAATTACAGAGAACTATATTGAACAAAATTCCAGTAAGTCTGCTCGCTGGTTTTCTGGGCGCCGGGAAAACAACTCTGTTAAACCGGATACTGAATGAGCATCATGGACTACGGATAGGCGTACTCGTTAACGACTTCGGCGCTATCAGTATTGACGCACAATTGATCACCAATATAGAAGGTGAAACCATCAGCCTCGCTAACGGTTGCGTGTGTTGCACTATTCGTGATGATTTGGTTAACGCCATCCTGCAGTTAATCACTACTGACACACCACCGGACTACATTGTTACGGAGATAAGCGGTGTGTCTGATCCTGAATCAGCCGCCATGGCCCTGGCGATGTCGACCAAAATTGCGGCAAAGATTGCACTAGATAGCATCATAACGGTAGTAGATGCAGAACAAGTGTTGGAACTGGATAATATCAATGAAAAACTGGCCATCGATCAGATTGAGGTGGCAGATATTATTGTTATCAATAAGACCGATCTGGTAAGCGTGGAACGGTTGCAACAAGTCCGTCTTTGGCTTGAGAATGCCGCACCACAGGCGCGCATGATTGAAGCAACATACGGCCAGGTACCCATGGAACTGATATTTGGTGTGGCGGAAGTTTTATCTGTTTCCTGGAACAAGACGAAGCTCAACACCCGGCATAAGCATACAGATCACGGTGACATATTTTCCAGCTACAGCTGGACCGCGGATCAACCTTTGGCATTTCAGACTATTTATCATGCCTTCAAGACATTACCGCTTTCCATATTTCGGGCAAAAGGAATACTTCAGCTCAGAGAGGTAGATGACAAACGTGTGGTTTTGCAAATGGTTGGTAAACGGGTAACTTTGACCAAGGGTAGTCCGTGGGGTGATACAAAGCCCGTTTCCCAAATCGTTGTCATAGGGTCACGAGGCATTATCAACGAACAGGAATTAAGCGACTTGTTTGATTCGTGTATAGCGACTGACGACACGGGTAAAGAAAACCGTCTGGCTGACGCGGTCATCGAAATTCTCAGACTGCCATAAATAACAGCTAATTAGAGCCTGCTCAGAAAGTAATAAACCATTGATATTAATAGAATAAACAGCGTTTTTATGGTACAATAGTGCACGAAAAACAAGCCAAACCCCTTAAAAAGCGTGCACCTATGATTCGTTGTCACAGCCATAAGCAACTACCCCTTGCCGAATTTGACTGGCCCTTCCAGGTCGCACTGGATGAACACAACCGCTGGGGCAAAATGAGCCAATGCATCCCCTGGGATGAACTGGCCGAGGGTTATTACCAGGGACTTTCCAGCCGCCGTGGACGTCCGCTCAAAGAGGCCCGATTGGCGATTGGCGCGGTGATCATCAAACACAAGCTGTGTCTGTCAGATCGCGAAACGGTGGCACAGATCCAGGAGAATCCCTACCTGCAATACTTCGTGGGACTGCCCGGTTACCAGATGGCGGCCCCGTTTGCGCCCTCGTTGCTGGTTGAGATTCGCAAACGGATGGGTCCCTCGGTGTTTGAGGTTTTTCATGGCGCCATTATTGATGCAGTGGAGCAGGCCAAAGCGGAGCGCAAGCCAGGCACTCAATCCCGGTCCACCGCGTGCAAAAGCCGATCGGATGACGATCATGATGGTGAGCCACCCTCAGCGCCGGGCACTACCGATGAGGCGCAGGCACTGACCCATCAAGGCAAACTGATCCTGGATGCGACCGTCGCCCCGCAGGCGATCCGCTATCCGACCGATCTGAATCTACTGAACGAGGCCAGGGTATTCAGTGAGCAGATCATCGATACGCTTTATGCACACACCGACGGGCAGAAGAAACCACGCACCTATCGTCAAAAGGCCCGCAAGGCGTATCTGGCAATCGTCAAGCGCCGGCGCCCTGGCGCCAAGCTTCGGCGGCGTGGGATCAAGCAGCAGTTGCAGTATGTACGCCGCAACCTGGGCCACATCGAACGGTTGTTGGAATACTGGCCACAAGGAACCCAACTGCCGTTACCCCACTGGTTGCTTTACCGTTACTGGGTGATCCAGCATCTCTATAGTCAGCAGTGGGAGATGTACCGCACCAACAGCCGTCGTTGTGATAGCCGTATCGTCAGCATCAGCCAGCCGTATGTGCGCCCGATCATCCGCGGCAAGCTGGACAAGTCAGTTGAGTTTGGCGCCAAGCTCAGTGTCAGCTTGACCGGAGAGGGGCTGGCCCGGGTGGATCACTTACGCTGGGATGCGTTTCATGAAGGCAGTGATCTGGTCGCTCAGGTTGAGGTCTACCGGAGACGCTATGGTGTCTATCCCGAAGTGGTACTGGGCGATCCCATTTACGGTACACGAGACAACCGGCGTTATCTCAAGAACCACGGTATCCGTTTTGCCGGCAAGCCCCTGGGGCGGCCCAGGAAAGTCACGGACGAGAACCGGGAAGAACTCAAGCGGTTGAAGGCCCAGCGGCGTGAAGAATAT
>Ga0114949_10002525_pt1 | contig 11440 bp, 11 predicted proteins | sample N074metaG_FD_83505 | JGI IMG/M metagenome (GOLD analysis project Ga0114949, IMG submission 83505) | Deep subsurface microbial communities from Kermadec Trench to uncover new lineages of life (NeLLi) - N074 metaG | ecosystem: Environmental > Aquatic > Marine > Ocean trench > Sediment | place... | reverse complement strand
GAAGGTTCCTTGTCCCCGGCAAACAATATCAGCATGCCACCGAAAATCGGTGTCCAGGTAACCAGGCTTAACAATGGCCAATCAGAGTACATATTTTAACATTTACCTTGTCAGTTCTACCTAGCCCAATACGGCCCATCCGAGTAACAGGATCAGGCCCAATATCATCACGAACGCATAATGATTCAAATAACCGGTTTGCACGTGTCGCAGCACGCCGGAAAACCAGCCCACCAGTCGCGCGCTTCCATTCACCATGAGGCCATCGATCATCAGGGCGTCGCCGATGCGCCAGAGTACCTGACCGATTCCACGGCTGGTCGCGGCGAACACAATTTCATTAAAGCGGTCGAAGTAATACTTGTTATCCAGAATCCTGTAGATCAGGTTGAATTTCTGCTGGAATCGGGTCGCGATTGCTGGATTCTTCATGTAGATATACCAGGCGGCAAATACACCACCGCCTGCCAGGTATACCGGCAGACCGGCAAATCCGTGCAGCACGAAACTGGCCGGGCCATGGAAAGCCTCGGCAACCGCCGCCATGGCGCCATGCTGCTGGAATACCGTGATCGACTGATCGAAAAAGCCGTCAACCAACACCGCTTCGAAGGCAAGCCAGCCGATGATTGCCGACGGGATCGCCAGCAAGATTAACGGTATAGTGACCACCGCAGAGGTCTCACGCAGCTGCGAGCGGGTATGCTCATCCATGCGCTCTTCGCCATGAAACACCAGGAAGAACATACGGAAGGAATAAAATGCGGTGACAAACACGCCCGCTAAAATCATCAAATAGGCATAACCAGCGCCCCAGACATCGGCATTTTTGGTGGCTATCAGGATGGCATCCTTGGAAAAATAGCCGGAAGTACCCGGAAAACCGATCAGTGATAACGAGCCGATCAGTGCTACCCAGTAGGTTATCGGCATATATTTCTTCAGTCCGCCCATCTTGCGGATATCCTGTTCGTGGTGCATCGCGATAATGACCGAACCCGCCGCGAGGAATAACAGCGCTTTGAAAAAGGCGTGGGTCATGAGGTGAAAGATCGCAGCCGAATAGGCCGAGGCACCCAGCGCGACGGTCATATAGCCCAGTTGCGACAAGGTCGAATAAGCCACCACGCGTTTGATATCGTTTTGTACTATGCCGACCAGACCCATGAAGAATGCCGTGGTCGCGCCTATCACGATCACCACGGATAGCGCGGTTGAGGATAATTCAAATAGCGGCGACATGCGTGCAACCATGAAGATGCCCGCGGTTACCATGGTGGCCGCGTGAATCAGTGCCGAGATGGGGGTCGGACCTTCCATCGAATCCGGTAACCAGACATGTAGCGGCACCTGTGCCGATTTTGCCATGGCGCCGACGAAGAGGAGAATGCAGGCCAGCGTGATCACCGACCAGTCGACCCCGGGGATCACCTGCAGGGTCTCCGCGACCATGCGATCGGCGCGATCGAATACCTCGTAATAATCGAGCGAGCCGGTATAGGTCAGCACCACCGCGATGCCGAGTAGAAAGCCGAAGTCACCGACCCGGTTGACCAGGAAGGCCTTCAAGTTGGCGTAAATCGCGGATTCGCGGGTGTACCAGAAGCCGATCAATAAATAAGAGATCAGTCCCACCGCTTCCCAGCCGAAGAACAACTGCAAGAAGTTGTTAGACATGACCAGCATCAACATGGAAAAGGTGAATAGCGAGATATAACTGAAAAAGCGCTGGTAGCCCGGATCGTCATGCATATAGCCGATCGTGTAAATATGTACCATCAAGGATACGGAGGTCACCACGACCATCATTAAAGCGCTCAGGCCATCGATTAAAAAACCGACTTCGAAGTGAATGCCATCGCTGACCATCCAGGTATACAGGCTCTTGTTGTAGATGGCCGCGCCGTCCATAGCCACGTCTTTGAGAACAATCAGGGACAGCACAAATGAAGCGGCAACACCCAGGATGGCGACCCAGTGCGAGCCGGCACGTCCGATTTGCTTGCCAAAAAAACCGGCGATCACCGCACCCAACAGGGACGACAGTGGAATTGCAAGGTATATGGATTCCATGCTCATCCTTTCAACTCGTTAATATCGGCAACGTTGATCGAACCTCGATTGCGAAACAGCACCACCAGAATCGCCAGGCCAATGGCTGCTTCCGCGGCGGCAACCGTCAATATAAAAAACACGAACACCTGTCCGGCGAGGTCGTCGAGGTAATGCGAAAAGGCGATAAAGTTCAGGTTAACCGACAACAACATCAATTCGATGGACATCAACAAGATGATGATGTTCTTGCGATTGATGACGATACCGGCGATCGAAATACTAAACAGGATGGCGGCAAGAATCAGGTAATGACTTAACGAGATACTCATGTTCATTCCTCGCTAGTCGGCATTTTCACAATGCGCAGACGATCAGACTTGCGCACCTTGATCTGCTCGGACGGGCTCTGATACTTGGTTTGCGGACGCTTGCGCATGGTGAGCGAAATGGCCGCAATAATCGCAACCAGTAAAATGACCGCGGCAATTTCGAAGGCGAACACGTATTCGGTGTATAAAACTTCGCCCAAAGCCTTGGTGTTACTGTAATCCGCCGCTTTGAGCACAGGTTCCGCGCCCGCTTCGATCACAAATATGTCGCTGGTAACGACATTCAGCATCAGCAACAGCATGATCGCGGCGACCGCCAGTCCAATCGGCAGGTAGCGCACAAAACCTTCACGCAACTGGGCAATATTAATGTCCAGCATCATCACCACGAAGATAAACAGCACCATGACCGCACCCACATACACCAGCACCAGGATGATGGCGAGAAATTCGGCTTCCAGCGTCATCCATATAATCGCGCTGGTAAAAAAGGTCAGCACCAGGAATAAAACCGAATGGACCGGGCTTTTCACGGTGACGACCGCGGTCGCGCAGGTCACCGTGGCAACCGCAAAAACATAAAATATGATCGTTTCTATCATCGCTATTCGTTATCGGTAAGGCGCGTCGACTGATCGATCCGCAGCAATTTGTGCTTCGTACTTGTCACCGATCGCCAGCAACATTTCCTTGGTCATGATGTTTTCGCCACGGTTTTCAAAGTGATATTCAAAGATACTGGTTTCGACTATCGCATCCACCGGACAGGCTTCTTCACAGAAGCCACAATAAATACACTTGAACAGGTCGATATCGTAGAGTGTGGTGCGACGGGTGCCATCCTCACGCTGTTCCGACTCGATAGTAATCGCAAGCGCCGGGCATACCGCCTCGCAAAGTTTGCAGGCAATACAGCGTTCCTCACCGTTGGCATATCGCCGTAACGCGTGCAGACCGCGAAACCGCGGGCTGATCGGGGTTTTCTCTTCAGGATACTGAACCGTTATTTTCTTAACGAAAAAATAACGCCCGGTAACGCTCATGCCCTTTAGCAACTCGATGAAGAGAAAGCTTTTCAGGTAAAATTTTATTTTTTCAAACATAGTTTTAAACGAACAATCCAACTTTGAAATAAATGGCAACGCCTTCGACCGCTAGCCAGAAAATGGTCACCGGCAACAATACCTTCCAGCCGAGACGCATAATCTGATCGTACCGGTAACGCGGAAAGGTAGCCCTGAACCAGAGGAACAGCAGCATGAATACCGCTGTCTTGCCAAATAACCAGCCTATGCTATCGCCAAAATAGGCGGGCCAGGGGCTGAGCCAGCCGCCAAAAAACAGCAGCGCGCAGAGCATCGCGATCAATATCATATTGGCGTATTCGGCGAGGAAAAATACCGCGAAGGTCATGCCCGAGTATTCGACGTGAAAGCCGGCAACAATTTCCGATTCTCCCTCGGCGACATCGAAGGGCGCACGATTGGTTTCGGCAGTACCGGAAATCAGGTAGACAAAGAACAGCGGCAGCAAGGGGATGAAGAACCACTCGCCTATACCACCCGATTGTTTGCTGACAATTGCGCCCAGATTGAGACTGCCGGAAAGCATGAGCACGCCAACCAGGGCGAAACCCATCGGGATTTCATAAGCGACGATCTGCGCGGCCGAGCGCATGGCGCCAAGCAGCGCGTATTTTGAATTGGATGACCAACCGGCAATGATGACACCGTAGACCCCTAACGAAGTCATCGCCAGAATATATAACAGACCGGCGTTGATATTGCTGAATACCAGGGTATCGCCAAAGGGAATGACCGCCCAGGCGGCCATCGCCGGGGCGAAGGTGAGAACCGGGGCGATGATGAACAGGTACCGATTGGAGTTGGTTGGAATAATGATTTCCTTGAACATCAGCTTGAGCATATCCGCGAAGGGCTGGAGCAATCCCTTGGGGCCGACCCGGTTGGGGCCTTTGCGCAGCTGCATATAGCCGATCACTTTACGCTCTGCATAGGTGTAATAGGCGACCACGATGAACAGGGGAAGCAGAATTGCAAGTGCCCTGGCACCGTTCAATATCGTGTATTGCACGTACTCGTGTAGCCATTCCCAGACAGATACGAGGAGATTCATTACGACAGCTTCTCCAGTTCGACCTTGCCGTAGGCTTCAGACAAATGCCTGACCGCATCGATGCCGCCAGGAATATAGACACAACCGGCGGGTATCGCTTCATCGATACGCAGCGGTAACACCGCGGTGCCCTTGCCCTGTTTGATATGGACTTGTTCGCAGTCGACGAGCTTCGATATCTTTGCCTGTTTGCGGTTCATCGCCACCGCACTTTGGGATTTCATCAAGGGCGTCGCCTGCAAGGCTGACGACAGGCGCAGCATGTCGTCGCTGGCATAGATTGGCGTCAGGCTGATTTTCTGCAGCGAGCTTGCCTCGGCTGGCAATTTGGATGCGGTTGACTGCAGGCCGCAAAGATTACTCAGGCTAACGTCATGACACAGTGACTTGAGCTCGTCTTTCACCGCCACCGAATCGGCGTAATCGAATTTTCCGGGTAGCAACAGTTGCCCGAGCGCGCATAAAATTTTCCAGCCCTGACGACTATCGCCACGGGCCTTGACACAACCCTTGAAACTCTGCCACAGCCCCTCGATATTGACGAAGCTCCCGGAAGATTCAATGACACTGGCCAGCGGCAACACCAGGTCGGCCTGGTGGCGGATAAAGTCATTGTTAAAACTGCTGATCGCAATCACGGTTTTATTATTATCCGCGAGCTCGACCGGGGTATTGATATCGAGCAAGGGGTTGATGCCGAAAGTCAACAAAACCTCGTGTTGCGAAGTCAGAATCTGGCCCGTGTGTTCGCCGATGGATGCCGACTCGATACCTGCCGCGGCACGATGCGGCGTCGCCCCCGCGAGGCAGGCACCGGCACTGTTTGCCGATGGCGAAAGGTAACCCAGGGTCGAATCACTCAAGCTGGTAATGGTTTCGCAGAGTTCCTGGATCAGCGATAAATGCGGATTTGAAAGCGCCTGTATGCCAACTATAATTGCCGAGTTTTTACCGTCGATCAACGATTTTGCTATGCCCGCGTGTTCGTCGCCAGGCTGGCAGCCGGCCAGCATTTTAGACAGGCGTGCAGACAGGCTGGCACCGGTAATCTGTGCGCTGGCGGCAACTACGGCACCCAGTTCGGAGAGTAGTTGCGCGGCAGACCCGGTCAATTCGTGTTGCAGGTTAAAATTATATTGGCCGCCGATATGCCCGATAGAAGAAATCCTGGCCGCATTATGGATGACCGCCTTGCGTAGACGCTGGGACAATAGCGGTTGTTCGTAGCGCAGGCTAACGGCAACGATTAATGCTGCATCCAGCGAATCCACCGATTCCAGCGAACGTCCCAACCAGGGCATAACCGCTGCCTGGCCCTGGGTGGAAAAATCAACCTGCGAGAGCCGATGGTCAATATTATTCGAACCCATCCCCCGAACCAGTTTTTGGGCCAGGTAATGTTCTTCCAGGGTTGCCTGCGGACTGATCAGCGCGGCAATATCGCCGGCCGCCGCCGACAATTTTTCTACGACGGCGTTGATCGCAGTTTCCCATTCGACCGCCATGAGCTTACCGTTTTCACGCATCAATGGTTGGGTCAGGCGATCGTCGCTTTTCAAAGCCGTGTAACTGAAGCGTTCTCGATCTGAAATCCATGTCTCGTTGATCGATTCATTTTCGCGCGGTACCACGCGGATGACTTCGTTGCCGCGCGTGTGTACGAAGGTATTGGTACCAACACAATCATGCGGCGCCACCGCCGCATGCTGGGTCAACTCCCAGGGGCGGGCGGTATAGCGTGAAGGTTTTGCGGTCAAGGCGCCCACCGGGCACAGATCGATGACGTTGCCCGATAATTCGGAGGAAATCGATTTCTCGATATAGGTGCCGATCTCCATGCTCTCGCCGCGCCCGGTGACACCGAGTTCGGGCAGGCCGGCAATTTCGTCACCAAAACGAACACAACGCGTGCAGTGAATGCAACGGGTGAAATCGGTGGCGATTAAGGGACCGATATTCTTGTCCATCACCACGCGCTTCTGTTCCGAGTATTTGGAAATACCTTCACCGAAACCCATGGCCACATCCTGCAATTCACACTCGCCACCCTGGTCACAGATCGGGCAATCGAGAGGGTGATTGATGAGCAGGAATTCCATGGTCGACTTTTGCGCCGCGATCGCGTCACGTGACCGGGTTTGCACCACCATGCCATCGATAACCGGGGTGGCACAGGCGGGCATGGGTTTGGGGGAGCGTTCGATTTCCACCAGGCACATCCGACAGTTTGCGGCCACCGATAATTTCTTGTGGTAACAAAAGCGTGGAATCACAATGTTGTTGTCGTCGGCCACGTCGATCAGCAGGAGCCCCGCCTGGGTCTCGATCTGCTTTCCGTTAATTGTGACTGTTATGCTATCGCTCATTATTCTGCTTGACCCGGTTTAGGCTGCGTTATCGATAATCGAGCGTTTGTGCTCGACATAGTATTCAAATTCGTGGCGAAAATGCTTGATGAAACTCCATACCGGCATCGCCGCGGCGTCCCCCAGGGCACAAATGGTGCGCCCTTCTATCTTGTGCGACACTTCTTCGAGTTGTTCGATGTCCTCGGGCCGTCCCTTGCCTTCGACAATCCGCGTCAACATACGATACAACCAACCGGTACCTTCCCGGCAGGGGGTGCATTGACCACAGGATTCCGAAAAATAAAAGCGCGCAATGCGCCGCAACGTAACCACCATATCGGTGCTTTCGTCCATGACGATGACAGCGCCGGAGCCGAGCATCGATCCCGCCTTGGCGATCGAGTCGTAATCCATATTGCATTCCATCATGACTTCACCCGGCAATACCGGCACCGATGAGCCGCCGGGTATGACCGCTTTCAACTTACGCCCATGCTTGACTCCACCGGCCATTTTTAACAGGTCACGGAACGGGGTACCCATGTTAATTTCGAAATTTCCGGGACTGTTCAAATGCCCGGACAGGGAAAACAATTTTACCCCGCCGTTATTGGGAATTCCCAGGTCGGCAAACCACTGCGAGCCATTGCGCATGATGGCCGGAATCGACGCCAGGGATTCCGTGTTGTTGATGGTGGTGGGTTTGCCATAGAGGCCATAATTCGCCGGAAAGGGTGGCTTGAACCGGGGCTGACCCTTTTTCCCCTCGAGTGATTCGAGTAAAGCGGTCTCCTCTCCACAGATATAGGCACCGGCGCCAAGCGTGCCATAGAGTTCAAAATCGACACCGCTGTCAAGAATGTTTTTACCCAGATAGCCCGCCTCGTAGGCTTCCTTGACTGCCGCTTCGAAACGGATCGAGGGCTCATCCATGAATTCACCACGCATATAGTTATATCCCACCGTCGCCCCGATGGCGTAGCCGCAGATGGCCATGCCTTCGACCAGTGCATGCGGATTAAAACGCAGGATATCGCGGTCCTTGCAGGTGCCCGGCTCGGATTCATCCGAATTACAGACGATGTACTTTTGACCCGGTGCGTTGCGCGGCATGAAACTCCATTTCAAACCGGTGGGGAATCCCGCGCCCCCTCTTCCGCGCAGACCCGAGACCTTGACCTGTTCGATGACGTCTTCCGGTGACATGCCCTCGCCGTAGATTTTCCTCAACGCCTGGTAACCACCGGATTTCAGGTAGCTTTCCATCGACCAGGGCTGGTCGTATTGCAGGGTTGCAAAACAGACTTCGTTAGTCATGGCTAGCCTGCATATTGCATGAAGGGAATGAATACCAGGAGAACCCCCGGATCAGGTCCGGGGGTTCTCCTGGTTTCGTTCAGGCGCATAATGTAATCAGTAGAATTCATGTTTAATCGTTACTTTTCCTCTTCAAATCAGTTGCCTTTGTCACCCGGCGCGCCGCCTTGGTGCAATATGCAGGCTAAACCAGTCCATCCAGAATTTCATCGACTTTTTCCGGAGTCAAATTTTCATAGTAAACGTGGTCGACCTGCATCATCGGCCCACCCGCGCAGGCGGCCAGGCATTCTTCCTCGCATTTCAGGTAGATACGTCCATCCTCGGTGCTTTCGCCTATCTTGATACCGAGTTTGTTTTCGACATGCTCGACGATGCCCTCGGAACCCATCAACATGCAGGAAATATTGGTGCAGATGGCAACGTTGTGTCGCGCCACCGGCCTGGTTTCATACATCGAGTAAAACGATGCCACCTCGTAGACATGGATGGCCGCCATATCCAGGTACTCGGCCACCGCGTCCATCAATTCGGTCGTCAGGTAGCCCTGGTTTTGATGCTGTGCCGCGCTGAGCGCGGATAATACCGCCGAACGCTTTTTGTCAGCCGGAAAACGCGTCACCCAGTGGTCGATCTGTTTGCGCGTGTGAGCCGACAATAACGATATTTTTGATTCCGTTCCTATGGCCATTATCTGTCGATCTCACCGAACACGATATCCTGGGTGCCAATAATCGCGACCACGTCGGCGAGCATATGCCCGCGCGCCATTTCATTCATCGCGGACAGGTGGGCGAAGCCGGGTGCACGAATTTTGAGGCGGTAGGGTTTGTTGCAACCATCGGATATCAGGTATATGCCAAACTCGCCCTTGGGATGCTCGATCGCAGAATAGACTTCGCCTTCAGGCAAGGTATATCCCTCGGTAAACAGTTTGAAGTGGTGAATCAAGCCTTCCATGTCGGCCTTGATCAACTCGCGGCGTGGCGCGGCCACCTTGTGATTGTCGCTTAGCACGATGCCCGGGTTAACCCTCAACCATTCCACGCATTGCCTGATAATATGATTCGACTGGCGCATTTCCTCCATGCGCACCAGGTAGCGATCGTAACAATCGCCGTTGGTTCCAACCGGTATATCGAAATCCATGCGCGCGTAGACCTCGTATGGCTGCTTCTTGCGCAGGTCCCATTCGACACCCGAGCCACGTAACATCGGCCCGGTGAAACCAAGCTGGAAGGCCCGCTCCGCGGATACCACGCCGATGCCGACGGTGCGCTGCTTCCAGATTCGATTATCGGTCAGCAGGGTTTCGTATTCATCGACGTAACCCGGGAAACGCCGGGTAAAATCGTCGACAAAATCGAGCATGCTGCCCTGCCGGTTTTCATTCAGCCTGTCGGCATCTTTCTTACTGCGCCAGCGACTTTCCAGATATTGCGGCATGGCGTCGGGCAGATCCCGCGCTACCCCGCCGGGCCGGTAATAGGTGGCATGCATACGCGCGCCGGATACGGCTTCATACAAATCCATTAAATCTTCGCGTTCCCGAAAGGCGTAGAGAAACATCGTCATCGCGCCAACGTCCAGCGCGTGGGTTCCGATCCACATCAGGTGATTGAGGATGCGGGTAATTTCATCGAACATGACACGGATATATTTGGCCCGTTCAGGGATATCGATACCCAGCAATTTCTCGATGGCGAGCACGTAAGCATGTTCGTTGCACATCATCGAAACATAATCCAGCCGATCCATATATCCGATGGACTGGTTATAGGGTTTGGTCTCGGCCAATTTTTCGGTGGCGCGGTGCAACAACCCGATATGCGGATCGGCGCGCACGATAACCTCGCCGTCCATCTCCAGCACCAGGCGTAACACGCCGTGGGCGGCGGGGTGCTGCGGGCCGAAATTAAGCGTGTAGTTCTTGATTTCAGGCATCTTTTTGGTCCTCGTCCCGATCTTCGACCAGGTAACGATTATCATCGCGTTTGACTTTTGGCACCAGCACTCGCGGCTCGATTGTCACCGGCTCATAAACCACACGCTTCTTTTCCGGGTCGTAGCGCATTTCAACATTACCTATCATCGGAAAATCCTTGCGGAATGGATGCCCGACAAAGCCATAGTCGGTCAGGATGCGACGTAAATCGGGGTGATCGCTAAACAGAATGCCAAATAAATCGAAGGCCTCGCGTTCGTACCAGTCGGCCGAACTCCAGACATCGATGATCGTCGGGAGAACCGGAAAGTCATCATCTTCGGCGTAAACTCGCAGGCGCAGTCGATGATTTTTTTGATAGGAAAGCAAATGATATACAGCGGCGAATCGCCTGCCCTGGGCAGACACGGATTCCAGATCATCACCGAAACGCAAGCGACCGGTACTGCTCGAGGCATCGACGCCACGGCCGAAACCGGCGCGACTGGCATCGTCGGTTTGCCATTCCACCTGACCAAACTGGGAGTAATCCACGCCGCACACATCCAGCAGTTGGTTGAATTGAAACTGCTCGTTATCACGCAATTCCGTGGCAACCTCCAGCAGTCTGTCGGCGGACACTTCCAGGGTCACTTCGTTAAACTCGACCACGACGGAATCGAGCCTGTCGGCAAATACAGTGCGCAGCGATTCGGCCAGTAGCTGTCTAGGATTCGACATCTTAGCGAGCTATGGTATTGGTGCGTTTAATTTTATTTTGCAACTGAATTATGCCATATAACAACGCTTCAGCCGTGGGCGGACAGCCTGGTACGTATATATCAACCGGAACCACTCGGTCACAGCCGCGCACCACGGCGTAGGAATAATGGTAATAGCCGCCGCCATTAGCGCAGGAGCCCATGGAAATCACCCAACGAGGCTCCGCCATCTGGTCATAAACCTTGCGTAGAGCCGGCGCCATTTTATTCACCAACGTGCCGGCGACGATCATCACGTCGGACTGGCGGGGGCTGGGACGGAAGAGGATACCGAAGCGGTCGAGGTCATAACGCGCCGCGCCCGCCTGCATCATTTCGACCGCGCAACAGGCCAGACCAAAGGTCATCGGCCACATCGACCCGGTCCTTGCCCAGTTAATCAGCTTATCCGCCGAGGTGGTGATGAAACCCTGCTCGAAAACGCCTTCTATTCCCATTCGAGAGCTCCCTTTTTCCATTCGTAGATGAAGCCGATGACCAGTATCCCCAGGAAAACGGCCATGGCCGCAAGGCCGAAAGTTCCAACCTTGTCGAGCACTATTGCCCAGG
>Ga0114949_10002522_pt1 | contig 11445 bp, 8 predicted proteins | sample N074metaG_FD_83505 | JGI IMG/M metagenome (GOLD analysis project Ga0114949, IMG submission 83505) | Deep subsurface microbial communities from Kermadec Trench to uncover new lineages of life (NeLLi) - N074 metaG | ecosystem: Environmental > Aquatic > Marine > Ocean trench > Sediment | place... | reverse complement strand
GTAGAGATGCCTTTGATGAGGTTTTTGAAATTCTTGAGCAAGAGAAAAGTAAAGATCTTTTTGGAATTTTTCACTGTTTTACAGGAAGCTTAGAACAAGCGAAATTAGCAATTTCTTACCATATGAAATTAGGGATTGGTGGAGTGGTAACCTTCAAAAATGGAGGGATTGATAAATTTTTAAATGAGATACCATTAAATAATATTGTTCTTGAAACCGATTCACCGTATTTGGCTCCTACCCCTTATCGGGGAAAAAGAAACGAAAGTAGTTATTTGATAAATATACTAGATAAATTGGTTGATATCTATGGTTTGCCTCCCGAAGAAATTGCTCAAATTACAACCCAAAATTCTAAGGACGTATTTAAAATTTAATCGAATGAATCTGGATACAGTTTATTGTCGAACTCCCCTTGGAACAGTCGAGATTATTGGAGATGATGCAGGTATATTATCGATTCATTTTTATGATAAAAACATAAAACCCTCAATAAAAATTCCGGTATCATTGCAAAAATGTGTGATACAATTGGATGAATATTTTCAAAAAAAAAGAAAAGCTTTTGATTTAAAACTAAACCCTCAAGGAACTGATTTTCAGAAACAAGTTTGGCTTGAATTACAAGAAATACCTTTTGGTAAAACAATAACATATTTAGATCAATCAAAAAGAATGGAAAATATCAAGGCAATCCGAGCGATTGCTTCGGCAAATGGAAAGAATCCAATTGGTATTGTCATACCATGTCATCGTGTGATTGGTAGCGATGGTTCCTTAACAGGATATGCAGGAGGAATTTGGCGTAAAAAATGGATGTTGGAACATGAAAGTCCTTCAAAACAAACCTCCTTGTTTTAAAAATGGCTCCTAAATTTTGTTTTATTAAATATAGGCGTCTATACAAATTGTGGCTTAGATTTCCATTGCTGTAAGCAGAATAAATTCAACAATATGTAAAGCTTGATTATTTCATCTTTCAGTAGTGATTTTTTTCTTTTATTTTTGTTTACTATTGAATTTGTTTTGATGAAGAATATATTGCTTTTTGTTATCATTTTATTAGGATTTATTTCCTATGGTCAAAACAAACCGGATCATGTTAAAATCAAATCTTTCAGGATATTATCGGATACAATTCAGATTGATACCTTAAGTATTAATCCAAATTATTTCAAAGTTTATGATGATACTCATCAAGAAATAGATTCAGTTTTTTATAAAATAGATTTTGTTAAGGCTCAATTGTTCTTGCATCGCGAGGTTTTAGAATCTAATAATGAGATTCATGTTGAATATCAGCCCTTTCCTGAATTTCTAACCAAAACATATTTCGCTTTTGATAAAAAACTTATTGTTCCAAAAGTAACCAGTGATGCTATATTATTCAGTTATCAAAACAAAAATAAAATTGGTGCGTACAAACCCTTTGATGGATTGTACACCAGCGGAAGCCTTTCAAGAGGTATCACTATGGGAAACAATCAGGATGCCGTAGTTAATTCAAATTTTAATTTACAAATTGAGGGTAAATTATCTAAAAATATTGGGATCAGAGCCTCCATAACTGATAATGAGATTCCTCTTCAAGAAGGAGGGTATTCGCAACGCTTGGATGAGTTTGATAAGGTATTCATAGAGCTTTTTAGCAAAGATTGGGCGATTAAGGCAGGAGATATAGATTTGGTTAATAATGATAGTTATTTTATGCGTTTCCAAAAGAAGATCTCAGGAATTTTGGTAAAGGCTAAATTGAATCATAACAATTCTAAAACTGATATTTTTGCATCCGGTGCCTTGGTTAGAGGCAGGTATAACAGTTTTAATTTTAACGGAAAAGATGGCAACCAGGGGCCATATAAAATATTGGGGCCTAATAATGAGCTTTTCATTTTATTGGTGTCTGGAAGCGACAGGGTATATGCCAATGGAGTTCCATTGAAACGAGGTGAAAATTTTGACTATACCATAGATTATAGTACGGCAGAAATTACCTTTACAACGGTTTATCCGGTGAATTCAAATTTACGATTTACCGTCGAGTATCAAATCGCCGAGAATAATTATACACGATTTTTAACTTTTGATGGTGTTGAATTTAATGCAGACAAATTAAAAATTGGGTTGAAATATTATAGTGAGACCGATGCCAAGAATAAGCCGGTGCAACAAGATTTGACCGATTTTCAAAAGCAAATATTGGCCAATGCGGGTGATGATAAAACCAAAATGATTTCACCATCGGTGATACCCACAACCTATTCCGAAAATAAAATTTTGTATCGAATAGATGCTCAAAATAATCAAAATATTTTTGTGTATTCCAATGATCCAAATGATGAATTATATCAGGTAAGTTTTAGCTATGTGGGTGAAAATAATGGCGATTATTTTATTAAAACAACCTTGGCTTCGGGGAGGGTTTACGAATATATTTCAGATGTGAATAATTTGAAACAAGGTAGTTATGTTTCAGTTGTTCAATTGGTTGCCCCAGAAAAAAAACAAATATTTACCTTGGATGCCAATTACAATCCAAATATAAAAACCAATTTTAAATCTGAAATAGCTTTTAGTAATTATGATCAGAATTTGTATTCAAATTTAGATGATGATAATAATAACGGATTTGCATCCAAATTGAGTTGGCAGCAAATAATATCAGATAAAAAATGGAATTTATCAAGTAAGATTGATTTTGAATATATCGACAAAAATTTTAATACCATAGAGCGATATAGAAATGTGGAATTTTCGAGAGATTGGAATATAAATAATACTTTTAGCCTAAACAGACAGGATCAATTGTTTTTGGCAGGATCACTTAATTATCAAAAAGACAGCACTTCATATATAGATTATAAATTTGAAATTTTAGAATTGGGCGATTTTTATAGAGGTAATAGAAATAGTTTCAACTCAAATATATTCCTAAAAAACACAAAAATTTATTTGAATGGAAGTATCATGTCAAATAAAGAATTGGTAGAAGAAAATGTTTTTTACAGATGGTATTCAACCCTATTGCAACAATATTCAAAAAGCTGGTTTGGAGCCAAATTCAATTATGAAAACAATCAAAGAAAAGAAGTTTTAACACAAAATTTATCAAATTTAAGTTACAAATATTCTGAAGTCGAAGGCTTCTTTGGTATTGGTGATTCCACTAAAATATTCGCCGAAATTGGATATAATTATCGAAGCACAGATAGTTTACAAGTTTCTACATTACAAAATGTTGGTAATGTGCATACCTATTTCTTAACATCTAAATTGGTTCAAAATAAAAACGCAGATTTATCTTTGTTTGTAAATTATAAAAACGTAAATCATATAAATTCTGAAAACGAAAAGGTTTTAAATTCTCGTATTGTTTATGGTCAAAAGCTTTTTGATAATTTTATCAATTTGCAAACATTGTATGAAACTCAATCAGGGAATTTGCCGCAACAGGAGTTTACCTATGTGGAAGTGGAACCGGGAAAAGGATTTTATGAATGGATCGATTTTAATAATAATTTAATTCAGGAACTGGATGAATTTGTCGTCGCACAATTTCAAGATCAGGCCAAATATGTGAGGGTGCTTTTACCGAGTGTAAATTTTATCAAAACAAATAAAAATAGATTTAGCCTATCCATTAATTTAAATGCAAATCAATGGCAGAATAAAAATGGATGGAAAAAAGTTGCATCACATTTCAATAATCATATTTATTTTTTAAACGATGTGAATTCAAAAAGAGAAAATGGTTCATTTAATTTTAATCCATTTAATACGGATGAAAACAAATTATTAAATTTAGATTCGAGCTTTAAAAATAGTTTGTTTTTTAATAGAGGATTGCAAAAATATAGCACTGCATATACTTTTGTTAAATTACGAAAAAAATCAATTTTTGTTTTTGGAGATCAAGATGTTCAGTTACAATCGCATCAATTCCAATTTTTACATAAAATCGGTAAATTTTGGCTGGTAGATTTCAAGGGTGCTATAAAAGAAAATAGTAGCGAATCCATTAGTTATTCCAATAGAAACTATAAACTGAATAGCTTTGATATTTATCCTCAAATATCCTATTTATACAGTAAAAATTCGAGGCTAGAAGTGTTTTACAAGTATAAAAATAAAGAAAATCAAATGGAAGATTATGAATCTTTAAAGATGCATATTTTGGGAGCCAGTTTTCAATACTCCAATAAGGAAAAATTCTCCATTAATGCCAATTTGAATTTGTATTTGAATGAATTTAAGGGAAATACTAACTCGCCTGTAGCTTTTCTGATGTTAGAAGGATTACAACCCGGAACCAATTTTACATGGTTGCTGAACATTCAAAAAAGGTTGACTTCTTATCTGGATCTCAATGTAAATTATTTTGGTAGAAAGTCAGAAACTTCAAAAACCATACATACCGGCACGGTTCAGCTTAGGGCTACTTTTTAATCTTTCTTCTCCTTTACTGGATTCGGTATCGATATGGCTTAGCCCGCATTATGCTTTAGAACTTCGTGATGAGACTTGAAAATTTAATAAAAATTAACGTTTTCTTAATTTTAGCATAGCACCGCTATGGTTAAAGCGAAAAATGATGCAAAGCCATATTTTGAAGCAATTTCAAACTGTAATAGATTTTTTAATGCATAATCCGGGTTAAATATTTTTAAACCATTTTCTAATGGAAACTTCTTGTTCGATAAGATTTTTTATTTCACTTATTTTCACTCGTTCTTGCTGCATCGTATCTCTATATCGAATGGTTACCGTTTCATTGCTTTTTGTTTCATGATCTATTGTAATACAAAAAGGTGTACCAACGGCATCTTGTCTCCGATATCTGCGGCCAATGGCATCTTTTTCGTCATAGATAATATTGAAATCAAATTTTAAATCATCCATAATTTTTCGAGCGATTTCAGGCAATCCATCTTTTTTAACCAATGGTAATATTGCCGCTTTGGTTGGAGCCAAAATCGAAGGAAGTTTTAATACAATTCTTTCTGATCCGTCTTTTAAAGTTTCATTTACTAGAGCCGTTGAGAAAATTGCTAAAAACATACGATCTAAACCAATGGATGTTTCTACTACATATGGAACATAACTTTTATTTAATTCATGATCGAAAAATTGTAATTTTTTACCTGAATGTTCCTCGTGAGCTTTTAAATCAAAATCTGTTCTTGAATGGATACCTTCCAATTCCTTAAATCCAAAAGGAAAATCAAATTCGATATCAGCCGCTGCATTTGCATAATGAGCTAATTTATCATGGTCATGAAATCGGTATTTCTCCTGCCCTAAACCAAGTGATAAATGCCATTTTAAACGTTTTTCTTTCCAGTATTCATACCATTTTAATTCGTCGCCAGGACGAACAAAAAATTGCATTTCCATTTGCTCAAACTCTCGCATTCTAAAAATAAATTGTCTGGCTACAATTTCATTTCGAAATGCTTTACCCGTTTGTGCAATACCAAAAGGAATTTTCATCCTACCCGTTTTTTGCACATTGGCAAAATTAACAAATATACCTTGCGCAGTCTCAGGACGTAAATATAAATCCATCGACGTATCTGCTGATGCTCCTAATTTTGTGCCAAACATCAAATTAAACTGTTTCACATCTGTCCAATTTTTCGAACCTGAAACGGGGCAAACAATTTCCAATTCTATGATCAAATCTTTTACATCAGCCAAGTCCTCATTTTCAAATGATTTTGCCATACGCTTAAGAACCTCATCACGTTTTGAAAAATATTTAATAACTCTAGGATTGGTGTTTACAAATTCCTCTTTATTGAAAGCTTCTCCAAAACGTTTGGCTGCTTTTGCAATTTCTTTTTTTGCCTTGATGTTCAATTTTTCGGCATAATCTTCAATCAAAACATCAGCCCTGTACCGTTTTTTAGAATCTTTATTGTCAATCAATGGATCGTTAAAAGCATCAATATGACCGGAAGCTTTCCAGGTAGTTGGATGCATAAAAATTGCGGCATCCAGGCCAACAATATTTTCGTTCATCTGAACCATGGCCTTCCACCAGTATTCGCGTATATTGTTTTTAAGTTCAACACCATTTTGTGCATAATCATAAACGGCACTCAATCCATCATAAATTTCACTTGACTGAAAAATATATCCGTATTCTTTAGCATGTGATATTACTTTTTTAAATTTATCTTCTTGATTATTCACAGGTATTAATTTTTATATTGATTAATTAAAATGTTGATAATCGGCCTGAATCTGTATATGGACATTCCTCCAGTTACCTAGTGTTTTTATAAAATAATTTATCAAAATCATTTCATATCAAACAGGCCAAATCTTTTCATTTTTATTTCGTTCGGCAAAAGTAAAGAAATTATTATATGGAAAACAAAAAAAATCGGAAATACAATATTGTATTTCCGATTTAAAATTTAATATATTTAGATTTTACAATCCTAAAAATGAATCATTCAATATTAAATAGGCCTCTCCTACTAATTTCCCGTCTATATAAACTTCAATCGGATAGGAACCTTTTTCATACTTATCGCCTTTTCTTTCAACCAACATCACCACATCTAAATCAGAATTTTCATAATTCACAATCGTATGGTCTGTATATTTTGCTTCAGTTCCATCTTTCAAAGTAAAAGTTCCTTTGGCATTGATAACTTTCCCTGAAGGGTCTTTTAAAACGATATATGTATCTTTATCACCAGGTGTTGCTATTTCATTTTCTATCAATCTGAAATCAATTTTAATGGCATCCGTTTTTTGAGCCTTATTGGTATCTGTGTACTTACCATTTGTTCGCATCTTCATGGCTGTAATTTTGACATTTTCAACATTTATAGCTCCGCCAATTTCCACTTTTTTTGCTAAATCAATATTTTGAGCAACCAAGGTATCATTATAACTGGTTTGTAACACCAACTGATTGTTAATACTGTCTTTTTCTTCGGTTAGTAAATTGTTGGTTAACCTTAATGAATCAACTTCAATTAATAGTCGTTCGTTGGTAGACTTTAAACTTGCTAGCTGATTTCGATAGCGACGTAATGTTTTGGAATTAATTTTAGACATTTTCATTACTGAATCTCGTAATGCAACAATCTTTTCTTTTTCAAAGGTAAGAGAATCAGATAAGCTAGTATTTTGAGCAATGGCAATGTCATACTTATCTTCCATAGCCGTTAGGTTGCCAATAATTTGTTCTTTTTCATCTTGTAAAAATTGAACGGCTTCTTTATGATCATTGTTATTATAAAAAGTGTAACCAATAAGAGCTAGTAATAAGATGGATAAGGCTATTAACAATACCTTATTGTTTGAAGATTTTTTGTTTTCTTCCATAATGAATGTAGGTTTAAATTTTACAGTTTAATTAATCTTAATATTGAACGTTTAAAGTTAAAAAAATTGTACTCATTATTATATTTTTTTTAACAAATTTTATATTTTTAAATAAAATAAACAATTTAATGTCAAAATGAAAACATCATTAACGAATTTAATCAGCCTATTTTACCCTAGAAAATGTCCAGCGTGTGCGAAAATAATATCCAATTATGAAGAAATTCTGTGTTTATCATGTAGATTGGATTTACCTATAACTGATTACACGGAGATCAAGGGCAATAAAGTAGAAAAATCCTTTTATGGTAGAATACCAATCGAGGCTGCAACTTCTTTGCTCTATTTTAATAAAAGAGGAATTGTTCAGAAATTAATCCATCAACTCAAATACAGAAAGCAACAACAAATAGGTTTATTTTTAGGAAATTGCCTGGGAGATAAAATGATTGTAAGTAAAAGATTTGATACCTTAAATTGTATTATTTGTGTTCCTTTACATCCAAAAAAATTAAAAAAAAGAGGATACAATCAGGTTAGAACCTTTGGAGAAAGTCTATCTAAAAAATTAAATATCCCATTAATTGAAAACCAATTAATAAGAACTTCAAAATCGAATACCCAAACTTTTAAAAATAGATTTGACAGATTGAAAAATATGGAAGAAATATTTAAAATATCAGATAGAGATTTTTTAAAGAATAAGCATATTTTATTAATCGATGATGTGATTACCACAGGGGCAACACTAGAAGCTTGTTGTTTGCAACTTATGGAAACTGAAAATATAAAAATTAGTATCGCAACAATGGTAATCACTCAATAAACAAGAATAAAAAAGTTTATTTTAAGGAAAAAAATATTGTTTATTTGTGGTAAATTTCAATCAATGAATTATCGAGGAATTGTACTGTTTATTTTATTAACAATTGTTGTAGGCTGTGCCAGAAGAGGGAGGCCGGAGGGAGGCCCGGAAGATTTTGACAAGCCTATTATGGTAAAAGCCGATCCGGAATTTGAAAGTTTACATTTTAGCGATGATGAAATTAAAATTTATTTTGATGAATTTATAAAGTTGAAGGATGTAAATACTCAGTTAATCGTATCGCCACCTTTAAAATACCCTATTGTTATTACTCCTTTAGGGACTCCCAGCAAAAGAATTACCATAATTCTTACAGACACACTACAAGAAAACACAACCTACACATTTAATTTTGGACAAAGTATTATTGATAATACAAGGGGTAATATATTGGATAATTTTAAATATGTTATCTCTACGGGTGACTATATTGACTCATTACAGGTAATTGGAACATTCAAAGATGCATTTGAGCTGGAAACAGATAAGGTGCCTACCGTTATGCTATACGAAGTGAATGAAGGCTTTAATGATTCAATTATTTATAAGGAAAAACCCATGTATGTCGGTGCTGTTTTGGATAGTGTAAATTGGGATATTACCAATATAAGAGCCGGTAAATATTTATTGATAGCCCTAAATGATGTAAGTAAAAATTATAAATTTAATCCTAAGGAAGATCAAATTAGTTTTTATTCGAAATATATTGATGTTCCTACAGATTCTAATGCTACCTATGAGCTTCTTCTTTTTAATGAGATATTACCCTTTAGGACCTCGTCTAGACCTGAGGAAGTGTCAAAGGGCCATATCATGTTCCCTTTTGAAGGAGATCCTATTGATTTTAAAATTGAAGCCATATCCGAAACAAGCAATGAATTTAAATCTCTTTCTATTTTTGATAAAGAATCAGATACACTGCATTACTGGTTTAATAATTATGAGCAAGATTCAATTTTATTTTATATGTATAAAAAAGAAGTTTATGATACCGTAAAAGTTAGATTGCGGTCAAAGGAAATTGATTCATTGAGGTTGAGCAGTTTGACTCGAGGCACATTAGATCTTAGAGATACCTTTAAAATAAAAAGCAATGCTCCAATCTCAATTATTGATACGAGCAAAATTGTATTTATAAATAAAGACTCGGTTAAGGTTTCTTACGATGTTATATTATCTCCTTATATGGATGAAATTGCTTTCAATTTTGAAAAAGAATACGACAATAAATACCAAATGGAACTCCTCCCGGGAGCAATCACCGATTTCTATAATATAATTAACGATACCTTACATGTTGGATTTTCTACCAAAAGACCATCGAATTATGCCTATATCAAATTAACACTCAATAATATAAAAAGTTACCCTGTTATTGTTCATTTGATCAGTGATAGGGGAATACTTGTTGCCAATGATTATCTTGTAGAACCACGTGAAATTATATTTGAAAACTTGGTTCCTTCCAGATTTATGGTTCGTATTATTTATGACACCAATGAAAATAAAAAATGGGATACCGGTAATTTTTTGCAAAGATTACAAGCCGAAGAAGTCTATTATTATAAAGATATAATAAACGCAAAAGCCAATTGGGAAGTGATTCAACCACTGCCTGTGGACTAGTATTATTTATTTATTTTTAGAAATTTCTTCTGCTATGAATTAAGTTATTATCTTTGTTGACTAGAATGGTTTTAATTAAAAAACATGAATTTTAATAAACAAGATATAAATAATGCTTTACAAAATATTACCGCTCCGGGAGAAGGTAAAAATTTGGTTGAGAGCAATTCCATAAAAAATATTGTCATCTTTGGGAAAGAAGTAATTGTTGATGTTGTTATAGGTAATCCAACGTTACAGGCTAAGAAAAAAACGGAAGTTGATATCATGAAAGCAATTCATGAACATGTAAATCAAAAAATTGATGTTAAAGTAAATATAAAAGCAGAAATTGTTAAAAAACCTGTAAATATAATCAGAGGCAAAGAAATTCCCGGTATAAAAAATATTATTGCTATAGCTTCCGGTAAAGGTGGGGTAGGCAAATCAACTATCACAGCAAATATAGCAGTTTCATTGGCCAAAATGGGTTTTAGCGTTGGAATTTTAGATGCAGATGTTTACGGGCCTTCAATGCCTATGATGTTTGACGTTGTCAAAGAAAGGCCGTTATCTGTGAATGTTGAGGGGAAGTCAAAGATGAAACCTATAGAGAGTCACGGAGTAAAAATATTATCATTAGGGTTTTTTACCGATCAGGATCAAGCGGTTATCTGGAGAGGGCCAATGGCTTCAAAAGCATTAAATCAAATGATATTTGATGCAGATTGGGGAGAATTAGATTTTTTATTGGTTGATTTACCACCAGGTACCGGAGATATTCATTTGGCGATGGTACAGGCAGTTCCAATTACCGGAGCTGTTATTGTGAGTACACCACAAAACATTGCATTGGCCGATGCTAAAAAAGGAGTGGCCATGTTTAAACAAGAAAGTATTAATGTTCCGGTATTAGGAATCATTGAAAACATGAGTTATTTTACACCGGAGGATTTGCCTAATAAAAAATATTATATCTTTGGAAAAGATGGTGCTAAAAATTTGGCCAGTGATCTAGATACAGCTTTATTGGGTGAAATTCCATTGGTTCAAAGTATCAGAGAAGCGGGAGATGTTGGCCATCCTGTAGCTTTGCAAGAAAATACTATCTTGCAGGAGGTATTTGTGGAAACAACTAAAAATATTTTGACACAATTGGTAAAACGGAATGAAAATTTACCACCAACTGAAATCGTAAGAATTACAACCTTGTCCGGTTGTAGTGCAATATAATTTTCTATATAAAATTTAGAAAAAATGACTAAAACTGAATTACAAATTAATGTTGAAAAAGCCTTGGATGAAATTCGTCCTTATCTTTTAACAGATGGAGGAGATGTTGCTCTTATAGGTATTGAGAACAACGAGGTTGAAATTCAATTTCAAGGCGCCTGTATTGATTGCAGAGTGAATCATATGACTTTGAAAAATGGAGTAGAAGCCACCATCAAAAAATATGCACCACAAATTGAAAAAGTGACTGAGGTAAAATAAAGCCAAATATTAATTTTGTCGATATTGCTGGGTAGATTTTATCAAAACCTTATTGAATAGTGTCTGGTCGAAAATACATCAAAATTAAAAATGTTTTTATTGCGATCTTTTCGCTTTTTTTTAACCCGCCTGCCGGT
>Ga0114949_10002520_pt1 | contig 11451 bp, 9 predicted proteins | sample N074metaG_FD_83505 | JGI IMG/M metagenome (GOLD analysis project Ga0114949, IMG submission 83505) | Deep subsurface microbial communities from Kermadec Trench to uncover new lineages of life (NeLLi) - N074 metaG | ecosystem: Environmental > Aquatic > Marine > Ocean trench > Sediment | place... | reverse complement strand
TCGATTCTCGCCAGTCAAAGTATCGATGATCACTTCCGAGACCGCCGCACCGTAAACGAAATAGAAAAATGGCCGGCCACTGAAGGTTGTACGGTCGTAACTGATTTTCGGTGTGCGATAAAAGCCGGTTGCGGACAGGGAGACCCGTGCCAGCCAGGCAAGGTGCACCAATTCCGCAAATGCGAGGCGCTGTTCACCGCTCTCACCGCCTATATGTACCTCGTTATTCCTGAATTGCACATCACTTTTGGCCACGGAAAAATGCTTCGCCGCAAAACGGATGAGGCGTTTCCTGATTTTTCGCGCTGCTGCCTGAGCTGCCTTGCCGTTCAGGTCCGACCCGGCCGACGCAGCAGTCGCTGAGGCGTTGGGCACCTTACTCGTATCCGACGCCGTGATCTTTATTTTGCCTATATCGATCTGCAGCTCACTCGCGACGACCTGTGCTACCTTGGTAAACAGGCCCTGCCCCATTTCGGTACCACCGTGATTCAGGTGCACAGTACCGTCGGTATAGACATGTACCAGTGCGCCAGCCTGATTAAGGTGTGTTGCCATGAATGAAATTCCGAACTTGACCGGTGTCAGCGCTATGCCACGCTTCAAAACAGCGCTGTCCCGATTAAACGCCCTGATCTCTGCTACGCGCTGCCGGTAGTCTGATGAATCGACGAGGTCGTCGACGATTTCAGCAATGACATTGTCTTTGATTTTCTGCTGGTAGTGCGTGATATTGCGCTCGGTTTTTCCGTAGAAATTACACTTGCGAACGTCCAGCACATCTTTGTTCAGGAAGCGCGCAATGTCATCGATGACGTATTCAATCGCGAACATACCCTGTGGCCCACCAAAGCCGCGAAACGCCGTGTTAGATACCGTATTCGTCTTGCAGCGATGCGAAATTATTCTGACGTTTTCCAGAAAATAAGCGTTGTCGCAATGGAACATCGTGCGATCATTGATAGCACCCGAAAGATCCGCCGACATCCCGCAGCGCGAGGCGAACATGAAATCGACGCCGCTGATTCGACCGTTGCTATCGAAGCCCACTTCATAGTCAATGACAAAATCATGCCGTTTGCCGGTCATGATCATGTCAACATCGCGATCAAGGCGCAACTTGCAGGCGTGCCCGGTCTTATTCGCCATCAAACCCGCAATGCATGCGATGAGTGCCGGCTGACTCTCCTTGCCACCAAATGCGCCACCCATGCGCCGGCACTCGACGATGACATCTTTTGCCTGCTTGCCAATGGCAGCTGCAACCCGATGCTGCACTTCCCCGGGGTGCTGCGTGGAACTGTAAACGACCAGATCACCATCCTCCGCGGGCTCCGCCATGGCGATCTGACCTTCGAGATAAAACTGATCCTGCCCGCCGAGACTCACGTTGCCTTTGAGACAATGCTCTGCCGCATCAATCGCCTGGCGGTAATCACCGCGCTCAAGTTTCTCGCTCGGTAAGACGAAGGAATTCTTTTCGATAGCCTTGCGTGGTTCGAATATGGCTTCCAGATCGTCGTAGTCGATGCTTGCCAAAAGAGCAGCCTTGCGCGCTTCATCTACCGTTTCTGCAGCGACTGCGAATACGGCCTGGCCAACATATTCGACCAGCCCGGGCGCGAGAATCGGGTCATCGTCCAATACCGGGCCGCAATTGTTTGCCCCAGGAATGTCATCTGCGGTCATAACAGCAACCACGCCTGGTGCTGCGAGGACCGCTTCGAGATCAAGGCTTATGATCTTCGCATGTGGCCGGCTACTCAAGCCGACCGCGACATGCAGCAAACCCTGTGGCTCGACAATGTCGTCGGTGAAGATTGCGCCACCAGTCACATGCAATTCACTGCTGTCGTGGGGAATCGACGTTCCGATCGCACCAACGATAGCGTTTTCCTGTTGCTTGGTCGGGTCAGCGCCCATACGCGTATACCCGTGTTTTCTTGTCGGCGGCGGTCTCGAAATAGAAACGCTTTAGCAAATTGGCGCAGATACTTTTCCGGTACTGCGCGCTGGAGCGCATATCAGAGATCGGCGTGAAATCATTGTCGAGCGCCGCAATTGCCTCTGCTATCACTGCTTCGGACCACTCCTTGCCAAGCAACGACTGCTCGCAATTGTCCGCGCGCTTTGGTATTGCGGCCATTCCGCCGTACGCGATCTTGATGTCGCCGACGTGGTCACCGTTCCTGATGAGGCGGTATGCACCGCAAACAGCGGAAATATCCTGATCAAAACGTTTGGACACTTTGTATGACTCGACATACTCGCGGTCCGCCGGCAAGGGCAGTAAAATTTGCTCGATGAACTCGCCAGGGCGCAAAACTGTGCGTTGATAGTCAATATAGAAATTGTTGAGCGGCACCGGTCGAACGCTCGAGCCCTTGCGCAATACCAGGCTCGCATCCAGCACCAGCAGCACGGGCATCGAATCACCAATGGGCGAACCGTTGGCAATATTACCACCTAGTGTTGCGGCGTTACGTATTGGGGGTGACGCGAAACGCAGGAATAATTCTTCGAGTGTGGGATATTGGGCAACGATCACCTGCATCGCGTCCGTCAGCGAAACGGCGGCGCCTATTTCGATGTGTGTAGCAGAAACAGATACCGTTTGCAGCTCCGCAACGCGGCCCGTGTATATGACCTCTCGCAATTCACGATGCTGCTTCGTGACCCATAGTCCGACATCAGTACCACCCGCGAGAATCGTTGCCTCCGGATATTGTTCTGCCAGTTGCGCAAGTTCATCAATCTTTTGCGGCGCAAAGAATTTTTTGTTGTTTCGCCTGATCGCCAGTGGCTTGCCCGATTGCAAAGATCGCAATACTTCGATGCGCTGCGCCTCATCATCGTTGACATCGTCATCGGCTCGATACGGCTGGCGCGTCCAGTCATGCTGCTCGTCATCCGCCAGCTCTGCATACATTTTTTCCGCAGCAGTAATGATGGGGCTGTAGCCAGTGCAGCGACACAGATTACCGGCAAGTGCATCATCAATTTCCCGGCGTGTCGGCGATGAGTTGCTTTTGTACAGCGCGAACAGGGACATGACGAATCCCGGCGTGCAGAAACCGCATTGGGATGCATGACAATCCACCAGCGTTTTCTGTAGCGGGTGCAGCGCTGCGCCGTCGCCGCAAAGACTCTCAACCGTGATCAGTTCTTTTCCATCCAGCGTCGGCAGGAACTGAATGCAGGAATTGATCGCTCGCGCCCGCAAACGTTTGCCGCCAGGGTCAATCTCTGCAACAACGACGGTACACGCACCACAATCGCCTTCAGCACAGCCTTCCTTGGTGCCCGTCTTTTTCCGGTCTTCGCGGAGATACTGCAACACTGTCCGGGTCGGATCGACATCGGCAATGCGGACCACAGCACCATCGTGTACAAATTGAATCGTCTGCCGTGATTCCTGGTCCGGCGTACCGCTGATGCTCATGTTAGCTGCCGCGGTAGGTCGAATAGCTCCACGGCGACACCAGCAACGGCACGTGGTAGTTGCCATCGCTGGCAAGTGATACACGAATTACGACGTCATCCAGAAATGGTGGCTGCGTGAGCACAAGACCGGAGTCTTTGAAATAATCACCGATGGAAAATTCGAGTTCATACTGGCCGGCAATAAACGTTTCATCATCCAGCAATGGTTCGTCGGTACGACCATCATCATTGGTTACACCGGATGCTACGAGGTGACGACCATTCTCCATCGAGAACAAGCGAATTTTTATGCCAGCGCCGGGTCTGCCGTGGGCCGTGTCCAGTACGTGTGTGGTTAATCGCGCCATACACCAATGATATCAGCAAAATCAGCTACTACCCGCAGAGCGGGTAGTTTGATGAAAGCCCCCGGAGGGGGCTACTGTCAGAGTCCTGCCAATCTCAATTGCTCCTGGCGCTTCTCTTCCCGCTCCTGATTCCTAATGTACTCACGGATCATTTGTTCGTCTAATCCGACCGTACTCACACAATATCCCCGAGCCCAAAAATGACGGCCCGTGAAATTCCGCTTCACCTGCAAATAATCCCTGAAAATCCGTATCGCCGATTTCCCTTTCAGAAACCCTATCGTATTCGCAACACTGTACTTTGGCGGAATCATCAACAACATATGGATATGATCCCTCATCGCATTTCCCTCCAGCATCTCAACCCCTTGCTGACGGCACAATTCCCGCAATATCCCCCCAATATCCTTCCGCAGTGATCCATAGATCGATTTCCTTCGATACTTCGGCACAAATACAACGTGATATTTGCAATAATGTTTCACGTGAGCTTGGCTTTGCCACTCTCTCATGATGGCCTCCTCTAGAACTTGCCGGTTCAAAGGAGGTCATTTTTACACCTGCACGCAGGATCGGCAGAGCCTATTCGTGTCTCACCGCCAAAGGCGGTGGTTTACCAAGATGGAATTAGCTTGATATTAGCCCGGACACTGCATGAATCGCCGCGATGATTGGGTAAACAAAGATCAAGCAAGGGCGCGAGCGCACTCATGAAGTGTCCTGGCCAGGTACGGCAATTGTCGTCTCTATCGCTGAGCATCCCCGATCAACGAATCACGGCGTTTCTCTAGCGACGAGAGTCTGCGCTTGTCCAGCACATCACCAAGCTCTTCACTGAGGCGCTCGTCAGTCAGCGCGGACAGTGCGCTAAGCCACGGTTTGCCAATATCCAGTTGCACGTCCTGCAAGTAACTCGGCCGACCACGTTGCTTGTCAAAAGTATTGGCGCTGCCTGCCAGCATTAGCTGCCAGTTGTTGGTGCTGTAAACCATATTGGTCGGCTCACGTCCCGGGTTGTAGACGAGTGCGTCAAAGATATACATCGCGTTCCACTGTTTTTGCAGCGAGCACCAGGCTGATGACCCACGCCCGCTCGCGGCACGTTCTGCCTCGGTACTAGTTTTCGCCGGCAAAAACTGCAGTACACCTTTTTTGCCGTCAACTTCCCGAACAACCGTAACGGGTACCATTTCAAGTTGTAGCAGCAGGTCCAGCCGGTATGCGGCGAGTTCCGGCACAAAACCTTTGCCGCGCGGATCTCTGATAAACACGCCTGATATCACTGTGTCATCGCGTTGCACTGCAACGATGGTTCGGCCGAGGCTGTCTGCAGCTGATGACAGGATCTCACCGTTGGCCAAAATCTGCGCAATGTCGAGCGCACTCACGGAATCGTCCCGGTTGCCCACCCGGCGCGGATGAAGCACAGGCGATCGCGGTTGCGCACTCAACGCATTAACCACGGCAACGTTTTCGCCCTCGATAATCAGCGCATTACCGACACCACGGTAGGCTGAGACCAGCATACCGGTGTCGATCTCGATGACCCGTCCGCCATGGCGCTCGAGAACGTGCCGGGTAACGGTCGGTGTGTGCCCGATTACAACCCGGTTTGCACCAATCGCACGCAACGCGGCATTGATCAGGTCGCCCTCAACCAGGGTGCTGCAACCGACAGTGCCGCGATACCATAACGGGCTGTCACCACCATGAACGCTACCACTGTTGAGCTCGATAACCGTGCTCAGTGCGGCCTGAATATCTGGCGATAATGTAGTGTCCGCCGAAATCTTCGTCGCCGCATCGGCATGCTCGTAGAAATTGGTTGCAGGGTCGAGCAAACCGGCCTCATGCAGTACGTCTAGTTGCCGAACGTAGTCCGTTACCTGCAGCTTGAGCGCTTTGTTCAACTCCTCAAGGCCCAGCTCGGCGACCAGTGGCGACAAACCGCCATGGACATAGGCTGTTTGGTTAATAACCACCATTAGCGGTTTTTGCATTAACCACTGTCCATACTTCCCGTCGCCGCTAAACGCCGCGCGATGACCGAAAAACCCCGGCGGGCGCTCCTTATCAAATTCCCGCCGCAACGGTGTCTCGTCTAACTCTGTGGCCGCATTGGCCTGGCGATTCGCAATGAAAATTTGCAGCCAGCGTTCACGCTCTGCTGGCGACTCGTCTGCCGCAAATGCAGCGTATTCCGCACGCGCGACGTAACGCAGATCACCGACAAGGTTCATGACTTCGTGATTGCCGAGCGTAAGGTGCACCATGCCGCCGCTCTTGGGTGCCTGCGACTCCAGCTGCATGACAAGGTCCATCACCTTGCGGGATTCCGCACCACGATCCAGCAAGTCACCGGTGATGACCAGGTGCGTTGCACCGCCAGACCAGTTCGTTTCTGCATCGATAACAGCGGCGTTTTGCAACGTACTGACCATCGCATCATATGCCCCATGCGGATCGCTCATGGCGACAACGCGTGCGACATCGGTCCATACATTTTGTGCCGCACCGGCGGCTAATGGCGCAATCAGGATAGCGAGCAGCCAAATGCGGATTCGTCTCCGCAGGACACCCCGCAAACGCGAGTTGGCAACACACATTATTCTCATTTAGCCTCCGCGGCCTGGTTTATCAGCCATAACCAGTGTAGTTGAGCGGCAAAAAAAAATCGCATGATAATAAAATCGGTTACAGTACCGTTGCCATGGCTCCAGCAAAGGGTTTGTCTTGAGATTTCCGCATCTGCCTAATTTGACCCGGATTGTGCTCACGATGTTCCTGGGATTATCAACTTTCGTCGCCGCGCAGAGCGCAGACACAAGTGCCGGTCGCCTGTTTTCCAGCGACACAGTGCTCGACATTCGTATCGAGGCACCACTGTCACAACTAATGCGGGAGCGCCCCGAAGAAGACTACCTCGACGGCAAGCTCAGCTACACAGACGCTGCCGGTGTGGAGCACCTGCTGGACCTGAAGCTACAAACCCGCGGCAAATACCGACAGCAGAAAAAAACCTGCTCGTTCGCACCGATCAGGCTGAACTTGCGAAAAAAACAGGTTGCCGGAACGGTGTTTGCCGGGCAGGACAAGTTGAAGCTCATTACCCACTGCAAATCCGGCAGTGAACGTTATGAGCAACTGGTGTTAAAGGAATACCTGGCTTATCGAAGCTTGCAGATATTGACCGATATGAGTTTCGCCGCTCGTTTGTTGCGAGTAACCTACGTCGATAGTGACAACAAAGGCAAAACGATAACTCAATTTGGTTTCGTCATTGAAGACGAAGAAAACCTCGCTGATCGCATTCGCATGACCCAGGCGAAAATCCCCAAAATCGGCTATGAGAACCTCGATCGGCAGCGGGCAACCCTGGTGGACGTATTCCAGTACATGATTGGCAATACAGATTATTCGATGATCAGGGGAGCGCTGGACGATGACTGCTGCCATAACATCAAGTTGTTTATCAATAACAATGGGCTATACACACCGATTCCTTATGACTTCGATTTCGCCGGAATGGTAAATGCGCCGTACGCCAAACCAAACCCGAAACTCAAGATCAGCAGCATACGGGTTCACTATTACCGCGGCCGCTGCAATAGCAACGATTTGCTGGATGACACGGCTGCTTACATTCGCGGGCACGAGGCTGAGATTCGCGCCCTGGCAGACGACCTGAACGGTCTGGAAGCAAACCACCGACAAGACGTTAACCGCTACCTGAGTGTTTTTTTCAAGCGAGTGTCAACGTCAAAAAACGTCGCGCGATATCTTGCTAAAAAATGCTCTTAGGTAAGGGGCTGACCCGGTCTTGCTGTAACCACTCCGAGATTATTTGTGCCGTGCGCGGATGCGCCAGGTAGCCGATGGAGCTGTGCGGATTCGACTTGCCGTAGCGAATGGCGAGATTGTAAATGCGATAATCCCGTATGAAACTCACCTGTTTCTGTTTGAGCATGTTTTTGAAATCGTCGGCCAGCGTATTGTCATGGCTGACGAAATCATCCTCGGCTGAAATGTTGTGCCACGATACGACGACTGACGGATATCGCTCTGCGCCTTTTTTCCCGGCCCCCAGCAGCCGCCTGCGAATCATCGAATCACCAAGCGGTGCGCCTAGCGTCAGCCAGACATCAATTTTCTTATCCCGGTATTTATCGGCATACTTTGCATCATGCGAAAGTTGCCACAGTACATCATAGGTAATGATGCAGCCTGTGCCATGCGTCATTAGCAAGATCTGACTGCCACTGTCCAGGACATCGCATATGCTGGACCTTACGCGCTCACGTAATTTTTCGGCAAAGTCGCTCTTTGCGTTCCAGTATTCTCCCAGATCGACGCCGACTTTTCGTATGAGTATCGTCGACAAACCCAGACTACCCAATACGGGAGCCACAACATCGGCAACAAACTCACTAATAGCAGTCTTCCCCGGAAGCCGGTCATAGCGAGTGACGCTGAAATTCTTTTTCTTATCAAGCGCGCGAAACTTGATTAGCGCATTGCGCCTGTCGCCGATATCCAGCGTCTCGTCATAATGAAGACCCTCGCTGATGAGAAATTCATTGGTCAGATCACCGTAATAGCTAAGCCGTTTATCAAGGGTGTTGAACTGCTCGAGCATTTCCGGGCAGTCACGTTCGATGCCAGTAGTCAGCGCCGAAATGCTGAGATCCTGAAAATCCTCAGCATTAGGCTTGAAATCCCGCCCATGTACGAACAACAACATGCGGTCTGGATTACCACTACTTTCCATACTGTTACTCTGTTTGTATTTTCCCGGACGGTGACAATCGGTAGACAGCAAGTCTCGCCTTGCCATCGCCCCCCTCATCTGCAATCAACAATCGTCCATCCGCGGTGAGTTCCACGCCCTCGGCTTGCCGATGCCGCCTTTTCTTTGGCAGGATTATAGCGTCTATCAGCTCACCATCGCGGGAAAGCTGCATAATGGCGCGCTGCCTCGCTGCAACCATGGTGCGTCGACCCGAATTCGGCGCAATTGCAATGCCGGATGGATTCACGTGCTTGCTGTCGATTTCGTCCGCTATGGCTGCCACCGGCACATCAATGTCACGAACTGCGCTGATGCCGCTTTCTGTGATCGAGTATTCGAATATTTTTAATTTGTCATGCTTTGATCTTGTCTCTTTGCATACGAGTACCAGCAAACCGTTGACCCGGTCCTGGCCGAGGCCTTCAAGCTCGCAGTATTCGCCGAGGCCGGTATCAAATTGCTGATAACGCACGTGATCTCCGTCCGCTCCCTCGGGCGCGCTGAAAAGACGGCCGTGACTGGTCATTAACCACACTCTGTCATCCAGTACCGCAATTCCCTCAAAATCCCCCCGTATGACCGGATCACCAAACGCGAATGCCTTGACCAGTCGCCCGTTCTCGAAGTCGATCTCGTAGACAATCGCTTTTTCGTCAGTAATCGCTAGCAGCCGGTTGTCATCGGTCAATGCGAGTCCGGACACTTCACGCAGTTTCCGCGGCAAATTCCATTGCTGGAAAGATTCATTCGCCAGTGGCTGGCTTGCTGGGGTCTCCACCACATTCGGCTCGCAGGCGGCCAACAAAACGGCCAGGAGTGCGGCATTTCCTGCAAGAGCGAAATCCGCGTTCCTTACCCGATCGACAATGCGGCGAATACACTGTTGAAAAACCCTGTTGTTCGACAGCTTTTGCAACAGCCTGCTAATAGTCATCCTCGGTTCGGTCGCGCCTGGTTAACATTGAGAAAAACGGACCAGACAGTACTTTTCCATACTGCAACTTCCAGATGATCAGGGTGGAGTAAACGAATGCCATGGAAATGACCATAGTGATGCCAAGCGCGCCGATGCCGGAGCCAAGACCAATGCTAATAGCAACGAAAATATACATTGCATGGGATGGCTGATCCAGCGTAAATCGAAAGCGGACCGCGGCAACGACTCCTGCCAGGGCGAACGCCAGCGGCAGGCTGTTAAGGACAATCGTGGCGATGCCGGTAACAACGATAGGCATTACGATGATGGTTTGTACGAAAGACTGCTCAACGTCCTTGGTACGGCTGGTTATGAAGTAAACCCACGATACCGGGATGATCAGAATCGCAGCACCCAGACTCGCAAACAGAAGTCGCAAAGGACCATTTGGCGCGAGTATTGTTTGTTGGGCTTCTGAATAGATAATCTCGAGACTATCATCATAGCCACCTGCAAGATCACCAAGACCGCCAACCGGAAAGAATTCACGCACTACCGGGACATTGATCAGAAGCAGCGCCATGACACCCGCCCAGAACACGTAATAGGCCGTGATCAGGGTAACCGGGATCAAAAAGTTGGCGGCTCGTCTCATGACATCAACAGGACTGGCTTCAGGATAGTGGTACAGACCATACCGCCACCTCCGGCATAGCGCCACACTCGATGCAAAATATTTGGCTTCGATGAGCAGAATCTCGCGGCGCGGATCAAAAATGAAAAGGCCCCGGGCGATTTTGGTGTACGCTATGCCGCGTTTCTTTCCAGGACCGAAAATAAATGACGGATTCAACCAGGCTGTTAGGCATCAGCAACGCGATCGTCGATGTGCTGGCGCACATTGACGATGATTTCCTCGACAAGATCGGCGCACCGCCTGGCTCGATGACATTGATCGATGAGAATCGTGCGCGTGAAATCTATGCGCTTATGGGTCCGGCTACCGAAATGTCGGGCGGCTCGGTGGCCAACACGATTGCCGGTTTCGCCAATCTGGGCGGATCTGCGGCCTATATAGGACAAGTGAAGGCAGATCAGCTCGGCGAGATTTTTGTGCATGACATGCGCTCGCTAGGCGTAGATGTACGACTCCAGCCGGCCACCGACGGAGCGCCGACTGCGCGTTGTCACGTGCTGATCAGTCCCAATGGGCAACGCACCATGCAGACTTTCCTTGGCGCTTGCACCGAATTGAGTGTAGCCGACGTCACCGAGGCTACAGTCGGCAAGCCCGGCGTCATCCTCCTGGAGGGCTATGTTTGGGATATAGCTGAGGGTCCCGCGCTCGCCGCATCTGCGATAAAAATCGCCAAGGCGAATGGCAGTTCCGTTGCGCTGTCACTCTCCGACTCGTTTTGTGTGGAGCGCCATCGCGATGCATTTCACGACGTCGTCAGAAACGGTGTAGACATTGTCGTTGCGGACGAAGACGAGGTGAACGCTCTGCTGGAAACAGATTCATTCGAGGATACAACCAGGAAACTTGCCGACTACGACAACCTCTTCGCGATGACCCGGTCTGAGAAAGGTTCCGTGATCATGCACAAGGGTGAGACAGTTATTCAGCCGGCAATACCAGTTGAAACTATCATAGATTCCACCGGCGCCGGGGACGCCTATACTGCAGGGTTCTTGTATGGCCTTACAGCCGGAGAGTCGTTGCAGGAATGCGCGAAACTCGGCACCTTTTGTGCGACCAAAGTTATCCAGCAGGTAGGCGGGCGCATTGAGAGCGGATTACTGGAAGACTATACGGGTTAGCGCCATCGTCATTGCGAGCTTGACGGGCGTGGCAAGCTCTTGAATTTATGGAGCAGCCTTCTTCTTACAATGCAACAACCTGTTGGAGGTTGCCGCGTCGCTTCGCTCCTCGCAATGACTTCTGTCTTTTTAGG
>Ga0114949_10002516_pt1 | contig 11458 bp, 7 predicted proteins | sample N074metaG_FD_83505 | JGI IMG/M metagenome (GOLD analysis project Ga0114949, IMG submission 83505) | Deep subsurface microbial communities from Kermadec Trench to uncover new lineages of life (NeLLi) - N074 metaG | ecosystem: Environmental > Aquatic > Marine > Ocean trench > Sediment | place... | reverse complement strand
TCGTTGTACGCCATCTTCTCCTCTGGCTCCTGGCCGGGAAAGCCGAACTTGAGGATCATCTCGATCTTCTCACGGTCGTACTCGATGAAGTTCATCGCGCATTTCAGTGTGCGGCTGACATTCTTGTGCGTATTCGAGTTCGGTCGACTGACGACCATCCACGATCTTCGCTCGATGACCTCGAACGGAAAACTCAGCTGGTATGGGCCGATGCTCGTTAAACCGTTCTCGTCGACGGTTGTGATGAGCGCGAACGACGACACGTAGTAAGAGCTGGTCTGATACCAGTTATCACGCATCGGGCTAACGACAAAAGGTTCGTTCCTGGTACTCATGAATCTCGGTCTCCCGCGGTCCTTCGTATTCGAGACCGACATCTGCAAATCGACGCGCAGTCTAACAGTCGCGCCATACCCTGAATGTAACAAACCGTAACGGTGGCGCCGGCGCCCGGTTCGGGGCGCTAGCCGGTAATTTGTCCGCCCCGTCAGGCGTCGACGATGATGATGTGAACCCGGCCCGGGCCATGCGCCCCGAGCTTGCTGGGCACCCCGAGGTCGGCCGTGCGGGACGGCCCGACGATCCAGTTCATGGTCCGCGGCCATTGGTCCGTAAAATCGCCGCGGAGTCGCGTCCACAGCGCCTCGAAGGTCGGCACGATATCGGCGGCACGGACCACGGCGATGTGCGTGGCGGCCAGGAACTTCGCCTCGTTCGGCTCACCGGACGACGACAGCATGATCAAGGCCCCCGCCTCCGCCACGCCGGCGTAGCAGCCGGTCACGAGCGTGTCGCCGTCGCGCTCCACCGGCCCGCTCACGCGCTGCAGTGCTTGCGCCGTCGCCCATGCCGCGGCATCGAGTTCGAGGTCCGCACCCACGACGACGCGCATCGCGAGGTCCTGCCCGGTCACGTATCGAAGCACGGCTGACGGCACATCATCCATCCGCTCGACGCGCTCTGACGTTGCCGCCTCCTCGCCCGCATACGCGCAGAATTGCTCGATGCCGCCGAGCAGGGCCGCGGGCGTTTGATACGCCGCGGGCGCGTCCGGAACGGCGTCGGCGCCGGCACGTGCGCGGCGGATCGCATTCAGAATCGATGCACGGGTTGCGGTGGACGGACTCACGACTTACGACGCCGCCATTCGTCCTGAAACGTGTGCCCGGTCGGCGCGGGCAGGTCCCGGAAATCGGTCCAGGCCGCGCCGACCAGCGGCAGCCGACGAATCCAGCGCTGGCCGCCACGGCCTGGCACCGAGAGGCTGCGCAGCACGATGGCTGCGAGCCTGACGGCGAAGTTATACAGCGGCGGCCAACGATTCAGCCCACGCCACAGGCCGAGGCCGATCCGCTGGCCGTCCGTCGCGGGTCGCGCGTTCAGTTCGCGCTGTCGCCAGCGACGCAGCAGCGACGGCAGCGGGATCCGGACCGGACACACGGCCTCACAGCGACCGCAGAACGTCGATGCGTTCGGCAGGTGCACGGCGGCCGGCAGCCCGGCAAACGCCGGCGTCAGCACCGCGCCCATCGGGCCCGAATAAACCGAACCATAGGCATGCCCGCCGATGGCCGTGTATACCGGGCAGTGATTCAAACAGGCGGAGCAGCGGATACACCGCAACATGTCCTGAAATTCCGTGCCCAGCATCTTGCTGCGGCCGTTGTCGACCAGCACGACATGATAATTCTCAGGGCCGGTCGCCTCCCCGGCGCGCCGCGGACCCTGCACAAACGTCGTGTAGTTGCTGAGTCGCTCACCGATCGCCGATCGCGCCAGCACCCGCAGCAACACGCCGACATCGTCGAGCGTCGGCACGGCCTTCTCGATACCGGTCACGACGATATGGGTGTCGGGCAGGCTGGCAGTCAGATCCGCGTTGCCCTCGTTGGTCACGATGACGACCGCCCCGGTCTCGGCCACGAGGAAATTCGCGCCGGTGATGCCGACATCGGCCTGCAAGAATTTGTCACGCATGATCGACCGGGCCTCGGCCAGCATCTCCGTAGCATCCGTCAGGGGCGCGCTGCGTTCGATGTCATGATGTTCGACGAATGTCTCGGCGACCTCCTCGAGCGTCACGTGCAACGACGGCGCGAGTATGTGGCTCGGCTTCTCACCACGTAGCTGGATGATGTATTCACCAAGATCCGTCTCGGTCACCGCGAAGCCGTCTTGCTCGAGCGCGTCGTTCAGCTCGATCTCCTCGGTAACCATCGACTTGCTCTTGATCAGCTGGCTGGCCCCAACGTCACGACAGATCTGCACCACGATCTGGCATGCCTCCTCGCCCGTCGCGGCCCAATGCACGGTACCCCCGGCAGCCTGCACGCGACGCTCGAATTCCTCGAGATGCGTGTCGAGCTGGCGAATGGCCCGGTCGCGAATTTCCTGCGCCCGATCGCACAACGCTTCGAAATCGCCGCGCTCGGCCAATGCCGCGGTCCGGATGCGCGGCATGATTTCGCGTACGCCGTCGAGCGAGTTCTGTAGCGTCGCGTTCGCGAGGGCGTCGAGCGACAACTGCTTGAACTGACGACTGGTCGTTTCCATCAGTGGCCCGCTAATCACCCGGCTCGGTCGCACCGGCCAGTATTTCGGCCACGTGTACGGCCTTAACGTCGTGGCCATCGCGTTCGAGCTTCCCGGCCATTTGCAGCAGACAACCGAGATCGCCCGCAACGAGGTACTCGGCATCGGTGGCCAGGATGTCCCGCACCTTGCTGCCGGTGATGCGCTCAGAAATTTGCGGATACTTCACGCAGAACAGCCCGCCGAATCCGCAGCAGGCATCCGGCTGATTCATCTCGCGCAACTCGATGCCGGAAACAGACTTCAGCAATTCACGCGGCTGCCGGGACACGCCGAGCTCGCGCAGCCCGGAACACCCGTCGTGATAGGTCACCGAAGCATCGAGCGTGGCGGCCACCTCGCGCGACCCGGCGACGTCATACAGGAAACTCGTCAACTCGAAGGTCTTCTCCGCGAGCCGCTCGGCCGCACGCCGTTCATCGGTGCCTTCGGGAAACAGTGCCGGATAATGAACCCGAAGCATCGCCGCGCAGGAGCCGGACGGAGCGACAACGTAATCGAACGGTGCGAACCGATCGATGACGCGGGCCGCGATCTTTCGCGCACCCTCGCGATCCCCGCTGTTAAAATTCGGCTGGCCACAACAGCCCTGAGGTGGGACCTCGACGACGTAGCCCGCGCCCTCGAGCAACTGCGCCGCCGCAGACCCGACCTGAGGCCGATACAGGTCGACCAGGCACGTGACGAACAGCGCGACGCGGCCGCGGGGCCGAGCGCCCGCGTCGTTCATGGAATCTTCGGCATCAGGCATGAGTGTAATGGAATATTCGCTTTTGAAATTAATGACTTATATAATCAATCTAACAAACCAGATAACGCAAGGGCGCCCAGCATCCCGCACCGCGCCGTGATCGCCCTCGCTTCTTCGCATGCAGAATCTTTATGCCACATTTTCGGCCGGGTTTCCGAAGAATCACGACCGCACCCTGCTGAGCCTGCCAGATGGACCGTCGGCGAGCTACGCGGACGCCGAACGCGAGTCGGCGCGCCTGGCGCGCTTGCTCAGCGCGCTGGGCTGCGTTCCCGGCGACCGGGTAACCGTGCAGGCGCCAAAATCACCGCAGGTCGTCTGGCTGTACCTCGCCTGCCTGCGTGGCGGCTTCATCTACCATCCCCTGAACGATGCATACCGGGCCGCGGAACTCGAATACTTCCTGGGCGACGCACGACCGAAGCTGGCGATCTGCACATCGGCACGCGAGGCCGAGTTCCGGGCCCTGACGCAGGATCTCGATTGTCGGGTACTGACGCTGGATGCGGACGGCGGTGGCAGCCTGGCCGCAGCAGCCACCGGCACGCCGCCCGAATGCATCGATGCCGACTGCGGCGCCGATGCCGTTGCAGTGCTGCTGTATTCATCGGGCACTACGGGTCAGCCGAAGGGCGCGTTGCTGACACATGGCAACCTCGCGGCGAATACCGCAACGCTGATCGATGCCTGGGGTTTCACGGCGCAGGACAGCCTGTTGCATATGCTGCCGATCTACCATGCGCACGGCCTGTTCGTCGGCCTCGGCTGCGCGCTCATGAGCGGCACGCAAATAATCTTCTGCCCGAAATTCGACGCGGAAGAGGCCGTTCGCAGACTGCCGGACGCGACCGTCATGATGGGCATCCCGACCTTCTATACACGGCTGCTGGCGACGCCGGGCTTCGATCGCGAGTGCTGTGCGTCGATGCGGCTGTTCATCTCCGGCTCCGCTCCGCTGCGCGCCGATACGCACGCGGCTTTTCGCGAACGCTCCGGCCACGCGATACTGGAACGCTACGGCATGACGGAAACCTCGATGCTGAGTTCTAACCCGCTCGACGGCGAGCGCCGGCCCGGCAGCGTGGGTCGAGCCCTGGCCGGCATCGATATCCGGGTCGTCGATGCGCGAGATGTGCCGGTCGCGGCCGGCGCGATCGGCGCAATACAGGTGCGTGGCCCGAATGTGTTCAGGGGTTACTGGAATTTACCCGAGAAGACCACCGAGGAATTTACCGCCGATGGCTTTTTCCGTACGGGCGACCAGGGCCGGCTCGGCGACGACGGCTACCTGACCCTTCTCGGTCGTGACAAGGACATCATCATCACCGGCGGACTGAACGTGTACCCGAACGAAATCGAGCAGGCCATCGACCGACTCGACGGCATCGTCGAGTCGGCCGTCGTCGGGGTGCCGCACGCAGACTTCGGCGAGGCCGTCGTGGCCGTGGTCGTACCGGAATCGGGAAGTCCGGTGACTGCCGCGGGGATCATCGAACAACTGCGCGGGCAACTCGCTGACTTCAAGCTCCCGAAAGAGGCCCTGTTCGTCGGCGAATTGCCACGCAACGCGATGGGCAAGCTACAAAAGAACGAATTACGCCAACGCTATGCGGACATCTTGTCATGAGGAATGGATCATGAGAATTTCATCATGAGCAAGAGCCGATGATTCATCGAACTCGCCCCCGCCGCTCGGTGCTGTACCTACCCGGCTCGAACGAGCGCGCGCTCGAAAAGGCGCGCACGCTGCCGGCGGACGCCCTGATCCTGGACCTGGAGGATGCCGTCGCACCGAACGCGAAAGTCCGGGCACGCGAACAGGTCGCCGACGCCGTAGGCGCCGGCGGCTACGACGCACGGGAAGTCGTGATCCGGGTCAATGCCTACGGGACCGAGTGGTGGCATGAAGACCTGGTCGCGGCCGTCGGCAGCGGCGCCGACGCGATGCTCGTGCCGAAGGTCGAGTCGGCCGACCAGGTCAGCAAATTCGGCGACCTGATGGCCATCAACGGCGCCCCGGACGACATGCGTCTCTGGGTCATGGCCGAAACCCCGCTCTGTATTCAGAATATCGATGCCATCGTCGTCGCCGACCCGCGGCTGACCGTCATCGTCATGGGGACCTCCGACCTCGCCACGGCGCTGCGCCTGCCGCGGGATCCGGAGCGGCTGGGCCTGCGGAACGCCCTGTCGGCCTGCGTGCTGGCAGCCCGGGCTCACGGTCTTGATATACTTGACGGCGTCCATGGAGACCTCGCCGACGCCGGCGGCTTCCTGACGTCCTGTGAGCAGGGGAAGAAGCTGGGCTTCGACGGCAAGACTCTGATTCATCCGCGGCAGATCGACGCCGCCAACACGGTATTCGGCGTGTCCGCGGACGACGTGGCCGATGCCACGCAGGTCATTGCGGCCTGGGAGGCCGCCACGGCCCAGGGACTCGGGATCGCGGTTTTGAATGGCCAGATGATCGAAAACCTGCACGCGGACGATGCGCGCCGCGTGCTGGCCCTGGCCGCGGCCATCGGCGCTGCGGACGACGGGCAAAGCGAATAGATGAGGAACGAGGAATGACGAAATTCCGCAAGCCAACCCTCGAGGAATGGCAGGCTCTGGCCGACGAGGAAGGTCGCGGCGGCACACGTGAAGACCTGATCTGGAACACGCCGGAGGGCATCGCCGTCAAGCCGCTATACACGGCCGATGACCTGACGGGTATCGAACATATCGGCGGATTCCCCGGCTTCGCCCCATTCGTCGGCGGACCGCGCGCGACGATGTATGCCCGTCGTCCGTGGACGGTCCGCCAGTACGCCGGCTTCTCGACCGCCGAGGCATCGAATGCGTTTTATCGCAAGAACCTGGCCGCCGGACAGACTGGCCTGTCCGTCGCATTCGATCTGGCGACGCACCGCGGTTATGACTCCGACCACGAACGCGTCGTCGGCGACGTCGGCAAGGCCGGCGTCGCGATCGATACCGTCGAGGACATGAAGACCCTGTTCGACGGAATACCACTCGACAGGATGTCCGTATCGATGACGATGAACGGCGCCGTTTTGCCGGTCATGGCCATGTATATCGTCGCCGCCGAGGAACAGGGCGTAAAACCCGAGCAACTCGCCGGCACATTGCAAAACGATATCCTCAAGGAGTTCATGGTTCGCAACACTTATATATATCCGCCGACACCGTCGATGCGAATCGTCGCCGACATCATCGGTTATACGGTCGCGAACATGCCGCGCTACAACTCGATCTCGATATCCGGCTATCACATGCAGGAAGCCGGGGCGACGGCCGTGCAGGAATTGGGCTTCACGATCGCGGATGGCATCGAGTACGTCCGCGCCGCATTGGCCAGCGGTCTTAAGGTCGACCAGTTCGCGCCGCGCCTGTCATTCTTCTTCGGCATCGGCATGAATTTCTTCATGGAAGTCGCGAAGCTGCGCGCGGCGCGCCTGCTTTGGGCGGAGCTGGTGCAGGACCTGTTCGAACCGCAGAATACCAAGTCGCTGATGCTGCGCACGCACTGCCAGACATCAGGTGTCAGCCTGGCCGGCCAGGATCCATACAACAACATCATACGCACGACCGTCGAAGCACTGGCCGCGGCGCTGGGCGGCACGCAGTCGCTGCACACCAACTCGTTCGATGAGGCGCTCGCCCTGCCCTCCGAATTCTCGGCGCACATCGCGCGCAATACGCAACTCGTGCTGCGGGAGGAAACCGGAATCACCAAAGTCATCGATCCGCTCGCCGGTTCCTACTACGTCGAGAGCCTGACCGCCGCGCTGGCGGACGAGGCCCGCAAGCTGATCGATGAGGTCGAGGAACTGGGCGGCATGACGAAGGCCGTCGAATCCGGCATGCCGAAGCTGCGTATCGAACAGGCGGCCGCGTTGCACCAGGCGCGCGTCGATCGGGGGGATGAAGTGATCGTCGGCGTCAACAAGTACCAGCGCGACGACGAGCCGGAAATCGAGATCCTCGATATCGACAATACGGCCGTCCGCGAATCGCAGATCCGGCGCCTCATGGAGATACGCAAGACGCGCGACGATGCGGCCTGTACGGTCGCCTTGCGTGCGCTGACGGACGGCGCCGAGAACGATACCGGGAACCTGCTCGCGCTCGCCGTCGACGCGGCCCGCGCGCGCGCCAGCGTGGGCGAAATATCCGATGCGCTCGAAAAAATCTACGGGAGGCATAGTGCAGTGATTCAGTCGATCAGTGGTGTGTACGGCTCCGCCTACGAAGGCGACGAAGTCTTCGAGAAGATTCAGCGGGACGTGGACGCGTTCGCGAAAGACGAGGGCCGTCGACCACGGATGCTGGTCGTCAAGCTCGGTCAGGACGGTCACGATCGCGGCGCGAAAGTTATCGCGACCGCGTTCGCGGACATAGGCTTCGATGTCGACATCGGCCCGCTGTTTCAGACGCCCGACGAGGGCGCGCGCCACGCGGTCGAGAACGATGTGCACGTGGTCGGCGTGTCGTCGCAGGCCGCCGGCCACATGACCCTCGTGCCCCAGTTAATCCAGGCGCTGCAGCAACAGGGCGCCGGCGATATCCTGGTCGTCTGCGGTGGCGTCATCCCGCCGCAGGATTACGATGAACTGCGCAGCGCCGGCGTCGCCGCGGTGTTCGGCCCGGGTACGAACATCCCGGTTGCGGCCGGCGAGGTCCTGAGCCTGATCCGTCAGCGTCGCCAGGCGGCCTGACGGCGTATGGTCACGAATCGACCGGGTCAGATCCCACGTCGACAGAGCCATGTAAAATCGACTTGGGTGGCCGTATTAAGGTGGGGTCTGACCCCTGAAGGAACCACATATGCAAGATATTATCCGTCGACTCGATGATAAGCGGGCCGCCGCCAAGCTGGGCGGTGGTCAACGACGAATCGACATCCAGCACGGCAAGGGCAAGCTGACGGCCCGCGAACGAATCGAACTGCTGCTCGATGAGGGCAGCTTCGAGGAATGGGATATGTTCGTCGAGCACCGCTGTACGGATTTCGGCATGGACCAGCAGGAGAAGGTCCCCGGTGACGGCGTCGTGACGGGCTACGGCACGATCAACGGCCGCCTGATGTTCGTCTTCAGCCAGGACTTCACGGTCTTCGGCGGCTCGTTGTCCGAGACGCATGCGCAGAAGATCTGCAAGATCATGGACCAGGCCATGAAGGTCGGCGCGCCGGTGATCGGACTGAACGACTCCGGAGGCGCGCGCATCCAGGAAGGTGTCGCATCGCTCGGTGGCTACGCGGACGTCTTCCAGAAGAATGTGCTGGCGTCCGGCGTGGTACCGCAGATCTCCGTCATCATGGGCCCGTGCGCCGGCGGCGCCGTCTACTCGCCCGCGATGACCGACTTTATCTTCATGGTCAAGGACAGCTCGTACATGTTCGTCACCGGGCCGGATGTCGTTAAAACCGTGACACACGAGACCGTCACGGCCGAGGAACTCGGCGGCGCCATCACCCACAGCTCGACATCCGGCGTCGCCGATCTCGCGCTCGAGAACGATGTCGAGGCACTGCTGACGACACGTCGGTTCATGAACTTTATCCCGGCCAACAACCGGGAGAAGCCCCCCGTCTGGCCGACGCAGGACCCGGCCGACCGCAAGGAGCCGTCGCTGGACACACTGGTGCCGGATGACGCGTCGAAGCCCTACGACATCAAGGAGTTGATCCAGAAGATCGCCGACGAAGGCGACTTCTTCGAGATCCAGCCGAGCTACGCGCAAAACATCGTCGTCGGCTTCATTCGCCTCGAGGGCTCGACGATCGGGGTCGTCGCAAACCAGCCGCTCGTGCTGGCCGGCTGCCTCGACATCAACTCGTCGAAGAAAGCCGGCCGCTTCGTCCGTTTCTGCGATGCGTTCAATATTCCGATCCTGACGCTGGTCGACGTGCCGGGCTTCATGCCGGGCACCTCGCAGGAGTACGGCGGCATCATCAAACAGGGTGCGAAGCTGCTGTACGCGTATGCCGAGGCCACGGTGCCGAAGGTCACGCTGATCACGCGCAAGGCCTACGGCGGCGCCTACGATGTCATGGCATCCAAGCACCTGCGCGGCGACGTCAACCTCGCCTGGCCGAGCGCCGAGATCGCGGTCATGGGCTCGAAGGGCGCGGTCGAGATCATTTTCCGCAACGACATCGGCGACGAAGAAAAGATTGCCCGGCGCACCGCCGAGTATCAGGAGAAGTTCGCGAATCCGTTCATTGCCGGCGCCCGCGGCTACATCGACGACGTCATCATGCCGCACGCATCACGCAAGCGGATATGTCGCTCGTTCGCAATGCTCAAGAACAAGAAGCTCGAAAACCCGTGGCGCAAGCACGGCAATATTCCCTTATAAGCACAAAATATATGTTCGAAAAAATACTGATTGCCAATCGCGGCGAGATCGCCTGCCGCGTCATCAAATCGGCCCGCAAGATGGGCATCAAGACGGTCGCCGTGTTCTCCGATGCCGACCGCGGCGCGCTGCACATGCGCATGGCTGACGAAGCCGTGCACATCGGCCCGTCCGCGTCAGCCGAAAGCTACCTCATCATCGACAAGATCGTCGAAGCCTGCAGGCAGACCGGCGCGCAGGCCGTGCACCCGGGCTACGGGTTCCTGTCGGAAAATGCCAACTTCGCCGACGCGCTCGATGCCGCCGGCATCGTCTTCATCGGCCCGCGCAAACACGCAATCACGAGCATGGGCGACAAGATCACGTCGAAGCTGCTGGCCGAGGAGGCGGGCGTCAATACGGTGCCCGGCTATACCGATGTCATAAGCGGCCCGGACCATGCGGTCGAAGTCGCGCGGGAGATCGGCTACCCGGTCATGCTGAAAGCCAGTGCGGGCGGCGGCGGCAAGGGCATGCGTGTCGTCGGGAACGATGACGAGTGTCGTGACGGCTTCGAGCGCGCGACGAACGAGGCGAAGTCGAGCTTCGGCGACGATCGCGTATTCGCGGAGAAATTCATCCAGGAGCCACGCCACATCGAAATCCAGATCATGGCCGACAGTCACGGCAATGTGATCTATCTCGGTGAACGCGAGTGCTCGATTCAGCGTCGCCACCAGAAAGTCATCGAAGAGGCGCCCTCCCCGTTCCTCGACGCCGACACGCGCAAGGCAATGGGCGAGCAGGCCGTCTTGCTGGCCAAGGCCGTCGACTACCAGTCGGCGGGCACGGTCGAGTTCATCGTTGACGCCGAGCGCAACTTTTTCTTCCTCGAGATGAATACGCGCCTGCAAGTCGAACACCCGGTCACAGAGCTGATCACCGGGCAGGATCTCGTCGAGTTGATGATCCGCATCGCGGCCGGCGAGAAGCTGCCGATCGGTCAGGCCGACGTAACGCTGACGGGCTGGGCCATGGAAGCACGAGTCTACGCCGAGGATCCGTTCCGCAACTTCATGCCGTCGATCGGCCGACTTGTGCGTTACGTGGCGCCCGAAGAGAGCGCGACCGTGCGCGTCGACACCGGCATCGAGGAAGGCAGCGAGGTGTCGATGTTCTACGACCCGATGATCGCCAAGCTCATCACCTGCGGCGACGACCGGGATCAGGCGATCGCGCGCATGAACGACGCGCTCGATGCCTACTACATCCGCGGCGTAGCGCACAACATCAGCTTCCTCAACGCCATATTCGCGCATCCGCGCTTCATCGAGGGCCGGCTGACCACGAACTTCATCGCGGAGGAATATCCGGACGGCTTCCATGCCTCCGATGTCACCCCCGCGGACCCCGGCATACCGATCGCGATGGCTGGTTTCGTGCATCGCACTTACATGGACCGCGCGGCCCGGCTTGACGGGCAACTGCCCAGCCACGAGCGCAAGGTCGGGACAGCGTTCGTCGTTCTGATCGAACGAGAGCAGCATGCCATCGAGGTCGTTGCCGTCGACGGCGGGTACGAAGTGACGCTCGACGAGGGCACGTATCGAATCGTCGGAGACTGGCGTATGGGCCTGCCGCTGATCGAGGTCGAGATCAACGGTCGGCCACTCTGCTTCCAGTTCGACCGCGTCGGCCTGCGTTACCGGCTGTCTCATCGGGGCACACAGATCGACGCCCTGGTTGCCATACCACGCGCCATAGAACTGG
>Ga0114949_10002514_pt1 | contig 11476 bp, 10 predicted proteins | sample N074metaG_FD_83505 | JGI IMG/M metagenome (GOLD analysis project Ga0114949, IMG submission 83505) | Deep subsurface microbial communities from Kermadec Trench to uncover new lineages of life (NeLLi) - N074 metaG | ecosystem: Environmental > Aquatic > Marine > Ocean trench > Sediment | place... | reverse complement strand
TTACATCGACGTCAAAGTCGAAGGTCCGTACAAAGCGGATCGATATCGGTACTGATATAGGCAAACCCTCCCGCAATTCGTAGGAGCGGCGTCCAGCCGCGATCGGATCCGAGACCCAAATCCCGGCGCGGTTCGTAGGAGCGGCTTCCAGCCGCGATCGGATCGCGGCTGGAAGCCGCTCCTACCGGCACATCCGTGTGCGACGCAGTTACGGGTTTCCGGGTGGGATTGGGCTATAGTCTGGAATCCTCCGGCCGACTCGGGTGACCGTCTTGATACCGGCCACGTCTTCATTTCGATTGCTGCATCTGACTGACCCGCATCTGCACGCGCATGTAGACGCTCGCATGCGTGGCATAAAAACCTTCGATACGTTCCGGGCTGTCGTCAAACGCGCCATGTCGGACCCGACGCCGCCAGATGCGATCCTGGCCACGGGCGACCTCGTGCAGGACGAGACGCGTGCCGGCTACGAACATTTTCGCGATGCGCTGAAGTCTTACAACGTGCCCGTGTACTGCATTCCGGGCAACCATGATGCGCCCGACCTGATGGCGGAGATTCTCAACGAACCACCATTCAAGGTCGGCGGCGTAGTCGTACAAGACAACTGGGCGCTGGTGCTGCTCGACACGCACTGCCGCAGCGACGACGGTGGCCGGCTAACCACGGCCGAGCTACGGCGGCTCGAAGATGCGCTGGACAAGCATCGCGCGAAACACATACTGATTGCCCTGCATCATCACCCGATACCGATGGGCAGTCGCTGGCTCGACGGTGTCGCCCTGCGTAATGCCGATGATTTTCTGAACATCGTCGATGGACACCCGCAGGTCCGCGGCATCATCTGGGGGCACGTGCACCAGGCATCCGACCGACGCCGGAATGACGCACGTCTGATGAGCACCCCATCGACCTGCTCGCAATTTCTGCCCAACAGCGACGACTTCGCGGTCGACAGTCGGACGCCCGGCTTTCGCTGGCTCAATCTGCGCAATAATGGTTCAATCGAGACCGAAGTACTCTGGCTGGAATAACGGATGAATCGATTACGGGTCCTGCTCGCAACGCTGTCGCTGTGCGTGACAGTTACGGGTCACGCGCTGCCATTATGGGAACTGGAGGGCACGAACAATCGCATCGTTGTTCTTGGCTCGGTGCACTTCCTCCGCGCGGAAGATTCCCCGCTCCCCGAAGCCATCGGGAATGTCTACGAGGATGCCGATGTGATCGTGTTCGAGCTCGATCTGAGCCGGCTCGACCCGCTCGAGGCGCAGGGCGTACTCGCGCGGCTGGCACTCGATGCCCGCGGCCGCGACCTCGAGGATATCCTGGGTCATCAGAAATTTCGGACGGCGACCCGGCTCGCGGCGGACGTCGACATCGACTTGAATACCCTGCGCCCGTACGAACCCTGGTACGCAGCCCTGCAGATCACCCAGATACGACTGCTGCAGCTCGGATTTGATGGCAGCTTCGGTGTCGAGACACAGATGACGCTCAAAGCGGTCGCCGACGGGAAGCCGATCGTCGGGCTGGAAAGCTTCGAGGATCAACTCGGCGCGCTGGACTCGCTGCCGGAAACCGCGCAACAGAAATTCCTGATGCAGACGCTCGAGGACGCACAAACCATCAGCGACGGGCTCGACACGATCGTCGCGGCGTGGAAGGCGGGCGACACGGAAACGCTGGAGCAAGAGCTGATGGCGGGGCTGGAGGATCAGCGGGATCTGTACCAAAGCATCCTCGTGCAACGCAACCGAAACTGGACGAAGCAGATCATCGGGTTCACGAAACAGTCGCGGGATTACATGATCATCGTCGGCGCACTACACCTGGTGGGTGAGGACAGCGTTATTCGGATGCTCGAAGACGCGGGCATTGCATCCCACCGGATCGACTGATTGAATCTAGCAGGCTGTTGAAAAACCCTCAGGCGACACCCGCGCGTTAAATCTCAACCATCTCGAATTCCTCGCGGCCGGCACCGCAATCCGGGCAACGCCACGACAGCGGGATGTCATCCCAATGCGTGCCGGGCGAGATGCCCGCGTCGGGCATACCGAGTTCCTCATCGTAGATAAAGCCGCAGATCAGGCACATGTATTTTTTGAATTCGGGCACTTCGCTCATGGGTTTCGGAGTGACGTTAAAATCAGCCTTCTCACTGTGCAACTTCCTGACGGATCGAGCGCAATAGCGGTCGAATAAACACGAGCCGCTCGATCGGATCGTTCATCTCGAGACAAAGCTGCCTCTGTTCCATCGCTATCGGCAGAATCTCGGCGAATCGGCTTCCGACCCAGGTCGCGTCGCCGTACTCCGTGTCGAGATTTTCGTAAAGCTTGCCGAAATCGTTGATTATGACTTCGAGCAATGATGCCATGGTCCGGTAGTCTTCCGGCAGGGGAATGCTCGGTTCCGGAGCGATGGACTCGACATCCCCCACGTACAGACCGTCCGACTGCCTCGTGACATCGATCACACGAAAACGTTCGATGCCGACGGCAGTGATCCCGAGTATGCCATCGCTGCCCTGGTACCAGTCCAGAATTCTGGCTCTCGTCCCGACGGACACCGTCTGCGCGGCGCCGATCTCGGAGCCGGACTCCAGCCGCAGGACACCGAAATCGATATCTTCCTTCAGGCAGCGGCTGACCATGTCGAGGTACCGCGGTTCGAACACGCGGAGTGGCAGCGGCCCATCGGGAAACAGGACTACATTAAGCGGAAACAGCGGAATTGTTGCGTTTGCCAATATCGACCTGAGTCAGACAATGCTAGCTGAATACCGAGCGACGATTCGATGATCGGTGCAAGAATCATGCGCCGCCGACACCCGCCGCGTCAATCTGACAGCGGGCGGCGACGTAGCGGGACCTGGCTCAGGGTCTCGGCCCGAAGCGCTGTGCGAGCGCCGCCTCGAGCCGAACCTGGATATTCTCGAAGCCGCCGTTACTCATCACGACGAGTCGGTCGCCGGGTTCGACATAGCCGATCGCGGCATCGACGATCGTCGCGGTATCGTCACAGATCTGCACCGCAGGTAACGCCTGAATCGCGCCGGCAAGATCCCAGTCCAACCCGGCCGGTCGATAGACCCATACCCGATCTGCCGCTTCCAATGCGGCAGCGAGCGTGTCTTTGTGAACGCCGAGCTTCATCGTGTTCGATCGCAACTCCAACACAATGGCGAGCCTTCCCTCCGACATCTCGCAGCGCAGGCCGGCGATCGTGCGACTGATCGCGGTCGGATGATGCGCAAAGTCATCGTACAACCGGACCCCACCGAACTCGCCCCGCTGTTCCAGTCTGCGCTTGACCCCACCGAACCCGGCAATGGCTGCGAGCGCCACGTCACTCGTCACACCGACCGCACGCGCGGCCAGCAGAGCGGCGACCGCGTTCTCGGCGTTATAGTCGCCGCTCATGTCCCAGCCGACAGTGCCCCGCGATGCCGCCTTTTCGAACAATCGGAACTCGCCGCTCGCCGATGCGGTCCCGGTCCAATCGGCGCCAGCCGCCGGATCGCTCGCAAACGTATCAACCGGCGTCCAGCAACCACGATCCAGGACGGCCTGAATATTCGCATCACCGGCAGGCACGATCAGGCGGCCGTTGGCCGGCAAGACGCGCACGAGTTGGTGAAACTGATTCTGGATGGCCGCGAGGTCAGGATAGATATCCGCGTGATCGAACTCCAGGTTATTGATGATCTGGATTCGGGGCCGGTAGTGCAGAAACTTTGCACGTTTGTCGAAGAACGCCGTGTCGTATTCATCGGCCTCGATGACGAACACGGTCCCGCCGCCAAGCCTGGCCGACGTATCGAAGTCGCGCGGGACGCCGCCGATCAGAAAGCCGGGATTCAGGCCGGCACACTCGAGGATATGCGCGAGCAGGCTCGTCGTGGTGGTCTTGCCGTGGGTGCCCGCCACGCCGATCACCCGCTGGGAACCCAGCACCTCCCGTGTGAGCCACTCGGGTCCGGACGCATAGGGTATGCGCCGGTTCAGAATCTCCTCGACAACGGGCATACCGCGCGTCATGACGTTACCGATGACCACGACGTCGGGCGCGAGATCGAGTTGCTCGCGTTCATACCCCTGGATTACGTCGATACCGAGTGCCGCCAGCTGATCGCTCATCGGCGGGTAAATCCCTTGATCGGATCCAGTCACCCGGTGCCCGGCGGCGCGAGCGAGCGATGCGATTCCGGCCATAAATGTGCCGCAGATACCGAGAATATGGATATGCATGATGTCTTTCGGGACAGCGATCAGCGCTGCAGTGAGCCCTCGGTTACCGGATAAAACAACTCCGGATACATCTCCAGCAACGTCGTCAACTGGACCAGGAACACGGCGATCGCGATCAGCAGGCCGACGATGTAAGGCCGTGACAGCGCTCGGGACAGAATATGCCCGTCGATCGACAGCGACCAGAGGACGATCACGAACAGAATCATGCCCGGCAAGCCGGTCTGCGACTCCGTGTCCCTGATCCCCGCGTCCCACAACCTGATCGGGAACGAAATAAAATTCAGCAGGGCGCTCGTGCCCACGAGCGCGGTCAGCGTTTGCCGGTAACGCGAACGGAACCCGGTCAACCGGAGCAGCAGCCACAGGGACCCGATCAGAATGCCCGCAATAACCGCCGTCGCCTTGAACAGCAGCCCCGGTGCCCCATCCCGGCCGAAATCGAGTCCGGGCAGCGGCAACTGCAATAGCAGATAGGCCGCGAAGGAGACCCCGAGCAGGAGGTTGGAGTCGGGCAGATCCTCGGGGCCGAGTTTGCGTAACGCGATATTAATGAGCGCCTGGACGTAAGCAAGCATTAGAATAAGCGAAAATTCTTACGAAACTCTGGAAACAGCGTATCTGCCAACCATCGGACTGCCCGCCCGCATCCAACTCGCACCGGACGGCTCCCTCCGACACAGCAGGCTGCTAACGAACCCACGAAATCGGCACCATCTGTATGTCAGCAACCAACGAGCACGCCCACATGATCGATAGTCAACCACAACTCGACGAATTGTGCGACCGGATAGCGTCGATGTCCGAAAATGCGATCGCTTGCGACACGGAGTTCGTGCGGACCCAGACTTACCGGCCGCACCTGTGCGTCCTGCAGCTTTGTATCGACAATGTGCAATCGTGCATCGACCTGCTTGCGGGTCTCGATACGTCGCGGTTGATCGAGCAACTCATGGCCGGCCCGCAGATCAAGATCTTCCATGCGGCCAAGCAGGATTTCGAGGCGTTCTACTGCGTCTATGGACACCTGCCTGACCTGGTATTCGACACGCAGATTGCCGCCGGCCTGCTCGGCTTCCAGCCGCAGATTGGCTACGCATCGATCGTAAAGGAGTTGATCGGCATCGATTTACCGAAGGACCAGACCCGTACCGACTGGTCGAAGCGCCCGCTGACCGACGCGCAGATCAAATACGCACTCGACGACGTCGCACATCTGAATGAGGTCTTCACCATTATCTGCGATCGCCTGGAAGCTGCCGGGCGCACCGAGTGGGTACGAGAAGACTGCGCGGCGCTGCTCGATACATCGCTGTACTTCATACCGGCCGACGACGCCTGGCGGCGCCTGGCCAGCATCCCCTATCTTCCCGTCCCGATTCAGGCACGGGCTCGGTCGCTGGCCGGCTGGCGCGAGGATCGCGCGCGTGAATTCGACCGACCACGACAATGGATCCTGTCGGACAAGGCGCTGCTCGCCATAGCGCATGCGGACCCGGCGGCGCCGAGCGAGTTACAGGGACTCAATGACCTCCCCCCGTCGGTGATCCGCAAACGCGGGCAGGAGATTTGCACGCTGCTGCAGGCAGCAAATGCCGACCTCGCAGCCGGCCGGCCGGACCTGCGTCAGGCACCCACGCCGGTCCCACCGGACAAGAAACTCGTGCAACGCCTGTCCGGCATCGTGCGCGGTACCGCTGACGAACTCGGCGTGGCGCCGGAGCTCCTCGCGACCCGCAAGGATGTGGCGGGGATTCTGAATGGTTGTGACACGGTGCGAGCGCTCGGGGGATGGCGACGCAAGGTCATCGGAGAAGCGTTATTGACCGCGGCGGGCTCGTAAGCGCGGCATCCTTGCCGCGATTGGCACCAATCGCGGCAAGGATGCCGCTCCTACGAGAGATCTAATGCCGTTTTCAGGCGCGCATACACGGTATCCATCTCGCCTTCGCCCGCGACCGTACGCAAGAGGCCGGACTCGCGGTAGTAGTCGATCAGCGGTTCGGTCTGCTGACGATACACGGCCAGGCGATTGCCGATCGTCTCTTGATTATCGTCGGCCCGCTGAACCAGCTCGCCGCCGGCCACGAGGCACTCGTCGAGCTCCGACTGCGGAGAAAAATAGATATTCAGGAGCTTCCCGGTCTTCGAGCACGTCCGTCGACCCGTCAGGCGCTTCATCAGCACATCGAGGTCAACGTCTAGTAATACGACCGCCTCGAGCTCCTGGCCGAGCTCAGCGAGCACCTCGTTCAGCGAATTCGCCTGCGCGAGGTTACGCGGGAAACCGTCCAGAATAAAACCGTTTGCGGTGTCGGGCTGCTGGAGCCGCTCGCGAATCATGCCGAGCACGATCTCGTCGGACACGAGCTCGCCGGCATCCATGGCGGCCTCGGCGCGCCGGCCGAGCTCCGTGCCGGCGGCGACGGCGGCACGCAAGAGGTCGCCGGTCGACACCTGAACCATCGAACGTTCCGCCATCAGGCGCTGCGCCTGAGTACCCTTGCCGGATCCCGGTGCGCCCAGAAATACGATTCTCATGGTCGGCGTAACGTACGCGCTCGCCCGATGCGCGTCAATTGACGTCACCCGCATGGACTCCGGCCACGAGCGGTGTGCCGGGCGTCGGCACGCGCCCGACACAACCCCCACCGAACCGTGATATGTTTTCTCGCGATCGTTCGAATCAGGCTACCGGAGGAAATTCAGGCTCATGTCCAGGAAGAACGCTTTTTACGCGCAATCAGGCGGCGTCACGGCGGTCATCAACGCGAGCGCCTGCGGCGTCATCGAGACGGCGCGCAAGCACCGCGACAAGATCGGCAAACTGTACGCCGGACGCAACGGCATCATCGGCGCGCTGACCGAAGACATGATCGATACGAGTAAGGAGAGTGCGGCCACGATCGCGGCGCTCCGACATACACCCGGCGGCGCGTTCGGATCGGCTCGCTACAAGCTCAAGGGGCTGGAAGAAAGCCGCGCGGAGTATGAACGCCTGATCGAGGTTTTTCGAGCGCACAACATCGGCTATTTCTTTTACAACGGCGGGGGCGACTCGGCCGACACCTGCTACAAGGTGTCCCAGCTCTCCCGCAGCCTGAATTTCCCCGTGCAGGCGATCCACGTGCCGAAGACGGTCGACAACGACCTGCCGATCACCGACACCTGCCCGGGCTTCGGCTCGGTAGCCAAGTACGTCGCGGTCAGCACCCGGGAAGCCGCGCTCGATGTCGCCTCGATGGCCAAGACATCGACGAAGGTCTTCATCCTCGAGGTCATGGGCCGCCACGCCGGCTGGATCGCCGCGGCCGGCGGGCTCGCCGGCAAAAGCCGCGCGGAGGCGCCACACATAATCCTGTTCCCGGAAATTCCGTTCAACCGGATGGAATTTTTGCAACGCGTCAAAACCTGTGTCAACAAGTATGGCTACTGCGTCATCGTCGTCAGCGAGGGTGCGGCCTACGAAGACGGCCGATTCCTGGCGGACGCGGGCACCACCGACGCATTCGGGCACCAGCAACTCGGCGGCGTCGCCGAGACGGTGGCCCGGATCGTCCGGGATGAGCACGGCTACAAGTACCACTATGCGATCGCCGACTACCTGCAGCGCTCTGCTCGCCACATCGCCTCGAAGACCGACGTCGACCAGGCTTACGCCGTCGGCAAGGCAGCCGTCGAGTTGGCCCTGGCCGGCGAGAATGCCGTCATGCCGACCATTGTTCGCACCTCCGACAAGCCCTACCGATGGACGATCGGCACGGCCCCGCTGGCCCGGGTCGCCAACCGGGAAAAGAAAATGCCACGCCGCTTTATTACGAAAGACGGTTTCGGTATCACGGCTGCCTGCCGCACGTACCTCACGCCTCTGATCCGGGGCGAAGACTACCCGCCGTACCGCGACGGGCTGCCCAGATATGTCGAGCTGAAGGGCGTGGCGGTACCCAAGAAGCTGAGCACCGGATTTATGCTATGATCGCGCGCTGATTTAGGGCCGGAATGGCCCCGGTCGGGCGTTTCCGGGGAACTTCACGGAACGCTCGGACAGCTCGAATGGCCGGCCGTTCTGACGGACCGGTCTGTTTTTTTATCTCTCGGGAGGAATACCCATGTCCAGTGACCTGGCGTTAATGCTGAGTGTCTGTGCGGGCATCATCGCCCTGATCTACGGGGCGGTCTCCGCCAAATGGATTCTCGCCCAACCCGCCGGTAACGAGCGCATGCAGGAAATTGCGGGCGCGATTCAGGAAGGCGCCAACGCCTATCTGAACCGTCAGTACAAAGCGATCGGCATCGTCGGCGCGGGCCTGACCGTCATACTGTGGCTCACTCTGGGCACGATCACCGCGATCGGCTTCCTGATCGGCGCCGTCTTCTCGGGCGCGACCGGATTCATTGGCATGAACGTCAGCGTGCGCGCCAACGTTCGCACGGCGCAGGCCGCGCATGAAGGCATGGGCAAGGCACTCGACGTCGCGTTTCGCGGGGGCGCCATCACGGGCATGCTGGTCGTCGGTCTCGGCCTGATCGGTATCGCCGGCTATTACTGGATACTAACCGCCAATGGCGTTTCCACGGAGGAGACGTTGCACGCACTCGTGGGCCTCGCATTCGGCGGCTCGCTGATCTCCATCTTCGCGCGACTCGGCGGCGGCATCTTCACCAAGGGCGCCGACGTCGGCGCGGACCTCGTCGGCAAGGTCGAGGCCGGTATTCCGGAAGACGACCCGCGCAACCCGGCTGTGATCGCCGATAACGTCGGCGACAACGTCGGCGACTGCGCCGGCATGGCCGCCGACCTGTTCGAGACCTACGGCGTGACCCTGATCGCGACCATGCTGCTCGGCAGCCTGCTGTTGCAAGGCACCGACGCCGGCGTGCTCTACCCGCTGGTACTGGGCGCCATCTCGATCGTGGCCTCGATCGTCGGCACGTTCTTCGTCAAGACCAAAGAGGGTGGTTCCGTCATGGGCGCGCTGTACAAGGGCGTGATCGTCTCGGGCGTCATCGCCGCCATCGCGTTCTACCCCGTTACGAATGCCATGATGACAGGCCTCGAAGGATACTCGGCAATGGGCATCTACCTGTCGGCCCTGATCGGACTCGTGCTGACCGCTTTCATGGTCTGGATCACCGAGTATTACACCAGTACGGAATACGCCCCGGTCCAGAAAATTGCGCAGGCATCGATCATGGGTGACGCAACCAACATCATCGCCGGCATCGGCGTTTCGATGCAAGCCACAGCGGCGCCGGTCATCGCGATCTGCGTCGCGATCTGGGGCGCTCAAGAACTGGCCGGCCTGTACGGCATCGCAATCGCCGCAACGGCAATGCTGTCGATGACCGGCATGATCGTCGCACTCGATGCGTTCGGCCCGATCACCGACAACGCCGGCGGCATCGCAGAGATGGCGGGGCTCGACGAGCAGATCCGTAACATCACCGATCCGCTGGATGCGGTCGGCAATACCACGAAGGCCGTCACCAAGGGTTACGCCATCGCGTCGGCGGCACTCGCTGCACTCGTGCTGTTCGCCGACTACACGAACAACCTCGAACAGTTGGGCAAACTTGAGGAATTCAGCCTGAGCGACCCGGCGGTCATCATCGGCCTGTTCATCGGTGGCATGGTCCCTTACCTGTTCGCCGCCATGGCGATGGAAGCGGTCGGCCGCGCTGCCGGCGCGGTCGTCGAAGAGGTACGTCGACAGTTCCGTGAGATCGAGGGCCTCATGGAAGGTACGGCCAAGCCGGATTATTCGCGGTGCGTCGACCTGCTGACGAAGGCCGCGATTCGCGAAATGATCCTCCCGTCGCTGCTGCCGGTACTCTCACCCGTCGCACTCGTCGTCGTCGCTAACCTCGCCTTCGGTGCAGGCGGTGGTATCAGGGCGCTGGGCGGCATGCTGATCGGTACGATCATCACCGGCCTGTTCATCGCGATCTCGATGACCGTCGGCGGCGGCGCGTGGGACAACGCGAAGAAGTACATCGAAGACGGCAACTGCGGCGGCAAGGGCACCGATGCCCACAAGGCCGCGATCACGGGCGACACGGTGGGCGATCCCTACAAGGATACGGCCGGGCCGGCGATCAACCCGCTGATCAAGATCATCAACATCGTCGCTCTGCTGATGGTACCGCTGCTGTGATCTGACCTGATCAGATCTGCGTTGATCGGGACTGCTGTTGTAAAAAGCCCCGCTCCGCGGGGCTTTTTTATTCGTAGCCCGTAGGAGCGGCATCCTGCCGCGATTAGATAAAGAATCGCGGCAGGATGCCGCTCCTACGAACCTGTTTCTTCACCGCCGCTACAGCTTCTCCGGCGGCTGCACGTAATAGCCCTGCACGAAGTCGACGCCGACCTCGCGGAGCACATCGAAGTCAGCCTGCTCTTCGACCTGCTCGGCGATGACCTTGAACCCGACGGTTTTCGCCAGGCGGGTGATGGCCGATACGACCTGATGATTGAGGCCGTCCGGTACAAGGTCGCGCGTGTAGATACCGTCGATCTTCAGAAAATCGATCGACAACTCCTGCAGGCTCGCGAACGAACCGATACCTCGCCCGAAATCGTCGAGACCGAACTGACACCCAATGCCGTGCAACACACCCGCGAAGCGTCGCGCATGCTCGAAATCCGCCATGACCGCGGTCTCGGGAATCTCGAAACAGATCTGTCCCGGATCGACCTGGCTGTGATCGAGACACTCGACGACAAACTCGAGGAATGTCGACTCACTGAGCGTCTGGCCGGACAGGTTGATCGCGCAACTGCGATTTTCCGGCAGTCGGATCGCCCCCTGCCCGACGGCAGCAAGCGTGGCCTGAACCATCCACCGATCGACGCTCGGCATCAGTTGGTAGCGCTCGGCCGCCCGAATAAAATGTTTCGGCAATACGATCTGCCCCGCCTCATCATGCATGCGCAGCAGAACTTCGACGGATGGCCCCTCTACCGCCTTCCCGGACACCGAGATGATGGGCTGGGTGTAAATCTCGAATTGGTCCTCCTTCAGCGCGGACTGCAGCAGGGCGAGCCAGTGAATTTCCCCCCGCTGCCGGGCGGATACCTCGTCCCTTGCCGAATACATGTGCACCTGACCGCGGCCGCGTTGCTTGGCGATGTAACAGGCTGAATCCGCGGCACTCAGGATATCCTTGACGGAGCCGCCCTCCTTGCCGACCTCGACGAGACCGACACTGACGCCGAT
>Ga0114949_10002513_pt1 | contig 11476 bp, 13 predicted proteins | sample N074metaG_FD_83505 | JGI IMG/M metagenome (GOLD analysis project Ga0114949, IMG submission 83505) | Deep subsurface microbial communities from Kermadec Trench to uncover new lineages of life (NeLLi) - N074 metaG | ecosystem: Environmental > Aquatic > Marine > Ocean trench > Sediment | place... | reverse complement strand
CCCGGGTGGCCGGAATCGGTCAAGACGATGCAGCGGAACTGGATCGGCCGCTCGGAAGGTGTCGAGCTGGCATTCGATGTCGACGATGAAGACGAGCCCCTGACAGTGTTCACTACGCGCCCCGATACGGTCATGGGTGTCACCTACATGGCCGTGGCCGCTGAACATCCGCTGGCGGTCAAAGCCGCAGCCGGCGATCCGGGCGTCGCGACATTCCTCGAGGAATGTAAAACAATGCAGGCTGCCGAAGCAGCGATGGAAACGATGGAGAAGAAGGGTATGCCAATCGGCATATCCGCAGTGCATCCTGTTAGCGGCGAAGCGGTGCCGATATGGGTAGCCAACTTCGTATTGATGGGTTATGGCACCGGCGCAGTCATGGGTGTGCCGGGTCACGACCATCGCGACTGGGAATTCGCCAACAAACACGGACTGCCAATCGTCCAGGTCATTGCGCCAGCGGACGGCAGTCACATCGATATCAGCCAGGGTGCCTACGTCGAGTATGGCACGGTGGTCAATTCCGGCGACATCGACGGCATGGATTACGACCAGGCATTCGACGCCATTGCACGCAAATTCTCGGCGGATGGCCGCGGTGAGCGAAAGATCAACTACCGGCTGCGCGACTGGGGCGTGTCGCGCCAGCGGTACTGGGGAACGCCGATCCCGATCATCTACTGCGACGATTGCGACGCCGTGCCGGTGCCTGAGGACCAGTTGCCCGTTGTGTTGCCGGAAGATGTGGAAATCACCGGCGTGGGTTCGCCGTTGAAAGACATGCCCGAGTTTTACGAAACCGAATGTCCGAAATGCGGCAAGCCGGCGAAAAGGGAGACGGACACCTTTGACACCTTCGTGGAATCGTCGTGGTACTTCTCCCGCTATGCGAGCCCGGACTGTGATACCGCAATGCTGGATGAGCGCGAGGGCTACTGGATGCCGGTGGACCAATACACCGGCGGCATCGAGCACGCGATTCTGCACTTGCTCTATTCACGGTTCATCCAGAAAGTCATGCGTGATATCGGCCTGTCCTCTGCGGATGAGCCGTTCACGAATCTGCTGACGCAGGGCATGGTCCTCAAAGACGGCGCCAAGATGTCAAAAGCGAAAGGCAATACCGTCGATCCTCAGGGACTCATTGATCGATACGGGGCGGATACCGTCAGGCTTTTCATGATGTTTGCAGCGCCACCGGAGCAAGCGCTCGAGTGGTCGGACGACGGTGTGCAGGGTGCCTCGCGATTCCTGCGACGATTCTGGAGCGCTGTACAAAACCATGCCGCCGGGGGCGAGGCTTCACCGGTTGCAGTCGATGCCCTGACCGGCAAGCAGCGTGACCTGCGCAGAAAAACACATCAGACGATAGCGAAAGTCAGTGACGATATTGGCCGGCGTTACACATTCAACACGGCCATCGCCGCAACGATGGAATTGCTGAATGCCGTCAATCGCCACCAGGTTGAATCAGAACAGGATCGTGCGGTCGTCCGGGAGGCGCTGGAGGCAGTGGTCAAGGTGTTGTCGCCGATCGTTCCACACATATGCCACGAACTCTGGTATGTCCTCGGTCATTCATCAGCGCTGGTTGACGAGCGCTGGCCGGCGTTCGATGAAACTGCGCTGCAGCAAGACAAAATTGAAATTATCGTGCAGGTCAACGGCAAATTGCGCGGCCGGATTTCAGTGGAGTCCGATGCTGACACGGAGACGATTTCGGCACTGGCGCTTGCCGACGAAAACGTGCAACGGTTTGTCGCCGGCAAGGAGGTCCGCAAGACGATCGTAGTGCCAGGGCGCCTGGTCAATGTGGTTGTTTAGGTCACTGGCGGTCCTGGTGGTCCTGCTGCTGGCAGCCTGCGGCTTCCAGATGCGCGGCGCCGCGAGCGTGCCGCCTGAGATGGCACGAACCTATATCGCTGCCGAGAACGTACGAAGTCCCTTCTATCGGCGGCTTCGCGACAGCCTGCGAAACGCCGGTGTCGAGGTCGTGGAATCGCCGCTCGAGGCGACAGCGACATTTTCGATCATTTCCGATATTCCCGGACAACGAGTACTTTCGGTGTCCGCGCGCAATGTGCCGCGCGAATTCGAGGTCTACTACACCGTGTATTACAGCGTACAAACTGCTGACGCGACATTGCTCGAAGCCCGCTCCCAAACACTGACGCGCGACTACACCTGGGATGAAACCCAGGTGCTTGGCAAGGAAAAGGAAGAAGCGCTGTTGCGCGATGCCATTGTCGGCGACCTGGTACGTATCGTCCTGATTCAGCTTTCCGCAATTTAGCCCGACTCAAATATCCGTCGCCGCTTCGCTGACACCTCTCGTGAACGAATCATCTGTATTGAAATGCTCGGACATCGGACCGGACGTCATTGACGGCCTGCTCAGTCGTTACAGCATCTCTTCTGCATGGGTGGCAGCCGGCTTACCCCTCACAGGCAGCTACTGGGGCGCGCCGGAAGCCGGTATCGTCGGGCAGCAGGTGTTGCTGGCGGATCATCTGCCTTGTGTTGGTCGGCAACGCCTGATGCAGGACATGGATGCCTGGGGATACAGCTTCAGGCCAGGCAGCACCAGGCGCTGGTTCAACGACGATGCCGAGGACGCTCAGGCCTGGCTGAGGCGCGAAAATCTCGTGACGGCGGCCGGCGAACCGCTTTTCAGACTACGCGAATAGTAATAAAAACAATAATTTATCTAGAATCTCCGTCCGCCGGCGCTGGCCGAATAAATCGACTGGTGCAAATCGCGCGCACTATGCACTATGTCGTCTGGGGCAACGCCGCTGGCGAATTTCCCGTACTCTGTGCAAACTATTGTTTGGCCACACTGTCACGGCAACCTCGAATGGCACTGTTTCGGTACGTCTTTTATTTCCTCGGGATCGGCCTGTTCACGTGGTTGCTGACGATGCTGGAAATTTCGTCGCCCGGCAGTCTGAAATTTCATGTTTTTGTGGGTCCGGGTGACACGCTGGGGACCAGCGAATATTCACCGATCGAAATTATCCAGCCCGGCATACTCGGTATCTGCGGCCTGCTGTACGCGTGGGTTGCAAAAAACTGTGTTTCGCAACGGCCGATCGCGTTCCTGTTCGGTGGCGTGGCGCTTGCCTTTATCATTCGCGAACTGGACTATTTCCTGGATCGCTATGTTGCCGAAAATTTCTGGCAGCTGTTGATGGGGATCGTCGCCGCACTGGTAATTGCTTATACCTGGCGCCATCGGCGCCGTTTTCGCATCGCCTGGCTGCGTTTGTGGCCGTCGCCCGGCCTTACGCTGTTGTTTGCGGGCGCCATCGTCATGTTCGCTTTCGTTCGACTGATCGGCCACGAGCCGTTGTGGATGGCGATACTCGGCGACGGCTATCTGCGCATCGTCAAACTGGCCGTGGAAGAATTTATCGAGCTACTCGGCTACTACCTGTGGCTGATCGGCACCATCGAATACACCTACCAGGCCCGGGCGATCACCCTTCGCGAGCCGCAACCGGCGGCCGCCAGGCGCCGTGCCGCGCGCTTCCCGAAGTCGGAAGGCCGTTTTTAGAAGCGACCTCAATGAATTTCATTGAGACGGTTTCCGGCAGCTTCATGTTGCTATCATTGCGGTTTTCAATCTGAGGCAAGCGGCCGCGGGGCATGACCATTCATCTGCATGACACATTGACGGGTACGAAAAGGCAGTTTGAGCCGATGATCGCCGGCGAGGTCACGATGTACCTCTGCGGGCCGACGGTTTACAACTACGCCCATATCGGCAATGCGCGGCCAGCCGTCGTTTTCGATCTGCTCGCACGACTTTTGCGACGCAGCTACAAGCTCACGTTTGCCAGGAACATCACGGACGTCGATGACAAAATCAACAAGGCGTCGGTCGAAAGCGGCGTGCCCATCAATGAAATCACCGAGCGCTTCATCCAGGCCTACAATGACGATATGGCTGCACTGGGGGTTTTACCGCCGGACATAGAACCGCGAGCGACGCAGCACATCGATGAAATGATCGCCATGATCACCGAACTCCTGGAAAAGGGGTTTGCGTATGAGGCGGACAGTCATGTGTTATTCGACGTCGGGACAAATCCGGACTATGGACAGCTTTCGAAGCGCGATATCAGGGAGATGATCGCCGGCGCGCGGGTTGAGGTTGCACCCTATAAAAAGGCCGCCCAGGATTTCGTCCTGTGGAAGCCGTCGACGCCTGAGTTGCCAGGCTGGGATTCACCCTGGGGAAGGGGTCGTCCGGGGTGGCACATCGAATGCTCCGCCATGTCGGCCGCACATCTCGGTCGGACCATCGATATTCATGCCGGCGGTCAGGACCTGGTTTTCCCGCATCATGAAAATGAGCTGGCGCAGAGTATGTGCGTACACGATGGGGAACCGTTTGCGCGATTCTGGGTACACAACGGGTTCCTGAGTATCGACAGCACCAAGATGTCAAAATCTCTCGGCAATGTATTACTGGTGCGCGATCTGATCAAAACCATTCCAGGTGAAGTGATCCGCCTGGCGCTCCTGAGTGCGCACTATCGCCAGCCGCTGGACTGGTCTGACGACTCACTCGATGACGCGCGCCGCAAGCTGGATCGGCTGTATGGCGCAATCAGGGGCATCGATATCGACGATGCCGCCCGATCTTCAGCCGAGCCACCAGCGGCAGTCATGGACGCGCTTGAGGATGATCTGAATACGCCGCGAGCGCTGGCGGAAATGTTTGACCTTGCAAGGACCCTGAACAAGACTGATGACATGGCGCTACGGCAGCAGAACGCCGCGGGATTACTGGCTGCGGGCGACCTTGTCGGACTGCTGCAGCAGGACCCGGAAGCGTGGTTCGCCGGTTCGGGCGATGGTGCACTGGACTCCGCTGCAATCGAGTCTCTGTTGGCGCAGCGCAGGGCAGCCCGCGGCAATCGAGATTTCACCGCCGCCGATGCGATTCGTGACGAGCTTGCGAATGCCGGTGTGACCATTGAGGACGGGCCGTCGGGAACGCGCTGGCGGCGAACCGGATGAACGAGGTCCTTGCGGCACAGCAGGAACTGGTCGAGGAGTTCAGCTATTTCGATAACTGGATGGATCGCTATCAGTACATCATCGATCTGGGCAGGCGCCTGCCGGAATTTCCCGAAGCTGACAAGATTGAGACCAACAAGATCAGAGGCTGCCAGTCGCAGGTATGGTTTGTCGCCAGCCGCGACAACGACCTGCTGCAATTTCGCGCCATCAGCGATGCGGCGATTGTGAGCGGCCTGATCGCGCTGCTGTTACGAGTTTATAGTGGCAGACGGCCGCGGGAGATTCTCGATACGCCGGCTGATTTCGTGGCTGCACTTGAACTGGAGCAACATTTGAGCCCGACGCGAAGCAACGGCCTTGCCTCGATGTTGCAGGCGATTCGGGCGTTTGCCGGCAACGCGTTGCAGGAGTGAAACACCTGGGCAAGCTGCTTGCATTGCCGCTCCTGGGAATCGTCTGGTTTTACCGCAATGCGATCTCGCCACTGGTCGGCGCCAACTGCCGGTTCGAACCGACCTGCTCGGCATACGCGACCGAAGCGCTGCAACGATATGGCGGTATCCACGGCGGCTGGCTGGTCCTCCGGCGAATAAGCCGCTGCCATCCCTGGGGCGGATCCGGATTCGATCCCGTCCCGGGATCGATCCCGCCTGCACCAGAGTCTGCTGATGACAGCCTCTGATATTGCCCGGGAGTTGCTGTTTCCATTAACTAATATGGCGATTGTCATTGCCATGATTTTTTTCTGGCTTCTGTTCGGCCTGGGTCAGAAAGCCGGGCTGTTCGGCATTGCCCTGCTGTTTCTTGCGACGCCGGCCTATCTTCGATACCTGCTCTACCTGCTGGAGACACGGGCGAAGGGCCAGGCCGCACCGGTGCCCGAAATTGCGATGTTCAATCCGGCGGAAAACTTCTGGTCCCTGACGCCGCTGATCCTCATTGCGGTTGGCGTATGGTCGGGCATTCTGTTTGGGACCAAGATTTCCTTGTTCGGCGTAATGCTTATTGGCCTGGCAACAATGACGATAATTCCGGCGTCGCTGGCAGTGCTTGCCGTCACGCACTCACCGCAGGAAAGTCTGAACCCGGCGGCGATCGTGCACATGATTCGCGCTTGCGGTCCTGCTTACGCTGCGGTGCCGTTTGCGCAATTCCTGATGACGATGTCGTTTGTCGCGATGTTCCGGGCGGATGTCCCATTATTGCTGATCGAACTCGGCATGAGCTATCAGATCTTCCTCATGTTCACGATGACCGGCGCGGTTCTGAGGGCGAACGATGTTGCGATCCAGGTTGATATTGAAGACCCGCTTCCGCCCACGGAAAAGGCATTGTCCGCGGATCTCCTCAAGGAGCGGCAAAGAGTTGCCAATCACGCCTATGGATTCATCAGTCGCGGTAATCGCGCCGGTGGATTCGCGCATATTCGGCAATGGCTTGAACAGGAAACGCACCGTGACGAGGCGTACCAATGGTTCTTCCAGCAGATGCTGACATGGGAAAACGCGGTGCCGGCACTGTTTTTCGCACAGGAATTTCTCAACCTGTTATTGAAGTGGAATATGGATCGTGAGGCGCTGAAACTCATCGCGCGTTGCCTGCATGAAGATCCGCGCTGGCGGCCAGGGCAGGAGGACCGGGATGCCGTGCAGGAGTTGCTGTTACGACATGGTCGCGAAGACCTGGTTATACCGCGATAACTCACTCCCGGGATTCAGGCGTCAGACAGGCATCCCGCCGCGAAAGGCTAGCGGGTCTGGAGGTGCCGCGTAAGGCGATTGTTGAAGAAATGCGCTGCTGCCAAAACAACCGAACCGGCCATTGTCAACACGCTGTCGGCGAGGAGCCCGAGGTTGGCATGAGCGACTACTCCGCCGACATACAATATCCCGATGCCGGCAAGGCCGCAGGCAATAATTGCTTTGTTGCCATGGTGCCGGTAGCCCATTGTGAAGGCGAACAGACTGACCGGCACGACGACGATCAGCATCTGTGCGTGAAAGTGCGTTGCATCGAACTGCGCGAGCAGCGGCAAGGTCACGATGATGACCGGCAGCAGCAGGCAATGAACGAGGCACAGTCCCGCCAGCGCGATCGCCGCATTATCGAGGATGCCGCTGTGCCTTGAAGACCTGTTATCCATCTATGCTTGCCGTTATGCTCGTGTTAATGGATCAGGCGCATTGCCCGCAGATTGCAGGGTGCGCTGGATTGGTGAATAATGGAATAGTATAACATAACAGTAATATTCATAAATTATTGTTTTTGAATGGTTTTATGAGAAAGGTCAATGGACAAAAAACTGCTTTCAATTCTGTGCTGCCCGGTAACACACAAGGGCTTGTCGCTGGCGCGTGCGGATTTGCTCAAGTCGCTCAACCAAGCGATTACAGCCGGCAAACTCGTCAACCGTGATGGGGAAGTCGTTGCCGGAAATCTGACGGAAGCACTGGTCACTGACGACGGTAAAACCCTGTACCCGGTCCATGACGGTATTCCGGTGTTGCTGGAAGGCGCATCGGTGCCGCTCGACCAAATGACGAAGACGCCTGATTCTCTGTGACCGGCGCTACCTGACATGTATCATTTGCTGCAACCAACATTTCCATTCGCTGCGTGAAAATCTCTGCGAATCAGCTTACCTCGCACCTGAAAAATACTCTGGCGCCCTGTTATCTGGTTGCTGGCGATGAGCACCTGCTGGTGCAGGAGACGCTCGACGCTATTCGTGCGGCGGCACGGGCGGCCGGATTCGGGTCACGCGAGTTGCATTTCGCGACGACCGGCTATGACTGGGGGGAGTTGCGAAATGCGGCAGGAAATTTGTCGCTGTTCGCAGCGAAGCGCATTGTCGAACTGCGATTGCCGACGGGAAAACCCGGTGTCAAAGGCAGTGCGACAATTGCCGAGATAGCGGCACAGGCGGGCGGCGATCTGCTGTTTATGGTCAGCGCACCCAAACTCGATCGCGGCGGAGGGTCATCAAAATGGGTGCGTGCACTGGAAGTAGCCGGTGTGCACGCGCAAGTGTGGCCGGTCGCACTCAGGGAACTTCCCGCGTGGATCAACGCGAGAATGAAAATTGCCGGATTGCAACCCGAGCGGGACGCGGTCAGATTGATGGCCGACCGGGTGGAAGGAAATTTACTGGCTGCGCAGCAGGAAATTGAAAAACTCAGACTTCTGCACGGCGAGGGTCCGGTCACGGCGCATGATGTGGACGCTGCAGTGGCTGATTCGAGCCGGTTCGATGTATACAAGCTGGTTGACGCGGCAGTTGGCGGCGATGCCAGACGTGCAGTGCGCATCCTGGGCGGCATCCGGTCCGAGGGCATTGAGCCGGTGATCGTCATGTGGGCGCTGACGCGGGAACTGCGTACGCTGGCCGGACTGGCCGACAATGTTCAGTCAGGCACAGACTTGAGTACCGCAATGCGAAGAGCCCATGTCTGGAAGAACCGCCTGGGCTTGATTCGGGCCTGTATCGGCCGGCATCAGGCGGTCGATTTTTACGAATTGATTTTGCTGGCAAGGCAGGGAGATGCGGCCGCCAAGGGACAGTCGGGTGCCGATCCCTGGCACCTCGCGACCCAGATCGTTCTCGGCCTGGCGATCGCCGGCGCCAGGGCCGCATGAGCCGGACCTGCTGATATGAGTTCGATAGGGAGTCAAGAGCAGCACGAACTTGACGAGTTGACATGAGTGCTATCGGCGTCTTTGGCGGTACCTTCGATCCGATTCACTTCGGTCATTTGCGTACTGCCTTCGAAATGCTGCAGGCGCTGCGCTTTGGCGAAGTCCGGTTCATGCCCTGCGGCAGTCCACCGCACCGCGACTCGCCGTTTGCCGCGGCCGATTTGCGGTTGCAGATGGTGCGCGTGGCGACTGAGGGACAACATGGCTTCGTCGTGGACGATCGGGAAGTCCAGCGTGACGGCCCATCGTATACGGTGGATACGCTGAGCGCACTGCGCGGCGAATATCCGCTGCGGCCGCTGGCGCTGATCATTGGCATGGACGCCTTTCTGGGCCTGCAGGAATGGCATCAGTGGCGAGAAATACTGCAGCTGGCGCACATCGTGGTGGCACACCGGCCCGGATGGCGCGCGCCGGACATGGGCCCGCTTGGCGAGTTGCTCGCCGACCGTGGCACGCATCGGATTGGCAACCTGCACCAGGCGAAGTCGGGACACATATACATACATGACGTTACCCAACTCGAGATTTCGTCGTCGGATATTCGCGAGCTTGTCGCGGCGGGCAGAGACCCGCGTTTTCTCACACCGGACGCGGTGCTCTCCGTGATTGAGCAGAGCGGCTGTTATGCGGCTGCAGACGGCGACATCGGTGACTCACGCCATGACTGAAAGAATTTTGAATCGAAACGGAACGATGGATGAATAGCGAACAATTGTGCGAACTGGTGATCGAGGCGCTGGAGGCGGTCAAGGCAAAGGACATCGTCAAGCTCGATGTACGAGAGCTCACGACGGTCACTGACTATATGATAGTGGCGAGCGGCACTTCCAATCGGCATGTCAGGGCCCTGGCCGATGCCGTTGCAGAAAAATCACGTGAGGCCGGGCACCGACCGGCAGGAATCGAGGGCGAGGATGGCAGCGAATGGGTACTCCTGGATTTGCACGATGCCCTGGTGCACGTCATGCTGCCGCGCGTCAGGGAATTCTACAATCTCGAAAAACTCTGGTCATTGAGCCCCGCCAAGGATCTGGCAGCAATCGACAGGTAGCGTGCGTTCTCGCCCATGCATATTCGCCTGCTAGCGGTCGGTGATCGGCAACCATCCTGGGTCGATACCGCCTTCGACAACTACGGCAAGCGCCTGCCGCGGCAGTGGCAGTTTCGCCTGGAAGTCATCGCGACTGCGCCGCGACAGAAGAATTCGAAGCCTGATTCCGCAATGGCGGCCGAAGGAAAAAAGGTCCTCGCGAAGATCAGGGCGCCGGAACTTGTCATCGTACTCGATGTCGACGGGAAGGAGTTTTCCAGTCACGAGTTTGCCGCCCGGCTGCAAGACTGGCAAGCCGACGGGCGCGACCTGACATTTGTTATCGGTGGCCCGGATGGCGTTTCCGCAGCGTGTCTGGATCGCGCCGATGTGCGCTGGTCATTGTCGAAGCTGACGCTGCCCCACGGCCTCGCCCGGGTGTTGTTCATGGAACAGCTATATCGCGCCTGGTCTTTGACGGCCGGGCATCCATATCACCGGGCATGAGCAAGCCGGTCCTGCATCTCGCCTCCGCCTCGCCGCGCCGCCGCGATCTACTCGCTGCACTGGGTTTATCGTTCACCTGTGGCGGCGCCGATATCGATGAATCCGCCGTGGCCGGGGAAGCAGTTCGCGAAATGGCGTTGCGGCTGGCGATCGCCAAGTCCCGTAGCGTTTTCGATTCCGGCGACCATGCCATGCCGGTACTCGGCGCCGACACCATCGTAGTGCTTGATGACCGCGTATTTGGCAAGCCTGACTCCAGGGAGGATGCGCTCCGCATGCTGTCCTGTCTGTCGGGTCGTACGCACAAGGTGGTGACGGGCGTTGCCCTGGTGACCCACAGCGGGCTGGAGACCGCAATATCAAGCACGGAGGTGCAATTTCGCGAAATTGAACCTGACGAAGCCGAAGCTTACTGGCAAAGTGGTGAACCGGCCGGCAAGGCAGGCAGCTACGCGGTGCAGGGCCTCGGTGGGATCTTTGTAAGATCCATCCATGGCAGCTACTCGGGCGTGGTTGGGCTGCCGGTTTATGAAACGGCAGGCTTGTTGCGCCGCGCCGGCATCGCACTACCCGTTTTGCCCGGGCCTGGATTGCAGACAAACTATGACTGACGAATCGCCAAAAGAAGAAATTCTCGTCAATGTGACGCCACGGGAAGTGCGTGCCGCACTGCTGGAAAACGGCATCCTGCAAGAGGTCTACATAGAGCGGGCGTCGCGTCGCGGCCTGATCAGCAATATTTACAAAGGCAAGGTGTCACGGGTCCTGCCCGGCATGCAGGCGGCTTTCGTGGATATCGGGCTTGCGCGGACTGCCTTTTTGCACGCTTCGGACATCGCGCGCAGTAACGGCGCTCCTGGAAGCAATGGGGCAGATGCGGTGCCGGATATTCGGGAATTGATCCGCGAGGGCGCGGAAGTCCTGGTGCAGGTCGTCAAGGATCCGCTGGGCAGCAAGGGCGCCCGGCTGACGACATTCATCACATTGCCATCGAGATTCCTGGTGTTCCTGCCAACCGGCAACGGGGTTGGTGTGTCTGCGCGCATCGAAAATGACGAGGAGCGGACCCGACTGCGCGAGGAGGTCGACGTTATTCTGGAGAGCAGCGGGGAAAGTGGCGGTGTCATTGTCCGCACTGTTGCCGAGGGCGTCGGCCGGGACACGCTGCGGGCAGACCTGGAGTTTTTGCGAAAACTGTGGTCAGTCGTT
>Ga0114949_10002511_pt1 | contig 11479 bp, 13 predicted proteins | sample N074metaG_FD_83505 | JGI IMG/M metagenome (GOLD analysis project Ga0114949, IMG submission 83505) | Deep subsurface microbial communities from Kermadec Trench to uncover new lineages of life (NeLLi) - N074 metaG | ecosystem: Environmental > Aquatic > Marine > Ocean trench > Sediment | place... | reverse complement strand
TCGTATTCGCAACCTGCCAGGCGGTCCACGCCATGAATGACGATGGTGCGAGACCCGGCACCTTCGATATCTGCCCCCATCGCGTTGAGACAGTTGGCCAGATCCACAACTTCCGGCTCCTGGGCCGCGTTCTCGATCGTGGTGGTTCCCTTCGCCAGAACGGCGGCCATCATGATGTTCTCGGTGCCGGTAACCGTCTGGATGTCCAGCACGATGTGCGCACCCTTGAGGCGCTTGGCGCGGGCGCGAATATAACCGCCTTCGACCTGTATGTCCGCGCCCAGGGCGGCCAGACCCTTGATGTGCAGATTCACCGGTCGTGAACCGATGGCGCAGCCTCCGGGCAGGGACACAACCGCTTCGCCGTAACGGGCAAGCAGGGGCCCGAGCACCAGCACCGAGGCGCGCATGGTCTTGACGAGATCGTAAGGCGCAAAGAAACTGTGAATGGAGCGCGGATCAACGTGAATTTTCATGCGTTCATCCACCACCAGTTGCACACCCATCTGGCCGAGCAGCTCCATGGTGGTGGTGACGTCATTCAGATGCGGCACATTGCCAATGATGACCGGGCCGTCGGACAGCAAAGTGGACGCCAGAATGGGCAACACCGCGTTTTTGGCGCCGGAGATGCGAACGGAACCGTCGAGCGGCGCACCTCCGCCGGTTATGACGATTTTTGCCACGTCAACCGTTGACCTCTTCGGGCGTCATGGCTTTGATCGACAAGGCGTGAATGTCCGTGCCCATCCGCTCGCCGAGCGCGCCGTATATCATCCGATGGCGCTCCAGCGTGGATTTGCCGGCGAACTGGGAAGCCACTACCCGGGCGGAAAAATGCACGCCGTCATCGCCTTCCACCAGGGCTTCGCAGCCCGGTAGCTGGCCTTCGATCAGTTGCCGAATCGTGTCCCTATCCATAAACTGTATTGTTCGCCCCCGGACTCCTTGTCGGGAAAAGCAGCTAATCATAAAGGAAGAGAAGCCGCCCCGCGACAGGCCTGGACGGGGGGCTGACTGAGGATCGTCGTTGCATGTTGGATCATTGCGGGGTCGGATCATTGCCAGTGCGTGCCGTCACATTGAGCTAAGCGGGTTCACGGCATGCTGATGTCCATCGTCTATATCGTACTGGGCGTCGCCCTCCTCACCTGGGCGGCCGAGCGCTTCGTCATGGGCGCCTCGGCCCTGGCCCGCAACCTAGGTGTGGCGCCGATGGTTATCGGTCTGACCGTCGTGGGAATCGGTACCTCAACTCCGGAACTGGTGATCTCGGTAGTCGCGGCGTTGCGAGGAAACGCCGGGATAGCGTTGGGCAACGCCATCGGTTCCAACATCGCCAATATCGCCCTGGTGCTGGGGATCACCGCCATGATCCGCCCACTGGAGGTGCGCTCAGAAACTCTGAAACGCGAATACCCCGTTCTGTTGCTGGTGAGTTTTGCCACGCTGTTCGTCCTGATGGACGGGGAGCTGAGCCGTCAAGACGGAATCTTCCTGTTGACCGGAATGGCCGTGGTCATGGTCTGGATGGTCGGGCTGGGTCTGCAGCGGCCGAAAACCGACCCGCTCGCTGCGGAGTTCGAAGCCGAGATCCCGGAGAACTGGCCCATGCCCAAAGCGGTGTTCTGGCTCGGTGCGGGCCTCGTGCTACTGCCCCTGGCCTCGAGAATCCTGGTTCGCGGCGCCGTGGATGTGGCCCTGGCGTTGGGCGTCAATGAGGTTGTCATCGGTTTGACCGTGGTGGCGATCGGCACCAGCCTGCCGGAACTGGCGGCGGCGGTGATGAGCGCCATCAAGCGGGAACCGGACCTGGCCATCGGCACCGTCATCGGCTCCAATCTGTTCAACACCCTGGGGGTGCTGGGGCTGGCCGCCACCATCAGTCCCATACGCGCCCCGCCGCTTCTGTTGGAGCGTGACTACTCCATCATGCTGGGACTGACGGTCTTTCTGTTCCTGCTGGCCTATGGATTTGGCGGCCGTCCCGGGCACATCCACCGTCGGGACGGGGCCTTGCTGCTGGCCATATTCATCAGCTATATCGGACTGGTTTACTATACGTCCTTCCACGGGTCACCCTAGACCCCAATACCACCCCCGCGTTGGCGCTTTTTGCTGTGTCTTCCAGAAAAAAAATCCACTCAAACGAACAGGCCCACCAACAGGCCAGGCAATTACAGGCTGAAGATCTTCGCCGCCTCGGGCTGGCGGTGATCGAAACCGAGGCCGCGGGTCTTGCCGAGATCGCCGGACGCGTGGACGACAATTTCGTTGATGCCTGCCGTTACATGCTCGCTTGCCAGGGGCGCATCGTCGTGCTCGGCATGGGCAAATCCGGTCACATCGGTCACAAGATCGCCGCGACTCTGGCCAGCACGGGTACGCCGGCGTTTTTTGTTCACCCGGGCGAAGCCAGCCACGGGGATCTGGGCATGATCACCGCCAACGATGTGGTGCTGGCGCTGTCCAATTCCGGGGAAACCGACGAGATCCTGACGATCGTTCCAATTATCTCCAGACTCGGCGTTCCTCTGATCGCGCTGACGGGCAACGCAAGCTCCACGCTCGCCAAGTATGCGAGCGTTCACATCGATATCAGCGTAACAAAGGAAGCCTGCCCCATGGGACTGACTCCCACCGCCAGCACCACGGCGGCGCTTGCCATGGGTGACGCTCTCGCGATCGCGTTGCTGGAAGCGCGCGGATTCACCGAGGAGGACTTCGCGCGCTCCCACCCGGGCGGCCGCCTGGGCCGGCGCTTGCTGGTGCACATCAAGGACATCATGCACACCGGTGACGGCATACCCGTAGTCACCGACGCCGCCACCGCCAGTGACGCACTCGTTGAGATGACCGCCAAGGGTCTGGGAATGACGGCAATCCTGGACGCAAAGAACAACCTGGTGGGCATCTTTACCGATGGCGACGTACGGCGAGCGCTGGAAGGGGGAATCGATGTCCACACCACATCGATCCAGGACGTCATGACGCGTAATGGCAAGACCATCGGGCCGGACGACCTGGCCGCGGAAGGTCTGCACATCATGGACAGCTGCAAGATCAACGCGCTGCTGGTCACCGACGCGGACGGAAAACTGATCGGCGCGTTGAACATGCACGATCTGCTGCGCGCGGGGGTCGTATGAACGACTTTCCGGATGATGTTCTGAAACGTGCGGCGCGCGTGCGCCTGGCCATCTTCGATGTGGATGGCGTGCTCACCGACGGCAAGCTGTTTTTTACGGATGACGGCCGGGAGATCAAGGCCTTTCATGCGCACGATGGTCTGGGTCTCAAACGCCTGCAAAACGCCGGCATCACGGTGGCGATCATCACCACCCGCGAGTCTCCCATAGTGAGCCAACGCATGGCCGAACTGGGGGTGGACCATGTTTACCAGGGACAAAAAGAAAAGTTGCCGGTGTTCGAAAGTCTGTGTACCGCACTCAAGATAGAACCCGAGGCGGTCGCCTACACGGGTGACGATCTCCCGGATCTGCCGTTGATCGAACGGGTGGGGCTGGGGATTGCCGTGGCCAATGCCCACCCCTCGGTTCGTGAAGCGGCGCATTGGGTTACCCGAACCCCCGGTGGTGAAGGCGCGGCACGGGAAGTCTCTGACCTGATCCTGAGCGCCCGCGAGGACTGAACCGGTGGAAACCCGCACCTTTGTTCTCGTCGCGCTGCTGGCTGCACTGGCTGCGGCATCGTTCTTCGTGGTCCGGCAAAATGGCGCCGATGAAGAAGAACCCGGCGTGGGCGTAATCGGCAATGCCGACTACACCATGACCGGTTTTACCCTGACCACCATGGACGAGGACGGCGCGACACAGTACCGGCTGACCTCCGCCCAGCTCATTCACTACGAAGGCGACGCCACGGCACAGTTTGAACAACCGGATGTCACCATCTACGGCAAGGGGCTTCCTGTGTGGCATATCGTTTCCGACCAGGGCGAGTTGACCGCAGCGGGTGATGAGGTCCATCTGCTGGGCAATGTGACGATCACCAAGATCAACCAGGACGGAACCCAACCGGCTGTGACGATATTCACCAAGAACCTGTGGCTGTATCCGGAGCAGGAACTGGCGCAGACCGATGAAGGTGTCGAGATCAAACAGCCTTCGGGTACACTCTGGGGGACCGGTATGCGGGCCAATCTGGCTGCGCAACAATTCGAATTGTTATCGGACGTACGAGGCTGGTATGTACCGCCCACACCCTAACTGCCTGGCATTGTTCCTGCTTTTTTCGATGCCCGCAACGGCGCTCAAGTCTGATCGGACCCAGCCCATCGACGTGGACGCGGGCCGCGCCGAGTTTGACGAAGCCAGCGGCATTACGGTGCTTTCCGGCGGTGTACTGCTGGAACAGGGCTCCCTGCAGATCACTACCGATACAGCGACCATCTATCGCGACCCCGGGGCGGGGTCAATCAACAAGATCATCCTCGAAGGCAGCCCCGCGACCATCCAACAGTTGCTGGATCAGGAACCAGGTGAGATGAAGGCCCGCGCCCGGCGCATCGAATACGATCTGCTGAACCAGTCGATCATCCTGATTGATGACGCGGAACTCGATCAGGGCTCCCGGCATTTCAGCGGCGCGCATTTCGAATACGACATCGCCAACAGCAGGGTGAGAGCCCGAAGCTCGCCCGCTGGTGACGGTCGGGTGCACATGACCTTCGACCCGGCCCAGACCCCCTCACGCACCCAGGAACCGGCCACCCGGCCCGACGACGCAGCCCCAGCCGGGCTTGCGGACGAAACCACGAACGAAACCGACTGAACGTGCTGGACGCTCGCAACCTGGCAAAATCCTATCGCGGCCGTGCCGTGGTCAAGGACGTGTCGCTGCACGTGGAACAGGGCGAAGTTGTCGGGCTGCTTGGACCCAACGGCGCCGGCAAAACGACCTGCTTTTACATGATCGTTGGCCTGACGCCATGCGACGGTGGTTCGATTCGCATCGATCGCCAGCCCGTCACCCACCTGCCCATGCACAAGCGGGCACGACTGGGGATTGGTTATCTGCCCCAGGAAGCTTCCGTTTTCCGCAAGCTCACCGTCAAACAGAACATCCTTGCGATCCTCGAGGTACGCAAGGATCTCAACCGCAGTGAGCGCAACACCGTGCTGGAGCGGCTCATGGAAGAACTCCAGGTCGCCCATCTCAGCGATCAGGACGGACAAAGCCTGTCCGGCGGTGAACGACGGCGCGTGGAAATCGCCCGCGCCCTGGCTGCCAACCCCCGCTATATCCTGCTGGACGAACCCTTCGCGGGCGTGGATCCGATCTCCGTTGCCGAGATCCAGCGCATCGTTCGCCATCTCGTCGATCGGGGAATCGGGGTGCTGGTGACCGACCACAACGTCCGGGAAACTTTGGGAATTTGCAGCCGCGCCTATATCCTCAGCGAGGGCTCGGTGCTGGCCCAAGGCGGCCCGGCGGAGATTCTGGCCAACGAACTGGTCCGGGAAGTGTATCTGGGGCCGGACTTCCGACTGTAGATACCCTCTGCAGGACCCGGCGAAATTGCTACAATGATCCTCCCGGCTACAGAAAAAAATACCGGCCCGGAACGATCATCGTGAAACCGTCCCTCCAGCTTCGCCTCGGACAACATCTCACGATGACGCCTCAACTTCAGCAGGCGATCCGCCTGTTGCAGTTATCCACTTTCGAGTTGCACGAAGAGATTCAGGAAGCCCTGGAATCCAACCCGCTGCTGGACCTCGAAGAACCGACTCCCGACACCGAGCAGGAACCCCGGGATGGCGCGACCGAGGCCCCGAACGGCGCCGACATCATCGATCCACCTGAAGGGGAATGGATGGATGTGCGCAACGCACTACCGATCACTCCGAACACCCCGGATATGCCGGATCGTGACATCCCGGAAACGGCCACAGACAACCTGCACGATTATCTGCTGTGGCAGTTGCGACTGACTCATGTCTCAGATACCGATTTCGCCATCGCCAACGCACTTATCGACGCCGTCGACGACGACGGCTACCTCATCGACTCACTCGAAAGCATTCATCGCACGCTGGTAGAAGACCCCGATGATGACATCGAGATTGAACTGGGCGAAATGGAAGCTGTTCTGCATCAGTTGCAGGCGCTCGATCCGGCAGGCGTATGCGCGCGTGACCTTCGCGAGTGCCTGCTGATTCAACTAAGGAATCTGAACTCAGGCACACCCTGGTGCGACGAAGCCACCACCATCGTGGACAGGCACCTGGATCTGCTGGCGCGCCGGGAACTGACGAAACTGAAGCAGAAAACACGCCTGTCAGATGAAGATCTGCAGGAGGTCGTGGATCTGATCCGGTCCCTGAATCCGCGGCCAGGCGGGCAGATCGGCAACGCCGAGACCCAGTACGTGATCCCGGACATCTATGTCACCCGGCAGAATGACTCGTGGGTCGTGACATTGAATCCGGAATCCTCTCCAAAACTGAAGATCAATCCGTATTACGCCGGGCTGGCCAAGGATCTTTCTGACCGCGACCAGGCGAATTATCTGCGCGGCCAGCTCCAGGAGGCTCGCTGGCTGCTCAAAAGCCTGCAGACCCGCAATGAGACACTCGTCAAGGTCGGCCAGTGCATCGTCGAGCACCAGCAGGATTTTCTCGAACACGGCGAGGAGTCCATGAAACCGCTCGTGCTTCGTGAAGTCGCAGAGCAAGTCGAAATGCACGAGTCGACTATTTCCCGCGTGACGACGCGCAAGTACATGCACACACCACGCGGTATTTTCGAATTCAAGTATTTTTTCTCGAGCCATCTGGGCACGACGGATGGAGGGGAACGTTCTTCAACTGCCATACGGGCCATGATCCAGAAAATCGTGGCCGAAGAGGAACCCGGGAAACCCCTCAGCGACAGCAAGATTTCCAAGATCCTTCTGGACAAAGGTATCAACGTGGCGCGCAGAACGGTCGCGAAATACCGCGAAGCCATGTCGATTCAACCTTCGAGCGAACGCAAACGCCTGTCCTGAAGACGTCCTTCAAGGAGCGCACAATGCAAATCAGTATTATCGGACATCATGTCGAAATCACCCCTCCCCTCAGAGAATACGTGGAAAGCAAGTTGTTGCGCCTCGAGCGGCACTTCGAGCGGGTGATCGACATCCGAGTCGTCCTGGACGTGGAAAAACTCAACCACAAGGCGGAGGCGACGATTCACGCGCGGGGCAAATCCCTGTTTGCCGACGCCACTGCCGATGACATGTATGCGGCCATAGACGCTCTGGCCGACAAACTCGATCGCCAGGTCAGAAAGCACAAGGAAAAGCAGACTGATCACCACCGCAGCCAAAGCACGCGCAACACGGCCACCGGCTATCGTTGACAAAACAGAAAACGGCAACAGGAACAGGACATGCAACTGGTTGACGTGCTCACCCCTGAACGCGTGCTGACCGATGTCGAGTTGGGCAGCAAAAAACGGATACTCGTGGAACTGGCCGGGTTGATGGCGGATGAGGACGCGGATGTCGGCGCGCGTGATCTTTTCGAGTCGCTCTGCGCCCGCGAGTCGATCGGCAGCACGGGACTCGGCAACGGCATTGCGATTCCCCACGCGCGGCTCGCTGTCCCCGGATTCGCCAGCGCGGCCTTCATGAGGCTTGCGGAACCGGTTGATTTCGACGCAACCGACAATCAGCCGGTGGATGTGGTGTTCGCGCTGGCGGTCTCCGAAGACGCGGCCGGGCAACAGATGGAAATGCTCAAACTGATGGCCGATATGTTCGGCGACGCACAGTTCTGTGCCCGGATCCGGAAAACCACGGACGCTGCCGAACTGTTTCGCCTCCTCACCGAATCACAGGACTACCGCGCATTGGCCTGAAGCGCGACACGTTCCTCACGCTGCATGCAACTGATTATCGTCAGCGGCCTTTCCGGTTCGGGCAAAACGGTCGCACTGCGTACCCTTGAGGATCTGGGGTTTTATTGCATCGATAACCTTCCCGCGGGTTTGATGCATGCCTTTGCCGAACAGGCGCTGGGCGACGATCAGGAGCAGCGCGTGGGCATCGGGATTGACGCCAGAAACCGCCGCGACGATATCGATCGCCTGCCGTCGATCATTGCCGAACTCCGGGATAAGGGTGTTCGCGTGGACATTTTCTTTCTCCAGGCAGACACCGAAACGCTGCTCCAGCGATTCAGCGACACCCGGCGCAAGCATCCCCTCACAAGAACCGCGATCACGCTCAGCGAGGCGATCGAAAGCGAACGCAAGCTTCTCGAACCCATCGCCGAACAGGCCGATCTCCTGATCGATACAACCCATACGAATGTCCACCAGCTTCGCCAGCAGATCTGGACCAGAGTCGCGCCGGAACCCGGCCAGGTATCGCTGCTGCTCGAATCCTTCGCCTTCAAGCACGGCGTGCCCCCTGACGTGGATTTCTCCTTTGACGCGCGCTGTCTGCCCAACCCGCATTGGGAACAGGAGCTGCGGCCCCTGACCGGGCGGGATGCCGCCGTGGCCGAGTTCCTGGGCAAACAGGCCATGGTGGGCGAGATGATCAGCGATCTCACCGGAATGCTGGAGCGGTGGCTGCCGCGTTTCGCCGAGCAGAATCGTTCCTATATCACCGTGGGTGTGGGTTGCACCGGCGGTCGCCACCGTTCGGTTTACATCGTCGAACAACTCGCCCGGCACTTCCGAGCCACCCGGCGCAACGTCATGGCGCGCCACAGGGAATTGGAAAGGGAACTGGAATAAACCACGTCTGCGCTCGTGGGAGCGGCCCGGGTCGAAAACCAAGTCCATAACAAGGCCCGCGACTCCCCACATAGACGGTGCCAGCCCCGGCCTTTAAACTCAGCGGCGGGGATTTTCATGGATACTAGGGCGCCCGCCCGGGCCTTTTGGGCCCGGCAGCGGCCGGAACGGTTTATTTCACATGGATAATGAGCTTCGCACAGACACCGGGCAGGAAGTCCTGTCCACTCTCAGCGACGCACTCGACAGCGGCAAGCTGAACCCCGTCAGCGAGCTTTTGAAGAGTCTGAACGGCGCCGAGATCGCTCATCTGCTCGAATCGCTCCCGCCCCAGCGCCGCCTCATCGTCTGGAAACTGGTGGATGCGGATAACGAGGGCGAAGTGCTGGTCAGCGTCAACGAAGAAGTCCGGGCCAGCCTGATCCGCGAGATGGAAGCCGGCGCGCTCATCGCCGCCACCGGGTCACTGGAACTGGATGACCTGGCAGACATCCTCGATGATCTGCCGGACACGGTTACGCGTCAGATCCTGGACTCCATGGACAAGGAGAACCGGGAGCGTCTGGCCACGGTGCTGTCCTACCCGGAAGACAGCGCCGGCGGTCTGATGAACACCGACGTCATCACGGTGCGGCGCGACGTCTCACTGGATGTGGTTTTGCGTTACCTGCGCAAGCTCGGAGAAATTCCCGAACACACCGATTACCTCTTCGTGGTGGACCGGGACGGACGTTATGTGGGCCGCCTGTCGCTGACCGATGTAGTTACCCGGGATCTCGGTCTGCTCGTGGCGGACGCGATGGACACCTCGGTTGAGGGCATACCCACCACGATGGAAGACAACGACGTGGCGGCGCTGTTCGAACGCCGGGACCTGGTCTCCGCGCCGGTGGTGGATGACAACAACATGCTGCTGGGCCGTATTACCGTCGACGACGTTCTGGACGTGGTGCGCGAGGAAGGCGAACACTCGGTGTTGAGCCTCGCCGGTCTGGACGAGGAAGACGACATGTTCGCGCCGGTAGTCACCAGCGTGGTCCGTCGTGGCTGGTGGCTGGGCATCAATTTGCTGACTGCCTTGCTCGCCGCGTGGGTCATCACCCGTTTCGAGGCGACCATTGCCCAGGTCGTGGCCCTCGCAGTACTGATGCCAGTGGTCGCCAGCATGGGCGGAATCGCGGGCGGCCAGACCCTGGTGCTCATGATTCGTGGTATCGCGGTAGGACAGGTGGGCCCCGGCAACGCCCAGGCCTTGCTGACCAAAGAAGTGGCCGTCGCCTTGCTCAACGGCATCTTGTGGGCGCTGGTGGTGGGCGGGGTCGCCATCCTCTGGTACGACGAGTTCAGTCTCGGTGCCGTGGTCGCCCTGGCCATCGCCGTCAACCTGATGGCCGGCGCGCTGGCGGGCGTGATCATTCCGCTGGTGATGCAACGCCTGAATATCGACCCGGCCCTCGCCGGAAACGTGGTGTTGACCACGGTGACGGATGTCATCGGTTTCTCCGTACTGCTGGGGCTGGGCACGATCTTCCTGATCAAGTAGTGCGAATCAGGCGTGACCGGCGCAAATCGGACGCTACTGCCCGCCGCCCCGGTGGGTCACTTCGTCGCGCAAATAAACAGGCAATGCCTGCGCCGCTTCCACGCCGCCGCCCGCCTCCAACACGGCCTGCCCCAGTTTCAGCGCGTCGCGCGCACGCGGGTGACAATGGCCGGTATCAATATCCTTCAGAGCGCCGCCGAGATGGCGCCGCAACGCATCCCCATGACGCTCAAAACCGCTGCCGACACCAACGTAACGACCACCGCCTGCGGGTACCGGAATGTCCGCGGGCCCGCAGACCTGTTCCGGCGTGATCGCATGCATCAGCCCGTCCTGGCGCTCGAAGGCGCCGGCGTATACCTCGCCCATGCGCGCGTCCTGAGCGCACACGACCAGATCGACATCGGTTCCCTGGGCCAGGGTAGCGAGGGAGGACACGCAGGCCACGGGCAGTTCCGCCGCAAAGGCGATGCCTTGCACGACACCGGCGGCGATCCGCACGCCGGTAAAGGACCCGGGGCCTCTTCCCAGAACAACCGCGTCCAGTTGCCCGGCATCCAGCCCGGCCTCGGCCATGAGTTCATCCACAAAACACAACACCAGTGCACCGTGACGCCGCGGGGCGATTTCGTGGCGTTCACTCATCACTTCGCCGACACCCAGCGCGACGGAACAGGCATCGGTGGACGTTTCGATGGCAAGCAGTTTCACGACTGGCCGCCGCGCACATGAGTATTGATTCGGTAAAACCTTTTTACGTCATCCAATTCCTGGGTGAAGGGCATGTCCGGAAGGCTGTCCATGAAGACACGACCATAGGACCGGGTCAACAGTCGCACATCACATACCACCAGGACGCCGAAGTCATGAACATCGCGAATCAGACGTCCCGCTCCCTGCTTGAGACTCAGCACTGCCATTGGCAACTGGTATGTGGCGAAGGGATTCATGCCACCACGGCGCAAGGTGTCCAGACGCGCCTCGAGCACCGGATCACCCGGTGAGGCGAACGGCAGCTTGTCGATGATCACGCAGGACAGCGCCTGCCCCTTCACATCCACCCCCCCCCAGAAACTCGCCGTACCCAGCAACACACCGTTGCCGGCTTCCCGGAATCGTTGAAGCAACTGGGCACGGGGACTCCGCCCCTGGACGAACAGGGGGAAATCAATCCGGTCCTCC
>Ga0114949_10002510_pt1 | contig 11481 bp, 12 predicted proteins | sample N074metaG_FD_83505 | JGI IMG/M metagenome (GOLD analysis project Ga0114949, IMG submission 83505) | Deep subsurface microbial communities from Kermadec Trench to uncover new lineages of life (NeLLi) - N074 metaG | ecosystem: Environmental > Aquatic > Marine > Ocean trench > Sediment | place... | reverse complement strand
TAGGTTGCCCGTTCGAACCGGGCCGGGGACACCAATAATTTCAACAACTTAGCGTTCACTTTAATCTCCAACTAGCACGCTATTAACACGAAGATCTTTGTTGAAGACCAACCTGCGCTCTACCAGCGGCTGCATTCGACAAAGTTGTCATCGATCGCAACACGCGCATGACTCATAAAATCCGGTGATAACCTGGCGTATCTCTCGGTAACGCTTGCGCAGGAATGCCCAGGTAACCCCTCCCCCCGGTTGGACAAAAAGGGGACGCAGGCATTAAACTTAGGCAACAATTTAATGCCTCCGTCCCTATTTTTCAGGAGAAAATAGAGTGAAATCCATCCTGGGCGGTTTCGCCGCGCTGATGATATTGTCCTTACCGGTTCACGCCGGTAGCGAACCCGAATCGGAAGAAGAACTCGCCGCGCGCAATGTCTGGCACGCGGCCAAATCGCGCGGGGTCGCATTTCGCGCTATCGGTCAAGAACCGGGCTGGTTACTGGAAATGTCAACAGGTGACAAGATCCTGCTGGTGACCGACTATGGTCAGACAAGAACCAGCTACCCTTATGTTGAACCCGAGGTTTTTCAGGATCAACACAAATCTGTATTTACGGTCAAGAAGAATGAATTCAGCGTCACCATTGAAGGTATAAATTGCAGGGACAGCATGAGTGGGGAACAATTTGAAGTCAGTGTCATTATCGAACTGAATGGTAATCAGCTCAAAGGCTGCGGTCGGGCGCTCTATTGAAATACCTGGCCCATTGTACATTGTTGCTGGCCTTCGCCTTGCCGGCCTGCGCCGCCGAGCAGACGCTTCGCTATAGGGGTCAATACCGCTTCGGTCACGAGGTCAATATTTTTTGCCCGGAGATCAATTCGCAGTGTTACTGGATCGGACCGGATACCACCCAGCAACAACGCGGGCAATTGAAACAACTGGTATATCAACATACCGATGAAGCCTACCAGCCGATCTGCATCGTGGTAGAGGGCCGGATCAATCGTGACCCGGCCGCGAAACAGGCTGTCGGTTTTGCCGCCGACTATGATGGCTTGTTTACGCTAACCAGGCTCCATGGCTTATGCGATGAGTCTAAAGTCGTGACCCAGGGCGACTTGCAGCATCATCGCTGGGTCCTGGAAAGCATCGATCTGGTTAATTTTGATAACGCGAAGCTGGGCGGGAAGCTGCCCGAGCTGGAGATCGGTGAACAAATGATGGCCTCGGGAAACTCGGGCTGTAACCAGTTCCACGGGCAGGCCGTCTTGCGTGAAGATCGTTTCATTATTGAACGCATGGCATCGACCAGGATGTTCTGTCTACCCGCGCAGAATGATATCGAATCGCTGCTGTTACGCGTGCTTGGCCAGGGGTCGGTGATTTCAATCGATAGCGACAGCAACCTGGTGTTAAAAAGCGATCAAAACCTGCTGATTTATCGTCTGCAGGACCGGCTTGAATGAGGCCACTGAAAAAATCCGGTTATAACGCGGCGGAACCTGATTCCGAGGTGCGAATTCGCACCACATTTTCAAGATTGGTGACGAAAATCTTGCCGTCGCCGATCTTTCCAGTCCTGGCCGACTCGACCAGGGTATCGATCACCCGCTCCACCAGGTCATCGTCTATCGCGATTTCGAGTTTCACCTTGGGGATATAGTCGACTACATACTCGGCACCGCGATACAGCTCGGTATGTCCCTTCTGGCGGCCAAAGCCCTTGACTTCGTAGACGGTCATCCCATTTACGCCTATGTCAGACAGGGCGGAACGAACGTCATCGAGCTTGAAGGGTTTGATAATTGCACTGACTATTTTCACTTTGACTCCTGGCCTGATTGCTGAAACACCGCCATCGCTTCGACATGGGCTGTCTGCGGAAACATATCCATGACACCGAGATGGGTCATGCGATAACCCTGGCTACAGATGATAGCAGCATCACGCACCAGGCTGGAAGGCTGACAGGAAACGTAGACGATAGTACGGGCATCGAATCGTTTGATTATGCCTGCTATTTCCTGGGCACCCGAGCGCGGCGGGTCGAACAGGATCTTGTCAAATTTCTGGCCCAGCCAGGACTGCTGCATATCCAGACTGGATAAATCGGCAACCTGGTAACTGCTGTTGTCGATTTGCTGTGCCGCTGCGGCCCGCGCGGCGCGATCGACCATGGCATTGTCGGCTTCGACCGCGACTACCTGGCGGCAGAGTCTCGCCATCGGCAGGGTGAAATTACCCAGCCCGCAAAACAAATCCAGGACCCTGTCCTGCGGCTTCAAATCGAGGTAGCGCAAGGCCTGGGCCACCATCTTCTGATTGATATCGCTATTCACCTGGACAAAGTCGAGCGCATTGAAAGCGATGCGAATATCCCCTTGCGCCAGCGGCTCGAAGTAGAGGGATTGTTCCTCGGGATAAAGACAGGTTACCGTATCGGGACCACCCGGCTGCAACTGTATCCATAAATCCTGCGCCTTGCCAAATTCGATCAGGCGATCCCGGTCGCTTGCGCATAAATCCTGCAGATGCCTGAATACCAGCACCACGTTGTCGGCATCGGCAGCGACTTCAATCTGCGGAATCTGCTCCCTGGCTTCCAGGGTTTCGATGAGCCGGGCGATCTGCTCGAGCCTGTCACCAACCCGGGGGATCAATACTTCACAGCGTTGCATATCGGCGAGGAAAGAGGAGTTGCGTTCACGAAACCCGACCAGCACCCTGGCTTTCTTTCTCACATACCTGACGCCCAGCCTTGCCTTTTTGCGGTAACCCCAGTGATCGCCGCGTAACGGCGGCATCACCTCGCCCACATCGATATCGGCATGGGCCATCAATTCCAGTAAAACCTGCTGTTTGAACTCGACCTGGTCGTCATTTCCGAGGTGCTGGAAACTACAGCCACCACAGATTTTGAATGCCGCGCAACGCGGTTCGATTCTTTTTGCCGATGGCTCGATGATCTCGAGGGCGACCGCCTGGTCAAAATTGCGATTGGTTTTTTGAATTTGAATCTTGACCCGTTCACCCTTCAGTGCCCCGAATACAAAAACAGTTTTACCCTTCACATGGGCAATTCCCCGCCCTTCATGCGACATGGCGTCGATGATTACTTCCTGGGGTTCGGGGAGTTTCCGGGAGCGACGTTTTCTAGACATCAGTCCAGGCGGACTCAAAATCGAGCAGGTGTTGATGCTCCGAGGACTTCAGGCTGTCTCTCACCAAGCGGCATTCGTCGAGGTACTGCGTCTGGTCCAGGTTTCCGCGACTACGTTCGAAATTGAGATAAACCAGGAAGGTATTGAGCACATCGGTCTCGCAATAGTTTCGAATCGATTCGATTTCCCCGGCCTGATAAGCGTCCCATACCCCGGCACCGCTCATGCCCATTTTACCGGGAAAGCCACACAGACTTGCAATTTCCTCCAGCGAGGCATGGGCACGCGCCTGGAAGGCTGCCAATACATCCATCAGGTCGGTGTGTCGCTCGTGAAAACGACTGTGGTAATTGTTATAGCGGAAGCTGCTGTCATTCTGACCCGTCTCCCAGTAGTGCGCGCCATTGACCGGGTACAACAGTGACCGATAGTGAATCACCGGCAAATCGAAGCCGCTGCCATTCCAGGAAACCAGGCGTGGCGTATAACGTTCGATACCGCTGAAAAAGCGTTGCAACAGGTCCTCTTCGCTAGACTCGGCTGTTCCCAGTGACCAGACCCTGAATTGATCGCCGCTACGCAGCACCGCCGAGATGGCGACGATTCGGTGCATGTGGTGACGCAGAAACTCACTGCCCGATTTCTGGCGGCGCAGGTGAAATACGGCCTTGGCGACATCGTCATCGGAAAGTCCGTGTAAATCAAACAACCGCCGGCAGCCGTCGATGTCGGGAATGGTTTCTATATCGAAGACGAATAGGTTCATCGGGTGAATTAATTCTCGGTAAATACGTCGGCAGACAGGTAGCGATCACCACGATCACAAATTACCGTCACTATATGCGCGTTGGAAATTTCCCCGGCCAGGCGGACAGCGGCGCAGACCGCGCCACCCGATGAAATTCCACAAAACAATCCTTCCTTGCGGGCGAGTTCACGGGTATATATTTCCGCATCCGCTCGCGATACATTAATTATTCGGTCAACCATTTCGGGCTTATAAATTCGCGGCAAATACGCCTTGGGCCAGCACCTGATGCCCGGAATCGACGAACCCTCCTCGGGCTGCACTCCAATGATGCTAATCTCGGGATTGACTTCCTTGAAGTAACGCGAGCAGCCCATGATAGTGCCCGTGGTACCCATCGAGCTGACAAAGTGGCTCAGACGATGCTCGCTTTGTTCCCAGATCTCCGGTGCCGTCGATTCATAGTGGGACAGCGGGTTATCCGGGTTGGCGAACTGGTCGAGCATTTTCGCTTTACCCTGCGCGCTCATGTCCTCGGCGATATCGCGTGCCTTCATCATGCCCTGTTCCTTGCTGACCAGGATAATTTCGGCGCCATAGGCAAGCATGGTCGCACGTCTCTCCTGGCTCAAATTGTCAGGCATGATTAAAATCATGCGGTAACCACGCATCGCCGCAACCATTGCCAGGGCAATCCCGGTATTGCCGCTGGTGGCTTCGACCAGGATATCCCCGGGACTAATCTCGCCGCGGGATTCCGCATTATTTATCATGCTGTAAGCAGGTCGATCCTTGACCGACCCGGCCGGGTTATTGCCTTCCAGCTTCACTGATATGACATTACCGTTCACATTCCCAAGGCGCTGTAATGTGACCAGCGGGGTATTTCCTATATAATCCTGTAAAAGCATAATCGTTGAGACAAAAATTCCTGACCCGGGTGGGCTGATAAACACATATTACGCGGTATTTTACTGTAATGAAGATAGGCAGATAAGTAATTTCTGTATACCAAAGGAAATTCCTTTGTTGTTATCCTGCAATTTGATTCGCCGGTAATCAATCCTCTCGAAGTAAGCCTGTTTAGGGTCAGCTAGAAAAGGCAGAGCCATGAGGCGATTTGGGATTAAATACCAGATTTTGATGATTACACTGATTCCAGTGTTTTTTATCGATTTGTTTTTTACCTATAACCATATTAACAACAGTATCGACCAGGCCGATGAGCTCCTGCAAATGAAGGGGCAATTGAGCGCGCGCCAGATAGCCGGGGCGGCTGTATTCGACTTCCTCTCAGCCGACGATAAAAAAATTCAACGCCTGCTCGACCAAGCGGTCGACAGCAATGACATTGTTCTGGCTTCAATAGTTAACCAGCGAGACGAACTGATCGCAAAGTCGGTATCCGCCAACTACGCCGCAACCGAAACGGCCGACTATTTCTACTACCGTCACCCGATAGTTTCACCACTGATCGACGATGCCGGCACCGATACTGCGCAAAGCCGACAAGCGGACAGCCTGGGTTGGGTGCATCTGTACATCTCCAGGCAGCAGTTGCGGCAAACCACCGACCAGATCATCGTTAATTCGATCACTTTCTTTCTCAGCATTTTGTTGATGGCGGTCATCCTGACCATTGTCGTCAGCCGCAAGATTACCCAGCCTATAATCCGGCTCATGGACCACATGAAGCATGTTGAAACAGGACAATTGGGCAAGCCGATCGAACCCCTTGAAAACAACGAGATTGGCGCCGTGCAACAGGGGTTCAATCGCATGACTAAAGCCTTGCTGGCGAATCGTCGCCATCTGAACCAGCGCATACAACAGGCGACCCAGCAGTTGAGCGAAGCGATCACCGACCTGGAAGCGAAAAACCGCGAGCTGGGTTTTGCCCGCGATGAAGCACAAAACGCAAACCGGACCAAGTCCGAATTTCTCGCCAACATGAGCCATGAAATCCGTACCCCGATTAATGGCATCAAGGGCTTTATCAGTTTGCTGAGCCAGTCGAAGCTGAATAGCACGCAGCAAAAATACGCCGAAATCATCCTCAAATCGACCAATGATCTAACCAGCATCATTAATGAAATCCTCGATTTTTCAAAAATGGAATCCGGAAAACTGAATATAGTCGAGGAAGTTTTTGACCTGCACGAAGTCATCGAACAAACCCGCGATATTCTCTTCATTAATATATTGACCAGGAATATTGATCTGAACCTGATTATTTTCAGCGATACCCCGCGCAGGGTGGTGGGTGACAAAATCAGGTTGAAACAAATTCTGCTCAACCTGATTGGAAACGCGATCAAGTTTACCGATCAGGGTCAGGTCGTGATCCGGGTCGAGATAGAGGATGACGCCACGCGGCAGACGAATATATTAATTTCCATCGTAGATAGTGGCATAGGAATATCCGAGCAGGATCAACACCGGCTGTTCCAGGCCTTCAGCCAGGTTGATAGCGCCGATAACCGGCGGTTCGCCGGGACCGGCCTGGGCCTGGTGATCAGCAAGAACCTGGCAACGCTTATGGGTGGCAACATCAGCATGCAAAGTACCCTGGGCGAAGGCTCCAGCTTCGAGTTACGACTACCCTTGACAGCAATAGAAGACCCCGACCCCGAGCCGGTAACATCCTTGAAACCGCTTTCCGCACTGATTTTTTCCGCCAGGAAACCCGGTTTAATGGAAGTCCAGACACTGTTTGACCGTGCCCTTGTCAATACCGAATCGAACCTGATTGATAATAACCAGGGAATCGATCCTGTCAGGGAGTGCATTCAACGCAATCTTGCCCACCTCGATCTGATCGTGTTTGACCTGCGTCACCTGGAAATAGATTTAAATCAGGTCCTCGACGGGGAATTGAGGCAGGAGATGCGGGTGATCGTAATGCATTATGACCGCAGCGTTGATCTGGCCATCGATCTGCCGGGAGTAGAATTCATATCGGTGATAACAACCAGCCGGGCACTCGCTAATCAACTGCTGCAGATCACGCCAACTTCGGCGATCGATCAGGCCGGCGATCGACCTGCATCGTTGTCACGGGTAAAAACGGTATTACTGGTCGATGACAACCTGATAAACCTGAAACTTGCCGGCGAATTGATTCGTCTATGGGGGCACCGGGTAGTCGAGGCAGATCACGCAGGCAGGGCGCTGGAATTGTATAAAAACCAGGATTTCGACCTGATCATTCTGGATATACAAATGCCCGATATCGATGGCATAACCCTGCTGAAAATGATGCGTGAATATGAACCTGACGATACCACCCCGGTAGTAGCCCTTACCGCAAACATACTCAACCAGGAGGCACAGCGATTGCTGGATCTTGGTTTCGATTACTATCTCAGCAAGCCTATCGACGAAGACAAGTTTAGATCCCTGCTGGACGGCGACCCGCGGCAGCGCCAACCGGGCCCGCACCATGCCGATATGGTCGCGGACTCGATGGCCGATGTCTCGGTCGACTACTATCGGTCGCTGGCATTGTCGGCGGACAAGCAGGGTTTGCTAAAACAGACCTTCGAAATACTATTGCTGGAAATTCCCGACCACCAACGGCAATTAAGGGATGCACTGCAAAATGCTCAGCATGACAAGCTGGCCGCAATCGCGCATAAATTACAGGGGGTCACCTGTTACGCCAGTCTGCCAAAACTGAAACAAATGTTGCTGGCGTTTCAGCATCAACTCGCGCAGGAGAATAATGTTTCTCTGCATGACGCTGTGCTGAGCCTTACCGATGAATTGTCTGCAATCAAGATAGAAGTGGAAGGCTATCTTCCCGGCATGGATGGCTAGCCCGAACAATTCATGAATTGCCGCGATGATTGCGCAGGACTTTTTTTCTCGGGGAATTTCCCGAGGGAGTGTCGGACCAATGGATCCGGCCGACTGAGGAAAATTCCCTGAGGAAACAAAGCACCAGCAAGGGCGCGAGCATATTTATGAAATGTCCGGGCTAGGATGCCAAAACCACCATTGCGACCACATAGTGTTTTTCATCCGACAGGGAAATCATCGAGGTATTGATATCGCGTTGTTTGATCAATGCGGCGGTATTGCCGAGGAAGCGCAGTGTGGGTTTACCCTTTGCATCGTTATCTACCTGCACCGACTGGAAGCCAACATCCTTTCCTATGCCCGTGCCCAAAGCCTTTGCAACGGCTTCTTTAGCGGCGAAGCGAGTAGCCAGGTAAGCGCTGGAGCGCTTGCGCCGATCGAATTCGTTTAATTCGTCGCTGGTTAATATTCGCTTTGCGAAGCGTTCACCAAACTCATTCAGCAACTTTTCAATTCGCGCAATTTCAACAATATCGACACCTATACCCTGGATCATAGCGCTTGAGATCGTGCTTCCAGCATGAGCCGTTTCATTTCCCGGATTGCTTGCGCGAGCCCGTGAAACACGGCATCGGCGATTATCGCATGGCCGATATTCAGTTCTGACACCAGCAAATTGGCGGCAATGGGTTTAACGTTGTGGCAATTGAGACCATGGCCCGCGTTCACCTGCAGACCTTTACCATGCGCATAGGCAATCGCCAGGTTTAGATTATCGAGCAAAGCTGCCTGCGCCTCTCCCCGGGCGTCGGCATAATGCCCGGTATGAATCTCGACACAGGGTGCCCCACATTCGATTACCGCGTCAATCTGTTCTGGATCGGCATCGATAAACGGCGAAACACGTGTACCCACCTCTGCCAACCGCCGGCAGGCGCTGCGCACCTGGTCCAGATGCGCTATCACGTCGAGCCCGCCTTCGGTGGTTAGCTCTTCGCGTTTTTCAGGTACCAGGCAGACATCTTCGGGGCGTAGATCACAGGCGAACGCCAGCATTTCATCGGTTATCGCAATTTCCAGGTTGAGCTTGGTTTGCACCACCTGTTTCAATAACAATGCATCACGCTCCTGAATATGACGCCGGTCTTCGCGAAGGTGGAAGGTGATCGAATCAGCACCCGAATACTCGGCGATCTGGGCCGCATATACCGGGTCCGGATAACGCGTGCCACGGGCCTGACGCAGGGTTGCGACGTGATCGATATTAACCCCGAGGGTAACTGGATTATTCATATACGGCTCTTGATTTGCTGATAGACATCGCGTGATTTTAGCGCTTTTCCATCCAGGTTAAAGTCAATTGTGCTGCGCAATACCGATTTCGCCAGGCGTCGCACCCCGGCATCCCGGTATTGTTTACTGTTCCAGTCGATAACGACCTGCCCGCTAACCGAGTCGCGGGTCGAGCCTTCACAGGCAATAAACCCGGAATTGATATGGAATCGGTAAAATTGCCGGGCCTGTATGGGTTCCCCGCTTTGCGCATCCTCCGCAGTGTCGGGAAAATACCCCAGGGTTTTTAGCATGCCCAGTTCGAACTCACGCAGGCTGGACTCATCGATGATATCAACCGCCTGGTTTAACAGTTCAAGATAGCGATTAAAAACTTCCACACTGGGATCCTGTGGCGGCAGGAAGGCCACTATTAACTCGTTAATGTATAACAGGCTGAGATAGTTCTGCTCGTCCACCAGGGCGCTATGCCCTTCTATCGCGGTCAGGGTCTTTAATTCATGCCTGCCACTCCAGCCCAGCGTCAATAGTGTAAATGGTTGATACAAGGCCTGCGAGGAACCCTTGCGGGCCCCTTTCGCGAGCAGGCTGACACGCCCGTAGTCGAGTGAAAATACGTCCAGAATCAGGCTGGTGTTTTGCCACTCACGGCGATGTAATAGAAATCCGGGTTGATCAGTGACTCGGGTTTGCATCGGAATAGCCAAACGCGGCCAGAGATTTTTCATCGTCGGCCCAGCCCTCGCGAATTTTTACCCAGAGCTGCAGGTAGACCCTGGAACCTATCAGGTGTTCGATATCGGCCCGGGCGAGGCTGCCGATCTTCTTGAGCAGACTGCCTTTCTTGCCTATCACGATGGCTTTTTGCGATTTTCGCTCTACCCATATAGTCGCCGAAATTCGCGTGATATCGGCTTCGACTATATAGTGATCGACGCTGACCGTTATCGAGTAAGGCAATTCCTGGGTCAAGGCGCGAAATAATTTTTCACGTACTATTTCAGAAGCAATAAAACGCATCGATTTGTCGGTGAGCTGGTCGGCAGGAAACTGTGGCAGCCCTTCCGGCAAACGCGCAACGATGACCTGCTCCAGCCGGTCCAGGTTTTCTTTTTTCAGGGCGGATACCGGGACACATTCAAATTCAGGCGCCTGCTCGGAAATTCGCTTCATTACCGGTAAACAGGCAGCCTTGCTCAACTGGTCAATCTTGTTAAGCACGACTATCACCTTGGAGTATTTGCTGACGCGCTGCAAAATTTTCACATCATCCTCATCGAAATGCCTGATTTCCAGTAACACGCAAATCAAATCAGCGTCATCGAGCATGCTGATGGCGGCACGATTCATATAACGATGAATCGCCTTACGATTGTTATCGTGAATGCCCGGGGTGTCGATAAAAATAGCTTGATAATCATCGGTGGTTTTTATGCCTAGAATCTGATGTCGAGTGGTCTGGGGGCGATCCGCGGTAATGCTCAGTTTTTCCCCGACTAGCGCATTCATCAGGGTGGATTTACCGGTGTTCGGTTTGCCGATCAGCGCCACGTAGCCACATTTATAAGCACTGCTCATGAGGATATCCTTGTCAGCATTTTAGTGGCCGCCTGCTGCTCTGCTTTCTTGCGGCTCGATCCGGATCCACTGGTCTTCAATTCCAGCATAGCTATATTGCAACTCACGGTAAAAACCTGATTGTGCGACTTGCCACGGGTTTGTTCTACCTCGTATTCAGGCAATTCCAGCTTTCTCGCCTGCAAAATTTCCTGTAAACGGGTTTTAGAATCTTTCAGTTCAGCCGCATCGGGCAGATTTTGCAGATAGATCTGAAAAAGCTTCAAAATCACCGTTTCCGTTTGCTGGTAATCGCTGTCCAGGTAGATGGCGGCGATAACCGCTTCCAATACGTCCGCTAGTATGGATGCCCGACGATAGCCCCCACTTTTCAACTCACCACCACCGAGATGGATATGGGCGCCAAGTCCCATGTCCATCGCCACCAGGGCCAGTGTTTCCTGTTTAACCAGGGATGCCCGAATCCGGCTTAATTCACCTTCGTCGGCATCCGGAAACTGTCGATATATATATTTTGATATGACCAGGTTGAGTATGCTGTCGCCAAAGAATTCCAGGCGCTCGTTGTTGGCCGTACGTGAAAAACTGCGGTGGGTTAGCGCCTGTTCGAGTAAATCCTGTTGTCTGAATGTATAACCGGTAATGGCAGCAAATTGTTCCGGTATCACCGGTCGATCACTACACTTTCGGAAAAAGTTCCACCGATGAAAAGGTTGCCCACATAGTCATCCCTGGTTTCATAGGATACCGTCACCGTGGTCTTTCCGTCTCTACGCTCCATTGTGACATTTTCCCTTTTTATTATCTTTACTTCATCGATATACAAACGCTTGTTCAGAGATTCCCAGATAGCTCGTTTGGATTTCACATCCAGATCAGGATCTTGTTGCATGGCTTCC
>Ga0114949_10002507_pt1 | contig 11483 bp, 12 predicted proteins | sample N074metaG_FD_83505 | JGI IMG/M metagenome (GOLD analysis project Ga0114949, IMG submission 83505) | Deep subsurface microbial communities from Kermadec Trench to uncover new lineages of life (NeLLi) - N074 metaG | ecosystem: Environmental > Aquatic > Marine > Ocean trench > Sediment | place... | reverse complement strand
GCAAGATCACTGCCGCCGGCAAGCCCGATGTGATGCAGGCCTATTGCTACCTGCCAGACTGGGCCCGCGCAGTGGTTGCACTTGCGGAAATGCGGGATCAGTTGCAAACTTTCGAAGACATCCCGTTTGCCGGGCATTCCTTCACGGTCCAGGATTTGCAGCGCGAACTGCAACACACGATGAAGCGCAAGCTCAGGGTTGTACGCTTCCCCTGGCTGGTTATGACTCTGGCCGCGCCGTTCTGGGAACTGGCGCGCGAGTTGACTGAGATGCGCTATCTGTGGAACACGCCGCACCAGCTGGACGGCACCAAACTGGCGCGCCTGTTGCCGGGATTTCATCCGACCGACATGCACACTGTCATGACCGCAGGCCTACCGGGCGATGTCCACCCAGACCAACCCGTGCCAGGAAACTCTGGGGTCACGGCCACTTAGGATCGCCGCTTCTGGATCACTGGATGCGGGCCAGAAAACCCCCGCATCCAGAACCTTCAGATCGCTTGACGGCAGCACGTAATCGACGCGCAGGTTTCCGGGGCCGTTTTGGTCGCGCCAATCGGCGGTATCCAGCGCCGGATCTCCGCGATGCTGCGCATTGACTCCGCCTTGCACCAGCGCTGCCTCTGCCGCGCCCGCGCTCTTAGGCAGCGGATCCTGAATGTCCGGATGTTCAAGCAAAGCCTGGATCGCCGCGCGCTCACCGTCACCATCGGACGGGTCAAGATTTGCGTCGCCCAGAATCACAAAGGGCGCATCCGGTGGCGGCCAGGCCAGTGCGCCGTCCAGATACTGCAGCCAAAAGGTGTTTTCGTCATGGTTTCGCCGGCCATTGCGATCTTCGGGGCCGTCAAAGGCGGGCGTGCCGGCGTGGTAAGCGAAAAGATGCAGCGCCGCGCCGTCCGGCAGGATCACCGGAACGTCCCAGTGGCCAACCGAAGACAGGCGCTGAAGTTCATTCGCGCCGGGCGATGTCTGGTTGCCCACAGGCATGCTCGCAAGCCGAGCACCGGGAAAATCTTGCCACAATAGGCCAGAAAAATCGCGCGCGTTGCGGGCATCAATTGGCAGGCGCGACAACAGCGCCATGCCGCCATTACCGGCGAAAGCTCCATATCCCTGCGCGTCCCGCGCGGTGCCCTTCCGTCCGTCACCGTCCAAATCAAGACCAGTGGCCACGCTGGAGTTTGGTGCCAGAGCAAACAGATAGGGATAACGCGCCCCGGCCTGATCCAATGCATCGGCAAAGGCCGACAAGGCGTGCAAGCCAAGGTCATAGTCAAACCGGGTCAACAACAGTATGTCCGGATCGACCGCGACAATCATGTCCCGCGCCGCCAGCACCTGCGGGTCTTTCGCTGTCAGGATATCGCGCAGCAACAGACCGGGGCCAGCGCGCTTAAGACCGGAATTCAGCGTTGCAATTCGAATAGTGTCGGCGGCGCAGGCGGCGTGACCCAAGAAAACCGCGGTCAATACGATCAGGCTGCGAGTGCCGAGTCCTTGTCTGCCTTGGCGTAGGCATCGCGGCGCTTGGCGGCGATCATCTCGGCCACGCGGCCCATGGCGATTCCGCGCATAAACAGACTTGCCGGAAGAAACGCCCATGCCGAAACCGTCCAGATCAGGGTTTGCGGATTATCCAGTGACAATGCCCCAAAAAGGGAACCCGCCGCCTTGACCGCAGCTGGCGTTAAGAATGGCAACAGGAACCCTAACACAATGTTAAAGCTGGCGTCGCGCCCAAGGCGATGCACCACATCATCGCCCGCAGTCGGGTCAAACGTGGGTAGATTGACCCAGACATTGAATGTTCCGTTGCCCGTCGGCCACTTTGTCAAACGCAAGACAATAAGGAAAAACGCCAGCGTCAACAGCGAGATCAGATAACTCATTCCCGCTGCCGTGCGCACCAGCGACACCTGCGCGGCGCTGGTATCTTCGGGCAACATCTGCACCACAAGGCGCACCGGACTGTATGGAAAGTCGATGGCAAAGCCGATCAGCGCGCCAACGGCTTGGACAAACTGGGTCATGGTCGTCGGCTCGATCTGGCCGCGGCTGATAATGGTCAACAGGAATACCGTGGCGAACAACGACACAAAACGAATTCGGTTGAACGGCGGCGCATCGCGAAATTCCACCAGACCAGGATAGGCAGCGGCATATTCAAATAATGTAAGTGCGGCGCCAAAAATTGCGACCAGCGCCACGATCTGTTTGCCGTCGGCACTTGTACCCGGCAAAAACAGCGACGGTGTTGCAATCAGCAACACCACAAACATTGCGCGCGCGATGGCGCTTGGAAGGCGTGCAATCACTGCCCCGAACCCTCAAATTGGACGAACGCGGTACATTGCCACGCCCTTGTTCCATTTCGATCCCGCCAATTGTGGCGGGGTGCCTCATTGTCGCCCAACTTTTGCCTTCTTTCATTCTGTCCAGCAAGCATCTGTTAAGGTTAATAAAAAATTTGCGGCTAAATCGTGGAGAAACTGGTGCGGCTTTGCATCAATTTCTTAACGAAATTGGGCACCCCACAAGTGGTGACACCATATCTAGTGGATTAGAGAGATTCAGACCCAAGGTCGTGCTGCGGCCGCTTTCGCCTCAAATTCGACAATCGAATTGGCCTTTTCCATGGTCAAATTGATGTCGTCCAGGCCATTCAGCAGGCAATGCTTCTTGAAAGCATCAACTTCAAAGGTGAACACGTCGCCTTCGCTGGTCGTGACCTTTTGCGCTTCAAGATCGATCGAAATTCGGGCATTTGCGCCCTTTTCCGCCTCTGTCATCAACGCTTTCACTTGCTCCTCTGGCAGCACAATCGGCAACATACCGTTCTTGAAACAGTTGTTGTAAAAGATGTCAGCAAAGCTGGTGGACACCACGCAGCGGATGCCAAAATCGCGCAACGCCCAGGGCGCGTGCTCGCGCGACGAACCGCAGCCAAAGTTTTCCCCGGCGATCAGAATCTCGGAGTTGCGGTAGGCTGGCCGGTTCAGCACGAAATCGGCAATTTCAGAGCCGTCCTCGGCGTAACGCATCTCGTCAAACAGGTTCACCCCCAACCCGGACCGCTTGATGGTTTTCAGGTATTGCTTGGGGATGATCATGTCGGTGTCGATGTTCACCAGCGGCATGGGGGCGGCAACGCCGGTGATATTTGTGAACTTTTCCATCAAATCATCTCCCGCACATCCGTCAGCCGCCCAGTGATCGCCGCTGCTGCCGCCATTTGCGGTGACATCAGATGCGTACGTCCGCCGCGGCCCTGGCGGCCCTCGAAATTGCGGTTAGTGGTCGCGGCACAGCGTTCGCCGACTGACAACTGATCCGGGTTCATCGCCAGACACATCGAACATCCCGCCAGCCGCCATTCAAACCCGGCTTCGATAAATATGTCCGCAAGCCCTTCGGCTTCCGCCTGCGCCCGCACCAGGCCCGAGCCTGGCACCACCATGGCGCGCAGGCCTTCCTTGATTTTTTTGCCCTTCAGGATCGCCGCCACAGCGCGAAAATCCTCGATCCGACCGTTGGTGCAGGAACCGATGAACACCGTATCTATCTCGATATCGGCAAGCCTGGTGCCCGGAGTCAGGCCCATATATTCCAGCGACCGTTTGACCGCCTCGACCTTGCCACCTTCAAAATCCTCCGGCGCCGGGACCACGCCGGTGATCGGCAGCACGTCTTCGGGGCTGGTACCCCAGGTCACAACTGGCGCGATGTCTTCGGCCTTCAAAGTTATCTCCTTGTCAAAATGCGCCCCTTCGTCGCTGTATAGCGTCCTCCACCAGGCCAGCGCGGCCGGCCACAAATCACCTTTTGGCGCGTGCGGGCGACCGCGCACATAGTCATACGTGGTATCGTCCGGCGCGATCAGCCCAGCCCGCGCGCCGCCTTCGATCGACATGTTGCACACCGTCATGCGGCCTTCCATCGACAGCGCGCGGATCGCCTCGCCGCAATATTCGATGACATAACCGGTCCCACCAGCTGTGCCGGTGACGCCGATGACCGACAACGTGATGTCCTTGGCCGTGACACCAGGGCGCAACTGGCCGGTTATTTCGACCTTCATGTTGAGTGATTTCTTCTGGATCAAAGTCTGCGTGGCCAGCACATGCTCGACCTCGGACGTGCCGATGCCATGCGCCAATGCGCCAAACGCGCCATGGGTCGCGGTGTGGCTGTCACCGCAAACCACGGTCATCCCGGGCAATGTCCAGCCCTGCTCGGGCCCGACAATATGCACGATCCCCTGACGAACATCATTGACCGGGTAATAGTGGATGCCAAAATCGCGTGCGTTCTTGTCCAGCGCCTCGACCTGAATACGACTTTCCTCGTCCTCAATGCCCTGGGCGCGATCCAGCGTCGTGGGCACATTGTGATCTGGTACCGCGATGGTCTTTTCGGGCGCACGCACGCGGCGACCGGCCATGCGCAACCCCTCAAAGGCCTGCGGGCTGGTGACCTCGTGCACAAGATGCCGGTCAATATACATAAGGCAGGTGCCGTCCTCGGCCTCGTGGGCCACATGGGCATCCCAGATTTTGTCATAGAGTGTTTTCGGGGCAGTCATTTTCGTCCTCTCCCGGAGCAGAATTCGGTTTTCGAGCGGCAACGGTCTATAGCTCCGCCCTACAGGCGCGCGAGAACCGTCAGTGTGGCGCCAAAGAACCGCCAGGGCAGGCGGGCGTGGTCATCCATGTCGAAAATTCGGGTCATGGATTTCACCTAGCCAAATCTGCCGACTCTCGCAAGGGCTACACCTTGCCCACTGGATATCCTCGTGCCACTGTTTAGCAAAAGGCGCATGATGGAATCCGAGCTTCAATCCATTCTGGAACAGGCCGCATCGCTGTGGGGCAGCGTCGAGGCGCGCCTGCGCACCATCATCCTGCCGCGCGGCCAAATTCAGGTCGCTATCCTGATCGTCTGTCTTGCGCTTTCATTCGTATTGCGGCGCCTGCTTGGGCCACCGATGCACAAATGGATGCGCACCCTGGAAGGTTGGCCAAAATGGCGTCTGCGCACGCTGGTCGTTGTGCACAAGCGCCTGCAACTTATATTTTTCGTGATTTTTTCATGGAGCGCCTACGCGATAATGTCGCAAGCGTTCATTTTCGGATCGTGGCGCAATATACTGGCGCTGGGCGCTACAATTGCGACCGGCTTCCTTTTGGTCAGCCTTGCCACCCGGCTGGTCAAAAACGCTTTCATGCGGCGCCTGGTGACCTGGGGCCTTTGGATTTATATAACGCTTTACTATTTGGGTCTGATCGACGCATTCAGCGCGTTTCTTGACGGTCTGGCTGTCGAGTTCGGCGATTTCCGCCTGTCTGTGCTGGCCATCGTCAAAGCGCTGGTGGCCACGGCACTGCTTTTCTCGGTCGCGCGGCTGATCTCGACAACGGTTTCGGCGCGTATTCACGAAAACAAGGAAATATCGCCGTCCATGCAGTTGCTGGGCGTCAAAGCACTGCAATTCTTCCTTTACACGGCGGTTTTCTTTCTTGGGCTCAAGGCGCTTGGCTTTGACCTGACCGGGCTGACGTTCCTGTCCGGCGCGATCGGGATCGGCATTGGTTTCGGCCTGCAAAAAGTCGTGTCCAACCTGGTGTCCGGCGTCATAATACTGTTGGACAAATCGGTAAAACCCGGTGACGTGATTTCGCTGGGCGACACTTTCGGCTGGATCAACGCACTGGGCGCGCGATACGTTTCAGTCGTGACGCGTGATGGGCGCGAATATCTGATCCCAAACGAAGATCTGATCACCGGGCAAGTGGTGAACTGGTCGCATTCCAACAACCTCGTGCGCCTGGAAATATTTTTTGGTACTGCCTACGGTGACGATCCGCACAAGGTTCGCGATCTTGCCGGTGAAGCAGCCAAATCCGTGGACAGGGTGCTCGCCAGCCGCGCGCCGATTTGCCACATCGTAGGCTTTGGCGACAGCACGGTGGATTATGTCCTGCGTTTCTGGATCAACGACCCGACCGCCGGATTGACCAATATCCGCGGCCAAGTGTATCTGGCGCTCTGGGACATTTTCCAGGCCAACGACGTATCCTTCCCGTTCCCGCAACGCGAGGTTCGGCTGCTGGATGGCGGCGTGCCGATCTCGAAATCCGCCGAATAGGGCAGATTTTCCCTGGTCGTGAAGACTTTTGTCGCCACTATCATTGAGAATTGCTGACCGCGATGCTATTTTCTGCTTATGCCCTGTGCCGGGGCCGGATCGGCGCGTTATGTAGGAGGACAATATCCTGTCTCAATCAGACGAAGTGGCCACTGCAACGGCCGCAACGGATACGGCGACGAACAGCCTTCCGACAACGATCTCAAGCGACAACCTGCTTGCGCGAATTCTCTCAACACTTGATGACGACAAGGCCGAGGACGTGGTTTCGATAGATTTGCGCGGCAAATCCGAAATTGCCGACTATATGGTGGTCTGTTCCGGCCGCTCCACCCGCCAAGTGGCGGCGCTTTCCGACAAGTTGACGGATCGCATAAAGCGGGAATTCAAGTTTTTGTGCAGAGTCGAGGGCAAGGACCAGGGCGACTGGGTTCTGATTGATGCCGGCGATGTGATCGTCCATGTGTTTCGCCCTGAGGTGCGGGAATTTTATCAGCTTGAAAAGCTGTGGATGGCGCCCAATCATGATTTGGGCCAGGCTTCGGCGAAAGCTTGATGCGCGTGCATATCTGCGCTGTCGGCCGCCTGCGGGCCGGGCCAGAGCGCGAACTGGTCGACGATTATCTCAGCCGATTTGACCGCACCGGACGCGCCCTTGGGCTTGGGCCTGCATCAATGACAGAGGTTGAAGATAGAAAAGGCGGCGGACTGGCCGCCCAGGCCAGGCTTTTGCAAAAGTCAATTCCACCGGGTGCGCTAAGCTGCGTTCTTGACGAGCGCGGCAATTCGATGCGTTCGCCGGAATTTGCCGAACAATTGGCACGCTGGCGCGACGATGGCCTGCAGGACGTGGCTTTTTTGATCGGCGGCGCTGACGGGCTTGACCCTGGAATGCGGATACGCGCCGATGCGTCGCTGTCTTTCGGCAAAATGGTCTGGCCGCACATGCTTGCGCGCGTCATGCTCGCCGAACAACTCTATCGCGCCGCAACGATTCTGGCCGGCGGTCCCTATCACAGAATTTAAATGCGACGCGCCTGCGCGTGTTGCTCGGGTCACCGACTGGTAAGATCGCAGGCAAATCCGAGGTGATGCCAGTTGAACCGAGGCGAGGAAGTTATCGTTTCGTGTGACGACCGCCCGGAAATGTTTGAGCAAGCCGTAGGGTGGGCGCCAACCCACCTCTTGCATCGGCTCAGCAAGCCTTAAATTGGACAATCTGCCCAACACCTTCAAAACCTGCGCCAAGGTGGGAGAAATCGCCAACCCTACATCGTGCCCCACCCGCCCGGCACCGCCGGGCGCTGCACTCGGAGTCCTGTACTGGGTTCGCAAAAAGTTAGCCCGTAGGGCGGAGTATCACCCCGCAGTGCCCGAAAATATTTTCGACCTTCTCGAATTTTCGCTCAACCCGTGAAAATTTGCCTGACAATTTCACGATCAGGATTTAGCAGCGAGGTCCAACCAGTATTTCGCTCCTAAAACCGCCGCCAAATACCGCTTTCGCCTCTGTACATTCTTTACATTCGGCCCGATTTTTTCTGTACAAAATGTACATTATCCACCCAAATCCGCCCCCAAAAACAAAATAAGGGGCCGCCATGTGACCCCTTCCAATTCCGAATTTCGCCGCTCTACCGGCGCAGGCCAAGCCGCTTGATCAGGTCCTGATAGCGGGTCTCGTCCTTGCCCTTCACATAGTCCAGCAGCTTGCGCCGAAGGGCCACCATCATCAGCAACCCACGCCGCGAATGGTTGTCTTTCTTGTGGATCTTGAAGTGTTCGGTCAGGGTCGCAATGCGCGAGCTCAGCACGGCCACCTGTACTTCGGGCGAACCGGTGTCGCCTTCCTTGGTGGCGAATTCTTTCATAAGTCGTTGTTTTTCTTCAGCAGTTATCGACATCGGGGGCTCCTTTAATCAAAGGGTGAATGGCACAAGCCGGGATGTCGTCCAGCAGAGCCCATGGAGATTGTTGCCCACGTGCGGGCGAATGCGCGCGTATAGGGGAATATCGGGTGAATGGAAAGTGTTTTGAGCGAGTTGCTGATGGAATGCAATGGTGCAAAATTTGCACGCATATCGGCGCTCGACCCATATCAAAACCTAGTAAGCGAAGAATTTTAAGCACTTAGCGCGATGTTCCTGATCCGTTCGGTGGTAAGACACGGAACGCTGATTTGGGGAATTGAGGTGCAGTATGGGGATCGGGCTATTATTGCTGGCGCTGCTGCCGCTGGCATTGTTTCCGGAGCTGTTCGGCGATTCTGACGAAGCAAGTAACGAAGCGAATCCAGACCCGGAGCTGGCCGGGGCAGGCAGCCTTTTGGGCGGCAGCGAATTTACGCACGACTACGAGGTTTCCGTTGTGAGCCTTCTGGACGCAGCATCGTCGGATGGTCCAAGCGATGACCAAGCGCCCATACTGGATCCGGTCATCGAGGATGATCAGCCTGATACCGGCGACCAAGAGCCAGATCCAGACGATATTCTGGCGCCAGTCGTCGAGGATGACCTTGCAACGCCATCTGACGGGCAAGAGGGTGAGATACTGGACCCGGTAATCGAAGATGAGTCTGAGCCGGACATCGTCTGGGTTGAAAGCGATGAACACGCAGACAATGTGCATGCAGAGATTGCAGGGTTTCAGATCGGCGAGGACATCTTGCAAATCTCGCTCAGTCCCGACGTTGCGCAAGATCAGACCGAGGTTACGGTGGTGCAATCGGACGATGGCGAAGATTCACTTGTGTTCGTGGATGAACACCTGGTTGCGGTCCTGAAAGGCGTGGCGAGCGCCACTGTCGAAGACGTGTACGTGGACACCAATTGGCTGGCAGCCTGATCAGGTCCACAGCTCCGGTCGTTTTTCATAGGCGATGTAAAGCGGGTGCTTGGGGTGGCCAGATTTGGTCAGCCCAAAATGAAAAAGTGGCCGTCCCGTCGACAAAAGCATGTCTGAAACCTGTGTGCCGCGATCAAGATACGCCCCGTGGGTGCCCCATGCACAGATAATCTGATCGGCCCAGTTGCAACTTTCGCGGATCAGACGGTCGTTGGCAGGGCCAACCGGGTCCGAGGCAGCGCGCATATTTTGCGGATCAGTGTCCCGCCAGGCAAAAATGTTGTTGACCCGAAAAGAGCCAAAGCCCAGCGCGCGTGCGCGCCGTTCGCAGCGTTCCACGGTGGGGTCATTTTGCACCTCCGTCGCGGTCGACGGGTTCAGCATTATGAACAGCACGCTTCGGCCGGCCGCATTCCAGGTACGGGTCAGCATATAGCGGTATTTTTCGCAATCAGAATAAATCGCGATACTGGCGGCGTCGCCCTTTTGGTGGCTGCGCGTGATCATGGATCGGTATTGGCGGCGTCGCCATGCGAGTGCAACCAGATTGCGCCGCGCTTCGCGCGTCGCGGTGCCTCCGGCGGAGAGTTTGGAGCGAAACAGAAACGGTCCGGGGGATCGTTTCAGCGACAAACGGGCAGAGCCCGGGAAAAGGAGATGTTAGTGGTTAAAGACCCGGCTTGGATGCAATTCCCCGGATTTGTAGATGCCGACGGCTACGGCTTTACCTTGATAAGACGCCCAGGCAGGGTCGCCATATTCAGCATCCGACGTCAGAACCATGCCCGCGTTGCCGTTTCGCAAGCGCGCGGCGGCTTCGGCGCTGCAATGGAGTTCCGGAAGTTCGGCAAGGCCTTGCTCCAGTGGACGCAACCAGGCGTCGAGTTCTGGCGATTTGGCCAGCTCGTCGACTTGCGCGATCGAAATTCCGTCCTCGGCCACAAATGGACCCGACCATAGCCGACGTAATGACTGAACATGGCTTAAACATCCCAGTATTTCGCCCAGATCACGGGCGATGGCGCGCACATAGCCGCCTTTGCCACAAATCATTTCCAGTTCAGCATGATCCGGGTCTGATCGCGCAATCAGCCCGAGGCTTTCGACGTAGAGTGGCCGGGCGCCAAGGCGAACTTCCGCGCCGTCGCGAGCCAGTTTGTAGGCACGTTGGCCGTCGATTTTTACCGCTGAAAACTTCGGTGGAACCTGCATGATGTCGCCGACGAAACCACCCAAGACGTCCCGTATCTGTTCATCAGTGGGACGCGCGTCGCTGGTGGCGATCACGTGGCCCTCGGCATCATCGGTGTCTGTGGCCTGACCCAGGCGAATTGTAAACCGATAGGCCTTCAGCGCATCGGTGATATAGGGCATGGTTTTGGTGGCCTCGCCCAGGGCTATGGCCAGAACACCTGTGGCTTGCGGATCCAGCGTTCCTGCGTGCCCGGCCTTGCGCGCGTCAAACGCCCACCTGACTTTGTTGACCACTGCGCTTGATGTCATGCCGGCCGGCTTGTCGACGATCAGCCACCCAGAAATATCGCGGCCCTTTTTGCGCCGCGCCATCAGTCTTGGTTCAGATCGCGCCGCACATCGTCTTGCGAAAGCAGCCGCCGGGTGTCGTCGATCCGGTCGTAGGAGTCGTCGATCACAAAGCGCAGCTCGGGCGAATATTTCAATGATACCGCTTTGGCGACGGCGCGGCGCAGCTCATAGCGGTTTCGGTTCAATGCTTCCAGCGCCTCGGTGCGGTGATCGCCGCCAAGCGGCAGTACATAGGCAGTTGCGCGGCGCAAGTCAGGTGAGGCGCGAACCTCGCCCACAGTAATTGACAGGCGGTTCAAATCCGGATCATGGATGTCGCCTTTGGCCAGCACCTGCGCCAAGGTGCGCCGTATCACCTCACCTACACGCAATTGCCGCTGCGAAGGGCCGGGCCCGGAATGATGCAGGTTCTTTGCCATGGGCGCCCAAATAGGCCCGAATGCATTGTTCTGCAACAGGGCTTTGCCTATCGCGCATCTTGGCGCTAAACCGGGCGCGATATCAGGAGATCCGACATGAACGACACACCGGGGGTTGTGGTCACGGGGGCAGCGGGCCGAATGGGGCAGATGCTGGTGCGCGTGGTTCAGGCTTCTGACAAGGTCCGGCTGGTGGGTGTGGTCGAGCGTGAAGGACACGCCTGGATCGGGCGCGATGTGGGCGAGGCCATGGGCGGTGCCGCCGCAGGGCAGAAAATCACCGATGACGCGATAGAGGTGTTTGCCAAAGCGCAGGCGGTGTTGGATTTCACCGCCCCCGCCGCGACTGTGGATTTTGCGGCGCTGGCGGCACAGGCACGCGCCGTGCATGTGATTGGCACCACCGGTCTGTCTGGCGATGATCTGGCCAAGCTGAGCGCGGCGGCGCGCCATGCGGTGATTGTGCGGGCCGGGAATATGAGCCTTGGCATCAATCTGCTGACCAAGCTGACGCGGATCGTCGCG
>Ga0114949_10002502_pt1 | contig 11491 bp, 12 predicted proteins | sample N074metaG_FD_83505 | JGI IMG/M metagenome (GOLD analysis project Ga0114949, IMG submission 83505) | Deep subsurface microbial communities from Kermadec Trench to uncover new lineages of life (NeLLi) - N074 metaG | ecosystem: Environmental > Aquatic > Marine > Ocean trench > Sediment | place... | reverse complement strand
TTTTGATCAACTTATCACTATAAGCACTAATGGCCTGATAAGCATGATCATCAGACATGATGAATAAAATATTGGGTCTCTTACTTATTTTTACTTCTTCCTTTTTATTACAAGCCAGAAGCAGGAAGGAAAATAAAATGACAGATAGGAAGTTGATTTTCATATTAAAGTATATTTAAATTGAAGGAGATAAAATTACAAAATTTATCATAACTTATTTAACTGAATTTTAATTTGTCATTTAGAAAATCTTCAATAATATATTATTTTATTTGAAAATGGGTACCGGCTATTAAGGGCTTAGTTATTTTTTTTATTGCCTTTCAAAATTATGACAGCCCCAAACACAATATTTAACTGGGTAAAAAAGAAATCCTGACTGGCACTATCTGAGCTGGATAGGGTGGTTCTGATATTTGGCATATTGATGTATCCGCCCTTAAATTCAGATTGAACAAAAAAGTATTTGAAGAAGTTTATGTTCAATGCTACAACACCACTGATTCCAAAACCTGTAACATGAAATTCATCGTACCTTTCATAATCCAATAGTTTGGTATTTGTTTTTGGAAAAAGAACACCCACTCCAATACCTTCATTCAAATTGATTTTAACTTTATTCCAGGAAAAAATTTCATCGTGTCGCCTAAAATCAGTATTGACATAATTCAAACCATCTGTATGTTCAAAAGTGAGAAAATCCTCGGTTAAGACTATATGATCATTATTGTAAATTCCGTCATAATCAGTTCCTGAATTTTCTATATGGCCTGAAATATTTACGGTTTGATCCTGTCGCATCACATATTTCATATGATCCGTTCCAAGAGAAATACTATAATTGTTATGAATAAAATAACCTATTCTTACATTGTATTGCGGAATTGTTATTTCTCCCAATTTAAAATATGGGTCATATCCAAAGTCCGATTGCCTGTCAAAAGCGCGTACTTTATCAAGCGTAAAATCATAATTATCGCCTTTGAATGTAATATCGGAATCGCTAAACCAGCTTCTGTTCCATCCCCAATAAAGATAGAGGTCTCCTTTACGATTATTTTTTTGAGCGTTATCCTGATTTTGAGAAAAACCAAATTTACAGGTCAATAGAATAAGCATTAGCGTAACAAATGTAATTTTCATTTTAGGTTCTACTGTTATTTTAATGTGTAAACGATTAAACTACCATGAAAAAACAGAATTTCATTTCTAAATTTTTCAATAGTTCATTAACCTTTACCTGCTGTTTTAGTTTGATTTTTTTTGGCTAATTTAGTATTTTCCATCAAATTTGTGGTAGAATCAAAAGATTTAAAAAACAAAGAACTAATTACTATTAAATCTTTTTAGGTTAAACAATCCCACCTATGATGAAATAGCCATATTCACTGGAAGAGAATTTTTCGTTTCTCCATGTGGAGAGAAAATAAAAAAAGCATTTAAAATTTAAAGTAAATTTTAAATGCTTTTTAAAGTTAAGTATGAAAAGTTATTTATTCATCATGCATCCATACCTTTTTCGCCAAAAGTTCATCTTCTGTTTCTACATGATCTTCATCAAGAATACAACAGTCTACAGGACAAACAGCAGCACATTGTGGTTCGTCATGAAAGCCTTTACACTCGGTACATTTATCAGAAACAATAAAATAAAATTCATCCGATACAGGTTTATTTTCAGAATCTGCATCTACTTCCCTTCCATCAGGTGTCTTAGTCATTCCGCTTAAAGCCGTTTCATCTGAATACGCCCACTGTTCATCAGGTTCATAAATCGCATTATTTGGGCATTCCGATATACAAGCATCGCAGTTTATACATTCATCTGTAATAATTATAGCCATAATTTATATATTTTAGTTGTAAATTTACAATTTAAATTTACAACTATAAAATATAACGACAAAAACCATGCCTTTCGTTTTAATTCAAATTTAAATATGGTTCTATATTTTAATAAGTTTTAAATATTTTATAAATTTAAAGAAAAATTATCAAATTACATATATGATATCAGATAAAACAAATATGCTTTCTAATGCAACAGAGGAGTTAAATGCTGTTGTAATTAGATTTGTTGGAGATTCTGGTGATGGAATGCAATTAACGGGAACTCAATTTACAGATACCTCTGCAATGTTTGGGAACGATATTGCAACATTTCCAAATTATCCTGCAGAAATTAGAGCTCCCCAAGGAAGTTTATATGGCGTTTCCGGATTTCAAGTACATATAGGAAGTATAGAAATCAGTACTCCCGGTGATGATTTAGACTTGTTAGTAGCCATGAATCCTGCAGGATTAAAAACAAATTTATCTGCTGTAAAAGTGGGTCATACAATTATAATCGACACAGATTCTTTTTCTAGAAAAAATTTGCAAAAAGCCGAATATGAAAGTAATCCACTGGAAGATGGCTCGTTAGAAAATTACAGGGTTATTGAAGTTACCATGACTTCATTGACTAAAGAATTACTAAAAGATTTAGGCTTAGATAATAAAAGTATTGTAAGAAGTAAAAATATGTTTGCTTTGGGTATGGTATATTGGATGTATGATCGAGATATGGATTATACCTTAGATTTTTTCAAAAAAAAATTCAAGTACAAGCCTTTAATTGCTAAAGCAAATGCAAAAGTGTTAAAAGCCGGATATTTTTATGCAGAAACTTTAGAATTAATTCCTAATGCATATAATATAGCACCTTCATCCATGCCAAAAGGTACTTATAGAATTATTAATGGAAATACGGCGACTGCATGGGGTCTTTTAGCTGCAGCTGAAAAGTCAGGATTAGAATTGTATTTAGGTTCTTATCCTATCACTCCTGCATCTGATATTTTACACGAATTGGTAAAGCACAAACATTTTGGTGTAAAAGTATTGCAAGCCGAAGATGAAATTGCTGGTGTTACATCAGCTATTGGGGCATCATTTGCTGGAAATTTAGCGATTACTACAACTTCAGGGCCAGGTTTGGCATTAAAGGGAGAAGGTATAGGTTTGGCCATGATGACAGAGTTGCCACTTGTGATCGTAAATGTGCAACGAGGAGGTCCATCAACTGGATTACCAACCAAAACGGAGCAATCTGATTTATTCCAGGCCATGTACGGGCGCAATGGAGAAAGCCCTATAATTATCATAGCTGCAAGCACACCCTGTGATTGCTTTGACCTTGCTTTCGAGGCATGTAGATTGGCTTTAGAACATATGACTCCTGTAATTTTATTAACAGACGGTTATATTGCAAATGGTTCAGAGCCATGGAAAATAAAATCTATTGATGAAATGCCTGATATTAAATTACGTATTATTAATAAGTCCTCCGATTCCTGGCATCCCTATGACAGAGATAATGAATCGTTAGCTAGAAATTGGGCAATTCCGGGAACTCCAGGCTTAGAACATCGAGTTGGCGGATTGGAAAAAGATGTAACTACCGGGAATATTTCTTATCTGCCAGAAAATCATGAAGAAATGACCAATATCAGAGCAGAAAAGGTTAGGCGCGTTCAAAATAACATTCCCAATTTAAAAACTGAATTTACCAAAGAAGGAGATTTATTGGTTGTTGGCTGGGGAGGTACCTATGGCAGCTTACATTCTGCTGTTAATAAATTAAATTTTGCCGGGTTTAAAGTAGGCCATGCACATTTTAATTATATAAACCCCATGCCTAAAAATACAGCAGAAGTATTTTCTAAATTTAAGAAAATAGTTGTTTGTGAGTTAAATACCGGACAATTGGCATTCATTTTAAAAGGGAGATATGACGAATTTAAATTTTTACAAATTAATAGAGTAATGGGATTACCATTTTCAGTAGCTGATTTGGTAGAGGATTTTAAAAATATTATTAAAGGATAATGAGATGCAAGATACAATAGAAAAAAAATACACGTTCAAAGATTTTACCAGTGATCAGGAAGTTAGATGGTGCCCTGGTTGTGATGATTATGTTATTTTAAGAGCGATGCAAAAAGCACTTCCGGAAATGGGAGTAAAAAGAGAAGATGTGGTATTTATATCTGGAATCGGATGTTCTTCAAGGTTTCCATATTATATTGATACTTATGGTATGCACACGATTCACGGTAGAGCTGCTGCAGTTTCAAGTGGCGTAAAAATGGCAAACCCAAATTTAAGTGTTTGGATGATCACCGGTGATGGAGATAGTTTGGCGATTGGTGGAAATCATTTTATTCATGTATTACGCCGGAATTTGGATTTAAACATCGTATTATTTAACAATGAAATTTATGGTTTGACCAAAGGTCAGTTTTCGCCAACTTCATTAATCGGCCAGAAAACAAGATCTTCACCTTATGGCAACACTCAGCCGCCGTTTCACCCGGGAGAATTAGCCCTTGGTGCTCAAGCGAGATTTTTTGCTAGATTGGGAGGGAATAGTCCCAAAGAAATGACACAATTATTTATAGATGCTCATAAGTTTAAAGGAACTTCGCTCATTGAAATATTACAAAATTGTCCAATTTTTAACGATGGTTGTTTTAAAGAAGTTACGGATAAAGCTGTTCGAGAAGATAAGCAAATGTTTTTAGACCATGGTAAGCCAATGATATTTGGAAAACAGAGGGATAAAGGAATTATTTTGAATGGCTTGAAATTGGAAGTTGTTACCATAGGCGAAAATGGCATTACAGAAGATGATATTTTAGTTCATGATGCAAAATGTAAAGATAATACGTTGCATTATATGTTGGTTAAATTACAATATCCCTTGGCCACCGGAATTATCAGAAGTTTTGAAGAAGATACTTTTGAAGAAAGAGAACAAATGCTGACAGATGAGGTTCAAAAAAATTCTAAATTTTCAAAGGTTGACGATTTGTTTTTTTCAGGTGAAACCTATGAGGTTAGTTGAAAAAATATGAAAAGGATGATATTAATCATCCTTTATTTTTGTATATTAAGATGAATATTTTAAATGATAAAGTAATAATTTAATACAATAGGATGGGATACGAAGCAATTATAGTGTTTTTTATAGCAGGAGTTTTTCTTATTGTCTTATCTAATTTTTTATCCAACTTAATTTCGCATAAATCAGAAAATCAACAAAAAAAAGAACCCTATGAATGTGGCGTAGAAACCATAGGCCCAACATGGGTTCAATTTAAAGTTGGATATTATTTATTTGCTATTTTATTTTTATTATTCGATATCGAAGTTGCTTTTCTGGTGCCATGGGCAACAGTTTTTAAAGAGGTGGGCACCGTAGCTTTGGTTGAAATCTTGATTTTCTTATTTATTTTGGGATTAGGATTGGTGTATGCATGGAAAAAAGGAGCGTTAAAATGGGAGTAGAAAAAAAACGATATTTAAGTCAGCTTGAACAGGAAGGGTTTAAACAAACCATTTCTGAAGATTTTCCGGGAAGAGTTATTCCTGGAGGCAATGGAGCAAATATAGTGATTACTTCTCTGGATAAAATAGTCAATTGGGGTCGATCCAATTCCCTGTGGCCTTTGTATTTCGGTACCAGTTGCTGTGCCATTGAAATGATGCAAACAGGAGCGGCCAGACATGATTGGTCACGCTTCGGATTTGAAGTTGCACGCCCTTCACCTCGCCAGGCAGATTTGATAATAATAGCAGGAACAATCGTGAATAAAATGGGTCCCGTACTTCGTAGGCTGTACGATCAAATGGCTGAACCAAAATATGTTATTGCTATGGGGGCTTGTGCCATTTCCGGAGGGCCATTTTACTACAATACTTATTCAGTAATAAAAGGTGCCGATCATGTAATTCCGGTAGACATATACGTACCGGGCTGCCCTCCGAGGCCTGAAGCCTTATTGGACGGAATGTTGTTATTACAGGATAAAATCAGACAAGAAAACAGAATTGAAAAAGTAAACCCTATTGATGGCTTTGATGAAGGAGAATTAACATAAAATTGATTTAATTTTTTGAAAAAACTTTGATTATGACAAACCAAGAAATTCAAAATATGGTAAGTGGTTGGAGCGAAAACATAGAATTTTCTGAAGAAGCTTCACAGTTTTTAAACATCACTGTCTCTAAAGATGAATTACACAGGATTTGTGAAAAATTAAAACAAACTCCCGAACTAGATTTTGATTATTTGTTTTGTCTTACCGGAATGGATTGGGGTGAAGATCTTGGGGTCATTTATCATTTAGAGTCTATTCAAAACAAACATGAAATTGTTGTAAAAGTAAAGACAGGGGATAGAGATAATCCAACTTTGGATTCGGTCAATGAACTATGGAGAACAGCCGAATTTCATGAAATGGAAGTATTTGATTTCTTCGGAATTAAATTCAATAACCACCCTAATTTAAAGCGATTGTTTTTACCACCCGAATGGGAAGGGTTTCCATTGCGAAAAGATTATGAAGATCAAGCTAATATGATTATCAAATAAATACTAGCTCGTAATCTGAATTACAAATCATGGAAAAAATCGTAAATAGCAACTTAAAAACAGAAGAATACTTTATCAATATGGGGCCGCAACATCCTGCGACTCATGGTGTATTGCGCTTAATTTTAACGATTGACGGTGAAATTATAAAAAATGTTGAACCCGATTTGGGCTATATCCATCGCTCCATTGAAAAAATGTGTGAGAGAGACAGTTATCAGCAAATAGTACATCTAACCGATAGAATGGATTATTTATCAGCGCACATTAATAATGAAGCCGTTTGTTTGGTTGTTGAAAACGCATTGAATTTAGAAGTTACAGATAGAGTAAAAGTAATAAGAACTATTATTGCCGAATTGACCAGAATTTCATCTCATTGTTTATGGTGGGGTGTTATGGGAATGGATATTGGAGCATTAACAACTTATTTTTATGCCTTTAGAGATCGTGAAATGATCAATGATATATTTGAAGAAACATGCGGTGCACGATTGACTATGAATTATAATATGCCCGGTGGATTGATGTTTGATATTCATCCAAATTTTATAAAAAGAACCAAAGAATTTATCGCACATTTTAAAACAAAAATACCAGAATACGATCGGCTGCTTACAGGAAACATAATTTTCCAAAAACGAACGAAAGGGATTGGAGTTTTAACCAGAGAAAAAGCAATTTCTTATGGTGCATCAGGCCCCGTAGCCAGAGCTTCCGGCTTTGCGAGTGATGTTCGTAAACGTCATCCATACAGCGCATATGATCGGGTTGAATTTAATCAGGCACTGTCTACTGAAGGAGATTGTTTTGCAAGATATAGTGTGCGAATTCAGGAAATGTGGGAATCTATGTCAATTATTGAACAATTAATTGACAATATCCCTGAAGGAGAATATCAAACAAAAACAAATGCGGTCATCAAATTACCTAAAGGTGAATATTATCAAAGAGTAGAAACAGCTCGTGGCGAGTTTGGAGTTTACATTCTTAGTACCGGTACCAAGAGCCCGTATCGTTTAAAATTTAGATCTCCGGGATTTTCAAACATTTCTCTATTAAATGAAATAATAGTAGGTGGTAAAATTGGAGATTTGGTAGCAACTATGGCAACAATTGATATCGTGGTGCCGGATATTGACAGGTAATAAAAGTTAAAAGTAGAAGTGAGAAGATAAAAAGTGGAAGAATGATTTAGGTTTAGTGGATGACTTTAAGGAGGGTACTTCAATAAAAGACAAAAAAATAGAAAAAATGTAGTAAAAATATAATTGGTCATTGTTCACAAACCCTAAACAATTAGAAATAACAAAATGAATATACCACTGAACATAATATCAAGCATTCACGACTGGTTATTTTCGATAATGCCTGAAGGGGCTGCTATGGCAGTTGAATGGGTATTAATTGCTTTGGCTTATTTAACATTTTTTGCGATAGCCGGGCTTTTTTTAGTTTATATGGAACGTAGGATCGCAGCTTTTTTTCAACTTCGCCTGGGACCGAATAGGGTGGGGCCTGCAGGTATTTTTCAAACCCTGGCTGATGCCTTAAAATTGCTCACCAAAGAACTCACAATTACTGAAAAAGCTGATAAATTTTTATTCAATTTAGCACCATACTATGTAATTGTTGCAGCATTAATAGCTTTATCGGTATTGCCATTCTCTAAAGATCTTCACGCATTTGATATCAATATAGGCGTGTTCTTTTTATTTGCAGTTTCGTCTGTTGGTGTCATCGGAATTTTGCTTGGAGGATGGGCAAGTAATAACAAATACGCCTTGATAGGTGCTATGCGAAGTGGCTTACAAACAATTAGTTATGAACTTTCGGTAGGACTTTCAATTTTAACCATGGTGTTACTGGCAGGTTCTCTGCAAGTATCAAAAATTATTGAAGCCCAACTGGAAGGAGGTTGGTTTATTTTGCAAGGCCATATTCCTGCTGTCATTGCATTTGTAATTTTTATGATTGCCGGAACAGCCGAAACCAATCGTGCTCCATTTGATATGGTCGAAGCTGAATCTGAACTAGGTGCAGGATTTCATACTGAATATTCAGGAATGAAGTTTGCCTATTTCTTTTTAGCTGAATTTATCAATATGTTTATTATTGCAGCAATTGCTGTAACCATATTTTTTGGAGGCTATCTATCTCCTTTTGGAATAACCGAATCATTACCCTGGCTAGGCGTATTTTGGTTTATGAGCAAAGTATTGATGATCATATTTTTAATGATGTGGTTTAGATGGACTTTTCCGCGATTAAGGGTGGATCAGTTATTAACTTTAGAATGGAAATATTTATTACCTTTAAATTTATTGAATATCGTATTTATGGCAATTATAATTTTGATGGAATGGACAATATAGATAAAACATCAAATGACAAATACCAAATGGCAAATAACAAATGGTAAATAACAAATACCAAATGACAAGTAGTTGGCGGTAATCCATTGGCAGTTTGACACTGTAAAAAAGTGAGAAGTCGAAAGTCAAATCTGCAATTATCAGCTTGATCTACAAGAGAAAGTAGTAAAATGCCGGACAACATGAATCGGTGATAATCAGACATTGGATTACAAATCATAAGCAACGATAAGCTCACTTTGGAATTTGTTTTTTGTTATTTAGAAATTGAATAAAATTATGAGTTACTTTTCGGATATATATAATGGAATAAAAACTTTACTCATAGGTATGAGTGTAACGGGAAAGTATTTTCTAAATGCACGTAAAGGATCTATTACACAACAATACCCCGATAATAGAGAAACATTAAAAATGTTCGATCGGTTTAGAGGTGAGGTTGTGATGCCTCATAATGATGATAATGAACACCTTTGTACAGGATGCCAAAAATGTGATATCGCATGCCCTAACGGAACCATTGAAATTATTTGGGATAGGGCAATAGATCCTGACACCGGTAAGAAAAAGAAAAAAATAGATAAATTTATATACCATTTGTCAATGTGTACTATGTGCGGATTATGTATTGAAGCTTGCCCCACTGACGCCATAGTTTGGGCTCAAAATTATGAAAATTCAGTTTTTGACAGAACGCACCTGACCAAGGTTTTAAATAAACCCGGATCAAAAGTAAAAGCAGGAATTGAAGATTAAATATGGAAAGAATTATATTTTACTTATTGGCATTAATCATAATAATTTTTGCCATAAAAGCAGTATCGAGTAGGAAAATGTTACGTGCAGTAATTTATTTACTTTTTGTTTTAATCGGTATTTCCGGAATTTATTTTTTAGTGGATTATTCGTTTATAGCAGCGGTACAATTAGCAGTTTATGGCGGAGGTGTTATTGTGTTAATTATCTTTTCTGTTTTATTGGTGCATCATATTGAATTAAGATTGGATGTTACCTCTTTAAATCATAGAATTTTAGCGGCATCTTTAAGTTTATCGGGAATAGGTATGACCTTATATGCAATTGATACTTATAGTTTTAGCCCTGTTGAAAATTACAATACGATTGAAATTGAACAGATAGGTAAAGGAATGTTAAGCTATCAGGAAGGTGGATTTATTTTACCTTTTGAAGTGATAAGTGTGCTTCTGGTTGCCGTAATGATTGGGGCTATTGTTATTGCAAAAGGGGGAAAGTTGGAGAAGTAATGACAGAAGGCGGGTGACGGAAGACTGAAGAAAGGGACAGAAGACCGAAGACTAAGGATTAATAGTGATAAATATGAAGATTAAATTTGAAAAATTAATTATTTGGCAAAAAGCAATGGATCTTGGAGAAGATATAAATATTATGAAACATCATTTTATTTAATGAACATGATGATCGCGTTTAGAAGTAAAATTAAATAATGAACTATATTATACGTCCGTCTACGGTCTTCCATCTTCGGTCAAAAACAAAGTGTAATGATAAACGGAATTAGCATTTACGAAATTTTAACCTTAACCACCATCCTATTTTTTATAGGCGTATATGGTTTTTTAACACGTAAAAATTTAATAACCATGTTATTATCAATAGAATTGATTTTAAATGCTTCGGCTGTAAATTTCGTGGTAATTAATACCTATTTGTTTCCTGAAAATTTGCAAGGTGTTTTCTTTTCAATCTTTATCATAGCCATTGCAGCAGCGGAAACAGTTTTGGCTGTATCGATAATTATTAATTTGTACAAGTTGGTGAGCTCGATTGAGATTGAAGATACCGAAACGATGAAGTATTGATAAATTAGAATTAAAATAAAATTTTGAGAAGAATAAAATTGATTATTTAAAAGATTTATTTGGCCGGAAGGTCGAAGTCAGATGAGAGAAGAAATAATTCTGTCTTCCGTCCTCCGTCTTCTAACTTGTAATCCTTAATTATAAAATTTGAAAATAGTTTAAGGAGAAAATATGGTATCATAAAATATAAAGTTATAATGGATTTCACATATACAATATACATACCCTTAATTCCACTGGCAGTTTTTTTGCTTTTAGGAATTAATTATAATAAGATCAAACCAGAGATTTCGGGATGGATTGGTTCTTTAGGTTTGTTGACTTCATTAATTTTATCATACTATACGGCATATAAATATTTTTTTGAAGTAGGTAAATCAGAGGGTGTTTACCAAACCTTTGTTCATAAATGGAGATGGATGAGCTTCACGGATACGCTCCATATTGATATGGGTATATTGATTGATCAGATATCTGTTATGATGCTGATTGTGGTTTCAACAATTTCATTTGTTGTTCATTTATACAGTAGAGGTTATATGAAGGGCGATTCGGGGTATACAAGATTTTTTGCCTTCTTATCACTATTTACGTTTTCTATGTTAGGTTTGGTTTTAGCAACAAACTTATTTCAAATTTATATTTTTTGGGAATTGGTGGGCGTTTCATCCTACTTGTTGATAGGATACTATTATACAAAACCAACCGCCGTAACGGCAGCGAAAAAAGCATTTATCGTAACACGTTTTGCCGATTTAGGGTTTTTGGTGGGAATATTAATTATAGGCTATTATACCGGGACTTTTGATTTTATAGAATTGACCAATCCTGAAGGTCATGCCATTACCAATTGGGCA
>Ga0114949_10002496_pt1 | contig 11507 bp, 8 predicted proteins | sample N074metaG_FD_83505 | JGI IMG/M metagenome (GOLD analysis project Ga0114949, IMG submission 83505) | Deep subsurface microbial communities from Kermadec Trench to uncover new lineages of life (NeLLi) - N074 metaG | ecosystem: Environmental > Aquatic > Marine > Ocean trench > Sediment | place... | reverse complement strand
TCCACCGAAGCCCAAAACCTCCACCAAGAAAGCATCGTCGTCGATCTTCATGTGGACCCCATCATCCAGCAAGCACTCTTTGGGTATCATTTAAGCGATGCCCACGATCCCAATTGGCAGCCCCCAAAAAGGCGCTGGCTTTTTAACTCCGTCCAACGCATTACAAAATTGCAGAAGCTGCACTGCCCCTGCTTCAATCACATCGATATTCCAAGAATGCTCAAAGGGGGTTACACCTTTGGCGCATTTGGGATTCACTCCCCGCCCTTTCGGTCGGAAAGGTGCTGGCAGACGATTCAAAAACAACTGGCTTACTTTCATGAATTAATTACTGAAGACGAGCGAATAATTCTGGCGGCGGAACCAGCGGATATTCGCCGGGCTTTTGAACAGGGAAAGCTGGCCGGATTTCCAGTTGTTGAGGGCGTCCATTGTCTGGGCAAACCGGGGAAAGAAACCTGTCAAAAACGTCTGGATCGAATTGATGAGCTTTTTAATAAATTTGCCGTGCGCTACTTCACCTTAACACATTTTACCAGAAATGACGCCGCTACTTCCTCGCCCTGGATTGGAATGCACAAGAACGACGGCCTCAGCGAGTTCGGCAATGCGGTCATCGAAAAAATGAATGAGGTTGGTATGATTGTCGATCTTGCCCATGCCAACAATCAGGGGGTTTTAGACGCTTGCAAGGTCAGCAAAAAACCGGTCGTCGTTACGCACACCGGAATAAAAAGTATAAATAATCATTCCAGAAATATCAGCGACGAAGCTCTAAAAGCGGTGGCCGAATCGGGCGGGGTTGTAGGAATCATCTTTGCGATGCATTATCTTTCAAAAGACAAAAAAAATCCCTCATCCAAAATCATATTAAAACATATCGACACTATCGTACAGAATGTAGGCGAAGACCACGCTGCCATTGGCTCGGATTTTGATGGTTGGATTCCGAGAATCCCCGAAGATATGCAGGATGCCGCTGATTTACCCGTGCTGACCCAGGGAATGCTAAACATGGGATACTCTCCGGAAAGAATTAAAAAAATCTTAGGGGAGAATTTTCTCAGAGTCTGGACCGATATCTTAAACTAAAATTCAGTCAACCAAATCAGGCTGCTTATTTTCAAATACTTCCAGCCAATCAGTTTGTCATTCTAAAAGCGAGTATTTTGTTTGCGTGAATTCAAGTTTCAAGTGCGACAAATTATATTCATGATTTAAGATAAACAATGTATAGCCTGATTAATTCACAAATCATAAAAGTCGTCATTCCCGCGAAGGCGGGCATGACACTATTGAAGTTTTTTGACTGAAATGGTGATTCATGAATTATTCAGGATAGCAATAAATTTCCGAAGAAGACTGAGACGCGACAAAATAAAAAAACATCTGAGTTACTTTTTGCGGATAACAAACCCGCCCAAACCCAAAATAACACCGGCTGAGTCGGCCAGAAAATCACTCACCTCCGAAAACCGGCCTTCGACAAACGATTGATGATATTCGTCAGAAGCAGCGTATAAACTTCCGATGATAAAAATCGCCAAAAAATTTTTCCAGTTTATCTTGCTGGGCGATTGCATTATTGCCAACCCTAATAAATACCCGAACACAGAATACTCAAAAAAATGTATGATAAGATCGCCAAAGGAAATTCTCAGGTTTGGAACGACGCTTGAGGGTAGAGAGGATAGGAAAAAAATCAAACCTGCGTAACAAATTGCAGGTGCAACGAATTTATAATTCCAATTGTTTTCTGTCATTTGTTATCTTCGAATGTTTTCACCGCTAACGGCAAATTTCGTAAAACATCGCCAGCGAGTAATCCGGCTTCACCCAATTCTGATTTTGAAATATCGCCTGCCACGCCATGCAAGTAAACACCAGCTAAGGCGCCGTCCAATGGTGACATTCCCTGGGCTATCAATCCTGCAATCGCGCCGGTGAGCACGTCACCCATGCCAGCGGTCGCCATCCCCGGATTTCCAGTTGAATTAATAAAAACATATCCATCCGGAGATGCGATTATTGTGGGCGCCCCCTTTAAGACCAGGATTACATTTAATTTATTCGCCTGCTCACGAGCAATCTCGATAGGATTAGCTAAAATCTCCTTGGTGCTCATTCCAACCAATTTAGACAATTCGCCGGGATGCGGCGTCAAAATCAAATCACTTTTGGCCGTCTTGAGCAGTTCTTTATCATCTTTGAGGCAGTTTATCGCATCCGCATCAAGAACAACAGGTTTACCAAAATTCTCCAAAATCCATTTCACCAGCTTTGCACTCTGAGAATGAGTTGAAAGACCCGGGCCCACCGCTAAACAATTTGCCCACTGAAATCTCCCGGAAATTATTTTTTTGGCATCAAAACTTAAACTTTGTTGATCTGTTTCAGGAAGAGGCAGGGTCATGACCTCGGTAAGCTTTTCTTCCATCGTTGCGTTTAGGCTTTTCGGAATTCCAAGCAAAGCCATTCCAGCGCCAATTCGGAGCACTGCTTCAGAACTTAGAACAGCCGCTCCTGTCAAACCGATTGAACCGGCGAGCAAAAAGACTTGCCCGCATCTATTTTTAAAAGTATCAGCCTCTCGTTTTGGGAGCACCATATTAACGTAATCGGCAGTCAGTTGAAAGCATTTTATATTTTTTTCTTTGAGAACCGAACGCGGAATACCGATGTCCGCAACAATCACATCGCCGGCATGTTTTCTGCCCGGAGTCAAGAGCAAACCGTTTTTAAGATAACACATTGTAACCGTAGTCTTTGCTTGAATGCATGTGCCACCAACAGCTCCGGTGTCAGCTTCCACACCCGTCGGGAGGTCAACCGAAATAATCGGAGCACGATCTTCGTTGATTTTCTCCACAAGCTCTTTCACTAACCCCGTTAGAACGCCTCGAACTCCGGTTCCAAGCAACGCGTCGACCAAAAGATGTGCTCCATTATTCCAATTAACGTGCTCCACGCTTGAAATTGGGAGCATACTATGGCCTAAGCCTCTTAAAATTCTAAGGTTACTCCCTGCATCGCCTTTTACCTCATCGATTTTTCCAACGACGTATGTTTTTACATTCGCCCCCATATCGAGCAAATAACGAGCTACTACATACCCGTCACCGCCGTTGTTCCCTTTACCGCAGAAGATATAAATATTTTTACCCTCAACCGTTCCAAGCATTTCCCTGATAACCGCAACCACTTCACGGCCGGCATTCTCCATTAAAACCATCCCGGGGATACCGACTTTCTCAATAGTAAACCGATCTATCTCAGCCATCTCTTTGGCGGCCACAACCGGCTTCAGATTGTTTGAATATTTAAAACTCATCGCATTTTCATTAAAAGGGTTTAGTGTTACAAAAACAACAAAAGGTATAATTATTTTGAAGGAGTTGCAATCATTTTCTCCTTGCAAGTTTAGCTTTTTTAATGTAATTTTTCAATCAATTTGAAAATTAAGAAATGTTTACCGGAATCGAATTTGAAAAGTGATAATTCGGAATTAATTAAAAAGGCTATCGAAGGAGATGAGTCTTCATACAGCAATCTTTTAGAAAATTATCGCGGTGCTATTTATAATCTTCTGTTCAAAATGGTGAGGAACAAAGAGGAAACAGAAGATTTGGTGCAGGAAGCCTTCATGAAAGCTTTCAAGGCCCTTCCTTCCTTCAATGAAGAATATGCGTTCTCAACATGGTTGTACAAAATAGCAATAAATAATTGTATCGACCATATGAGAAAGAAAAAGCTGAAGACCTATTCCATTAACAAACCGGTACAATCTAACGACGGTGAGTTAGACAGGGAATTTCCGGACACTTCGATGAGTCCGGATAAGTCGATTTTAAGCGAAGAGCGGTCAAATATAATTGAGTCTGCTATCGATGAGTTACCTGCAAATTATAAAACTGCCATCATCATGAGGCATTCGGAAGAAAAATCCTATGAAGAAATTTCACAGATACTCAATATCCCACTGGGAACCGTGAAAGCCCGCATCTTCAGGGCACGGGAAATGCTCAAGAAAAAACTCAAAGACAAAGCCCTCAGACATTAATCATTCCCAACTCCTGTAGTATCAATCCAAATCGAACTCCTCTATCGGAGACAAATATTTCTGTAAACTTAAGATGTTGCATCACCTCAACCAGAATTAAAGCGCCGGCCAAGATCACATCGGCTCGTTTTGGTTTCAGCCCTGGCATTTTCTTTCTTTGCGAAAGTGTTTTCCTTTTAAGAACGCTTATGATTTTCTCTACTTTTGAGATTGTTATAAGAGAATTATCAATCGTTAATGAATCATAAATATCCATTTGCAGCTGCATGGCGGCCAGCGTTGTAATGGTCCCCGCGATGCCCACCAATTGTTCTGCATCAAAGTGCTTTAGAGAAGTCAATTGCTCTTTAATTGCGTGACGAATGGAGTTGTATTCGGCATCGGTAATTGGATCGGTCCCAATAAACCTTTCGGTTAGTCTCACCGAACCAATGTTTAGGCTGGTGGCATATTCAATCTTTTGCTGCGTGCCGAATATTAACTCGGTGCTGCCGCCGCCAATATCGACTACTAAAATATCCCCTGGTAAATTTTGATTCGAGAGCGCGCCAAAGTAAGTCAGTTTTGCTTCTTCATCTCCGGATAAAACTTGCAGGGTGATTCCAAAATCATTCTTAATTGCGTCGAGCAATATTTCACGATTTACAGCATCCCGAACAGCGCTTGTTCCCGAGATCAGAATCTGTTCAACACCCAAATCTCTTACGATTTCAATCTGCTCTTGAATTGCCGCCAGCGTCCTGGCGATTGCTTCCGAACTTAGATTTTTCTTTCGATCGACGCCCTGTCCTAATCTTACGATCCATTCCTCTTGAACAATTGGAATAATTTCATTTCCCTGAGTCACTTCAGCTACCAAAAGTAGAGCAGTATTTGTTCCAATATCTATTGCTGCAATTTTCTGCATTCTAAGGATTCTTTTTTAAAACAAAGCCAATCCACTCTTCTTTAATAACCTCTTCAAACAATTCCAAATCAGACAGTTTTAAAAAAGCTTCTTTCACTTCATTCGATTCTTCAACAAGAATTCCAGAAAGGATTAAATGTCCTCTTTGATTTAGAAGATTATTAAACAGCGTCAATGATCTTAAAATAACTAGCTTATTAAGATTGGCCAAAACCAGATCGAAGGGATAAGTTGAAAGGGCACTCACTTCGCCAGCAAATAAAAGTAAGCCCGACGTGGCTGAGTTGATTTGACAATTCTCGCGCGCGGCATCGACGGCGACCGGGTCCACATCGATTGCAACGATATCCCCGGCGTTCAGTTTATGTGCTGCGATTGCCAGGATCCCAGTACCGGTACCAACATCGAGGATTCTTTTCGGAGAAGTAAGATACCTTTCTAAAAACTGCACCATGATCTGAGTCGTCGCATGATGCCCGGTCCCAAAAGCCTGTTTGGGATCCATTTCGATTACGAAGGTATCCGAGGACGAATCTAACTTTTCCCAGGTCGGCTTGACAATAAACTTCTCAGAAATCCGAATTGGTTTAAAACTTTTTTTCCATTCACTGTTCCAGTCCCGATCGGCAATTTCAGTAATTTCCAAATGATTGGTAGCCAGCTTAAATCCAAGATCTCTCAGGTTATCTAAATAAGCTTCAACCTCTTCCTTCATTTCGGATTTTGAGACTTGATTTGGGAAAAAAGCGACAATCTCATTTTCCAATTCCTGGCAGCCGCAACTTCCTAATTCAAACAAGTAGTTTGCAACTGCGTCCATACTATCCCGAGTAACCCTAATGCGAATTTGAAACCAGTCCGGCATGATCATTAACTATTCATAGAGTAGACTCAAAATGACGCGGCCAACTTCTGCTAAGCTTTCAGGGCTGCATTTGTCTGGGGTGTCCGCAAGCGTATGCCAATATTCATAATCAAAATCAATGAGGTTGACGCAAGGAATACCAACATTTAAAAGAGGCAGGTGGTCATCTGTAACCTGATATCCTGATGAGGCATGAAAAGAAGCAGAGCCAAGCTCCTCAGCTCGATCCCGGATCCGTTTAACAATCTTTGGCGCATAATTTATCGAATTCTCTTCCTGGTAAATCTGCAGGTCGCCGTCACCAATCATATCAAGCAAAATGCCGAATGCGGGCCGGTAGCGAAAATCTTTATTTTTTGCAAAATGTTGCGCACCAAGAGCGTACGAATCCGCCTGACCCGGCAATCCGGAATCTTCTCCATCGAAAAGAATAATGTCGACGCCATATTTGGGTTCCGCTGATTGCAGGTGTCTTGCTACCTCCAGCAAAACAGCCACTCCGGATGCGCCGTCGTTAGCGCCTATTATTGGTTTGTCTCTATTCTCTGAATCCGGGTCCTGGTCAGCCCAGGGTCGGCTGTCCCAGTGTGCACAAAGCAGAATCCGCTCAGCTTTTTGCAAACCAAAACTGGCGATGATATTTGTCATCGTTACCGGGTTCTCAAAACCGGGCAGTTTTTGTCTAAAAGGTTGAGACGTAACCGTGGCATCAAATTTCTTTAGCTCTGAAGTCAAAAAGTTGAGACAGCGTTGATGGGCCTGACTCCCTGGAACGCGGGGTCCAAAATCGCACTGTCTGATTAAATATTGGTAGGCTTTATCGCCGTCAAAGGTTGGTGCTTTTGGTTCACCGGTTCTACAAGACAAAAAACTGAAGAAGTGAAAAATCAAAAGAACATTTGCAATTTTTCTGACTATTGGTTCCCTCCCTCGCAGCTCTTTTTTAATTTTTATCAGCGACTTGTTTGATTTCAATGAAAAACCTGCTCAGTGCATTAATAACAGGTTGGACTGTTGTATCATAAATAGCCGGTACTCGTTTCTCATCGGCCAGACTTTTGTCAACACACCACATACAAAGTATCCGATGGGAATCAAAAGGCCTGAGATCCGGAAAATGTAATTCGCCATTGACCAAATCGACAAGATTAGAATCTAAATCAATTATACCACCAGGATTGAAGGCGCCATGCTTGTCTTTTCGATCCAATCCAAAAATTTGTAGCCATTTGTGACCAGAACGATCTGTTTCTTCAGGAACGCCTGTTGTCGGTTGGAAAAAGACTTTTACATCGAACCGTTCTCGTTGAATGTTTTCGCCACCGAGCGAATAAATGTGCTTCCATTCAAGGTTTGCTGTTGCAACTCTTGGGTGGGCATTTCGTGATTTGATTAATTTAAGTATCATTGTTCCTGTTGCGGTATCCGGTCTGGCAAGATCACCAAAAGTCTCACCGTTTTTTGTACTATATGCAACCGCTCAGATTTCGCCTTCAGCTATTGATTATTTAAGCGAATCCAGCCCAATTGTGTATTGACATTGTACTCGTTTTTTCCCAAACGTACAAAATACCCAATTTCCACTTTGCCGGATATCACACTATTTGTGTCTTGAGGTGATACGACGCTGGCGTTTAATGTTGTCCAGCCGCGGCTACCCTGTCCAGGAAATCGAGTCTCGAATCCAGTACCGGCTAGGTAAACTTCGATTTGCTCGCCATTTATCTCAAACTCGCGGGAAGAGCAGTATGACTCAAGTCGTTTGTATAACGACGGTAATGTTCGCGATAATCAAAATCAAGAAAAGAAATAAGTGTATCCCAAAAACTGATAATCTCGTATAATTGTAGTCTCAAGTTCCAAAGTCGTCCTTGAATCCAAAACCAAACTGTTATGTTCACACGATAAAGAAACGGCAGCAATAAGAACAAAAAAAACGTTTTTCATTTCTGATTCCCCTCTGCTATGCCAAATAATTACCTCCCGCTAATTGCAATATTGATGTCCAAACCAAATTCTTGTATTGAGGTTTTACCAATTCGCTTACTGTCTGTTTTGCCGATTTCGAGAAAAGCGCCGCCGCGTACCTGGGTACTAAATGAATAGGTTAACCTTGGTGAAATCGACCAACGGGTTGTGCTGTCTTGCTCCTCAAAATCACTTTTTCCAGGTGCTTTGTTTTTCCTTGATGAAGTACTTGCAGTAAAAGTAAAAGAAAAATCTATCGAGTTTTTCAGCTCTTTTTTGTTAAATGGCCAGATTGGAATATGAAATCCTGAACGCTTGGAATAATTTGCAGTAACCGAGATATCTGTATTCTCCGTCTGGTTCTCTCCGCCCGTCGTGAGAGTTTGACTCAGTGTCTTTGAGTTATTTATTTGAATATTTCCGGTAAAACCATTTTTAAAATTTAAGTCGAGTTTGCCAAGCGGCCGAAAATTGGTCGTGAAGCTCCTCCTGGTTTCGTTATCGGGTGTTTGATCCCAGGTAATATCTCTTTGACCTGAAAAACTGTGACTAAATGTTACGCTTTTGAACAAAGATTTAAAAAGCGGTAAAGAAGAAAGACCGCCGATTCTCACTGTCCATTCCGGAAAGGGTAAATCAAATTCTCTAAATTTAACCCAGCTATTGGATGAATTTCCAGATATGATTGTCGATTGATTGCTTTGTTCACTATGTTGAAATTTTAAGGCGATATCAATTGCGCGCCCAAAAGCCAATCCCGAGCTCGCTGTATAAGATTGATTATCCGTTGAGCTTATTGTGTTGGTTGTCAGGCCTGAAACAGAATTGAGGTTTGTTGTGTCGGATAAGCCAAATTGAAAAGCTAAACTCGGTGATCCTGGAACCAAACCCAAATGACTGATGTTTGTACGTTCGCTGTAATTAAATCTAATATCTTTAAATTTGGCAAGAAAACTCCCGAATAGTTTTAGGGGATTGAACCGGGCACCTTCTTCTTCCTCTTGAAAAACAAGCAGTGGCTGTGATTTTGGTTTCTGCCTGCCTCTTCTTCCGCCTGTATTGGTCTTTTTTTTGCCAACTCCAAAGACAGATCTAGCGAAATCCTTCCATTTAAAAGTAAAGTCCGCGGACTTGTTGCTGCTGACTCTCGCACTTCTACCGCTGGTCTGCTGCTGAAGATTACGAGCAAAGGTATAATTAGAAGAATAAGTAAAATTATTGTTCAGCCAATCAAAGATTCTTGGATTATATCGTGCTGAAAAATTCTGGCTGATGTTGATATCGGAAAACTTGTTACTCATAAAATCGGAAAATGTTTTTCCTCGCATATCGGCCTTATGAATGCGGCTGATATCTATACTCAAACTTTCAAAAATTTTCATGTTTGCACGAGCGGTGCGATCGATTGTGAAAGTCTCGGTCGCGGTAGTGTCTGCAGCTTGCGCGGAGTTTAGTACACGGTTTTGAGACATCTGGTTTCTTTTGGCCCCATTCAACTTAAAGGATACATTCTGCGGGGTGTAGTAAAATTTTGTACCTTTTACCTTACCAATCAAAGGCAGGTTAGGCAGCCATCCAAATGGTTTGAAAAAATTGTTTCTCCCAAAAGTAAGTTTATAGTCGAGATTCCCGGTCCAGGCTTGTAGATTTGAAAAGCTCAGGCTCGGATTTTTGATATCGCTTTTGGTTCTGCCGAAGCTAAACGAAATATTATCGGCAGTGTGTTTTATGAAAGAGTTTTTGGATTTGGTAACTTTACGGAACGAAAAGTTGAAACCGGATTGCTTCGAACTGGTCCTGGCTTTGTCAAGCTCACTTTGCGGGAGATCGTCGGTGACACGTCTATCCTGGCCGGGCAGATATTTTGGGGTACTGTTGCTGTTTCGAAAATTTAACGTCAAAGGCATGGCGAGTCCCCATGACTGTGGCAGCATTTTATCCAGTTTGACACGGGCGCTCAGGTTACTGCTTAAACTATTATTACCCGTCCCAAAACGTGTCGCAACATTATGAAAATCAGCATCCTTTTTTTCCACTTCGCTATTAATGGTTATAAAATCAGCAATGTTTAAATCAGCTCTTACCCGCATCGCCATCCCTTTGTCATTTTCTACATCCGAAAGTCTTAACTCATTAAACCAAATTTCACCTGTAAACGGAACGTCTGGATGTAAATTCTTTAATCCTAAAGTGAGAACTTTTACATTGGTAAATGACGGATTTCCCTTTTTTCGAATGGATTTTGAATTATCCGGAGATAAAGACTTGACGAAAACACTATTAAGGGTGTCAAATTCAGTACCGTTGTTAAAAAGCGTATCTAGAGTTGTAAAATCCTGAATACCTGCGTCCATATGGTTTTTGTCATTCCAGCCGCTATAAATCCCCGAACGGTATTCATAATAGTTACTTGCATCGGCGCCAAACCTGATGAAGTATTCCAAACTGCTGCTACTTGCTGTATCTGAAGATGCAGGTATGTGGGACATGGCCATGAAGGTTGTGTCCCCATGAACAAACATTTTAATTCGATCGTAGCGAATATAGTTTTCTCCCCGAAACAAGCTTTTTCCAGCAACCCCGGACTGGCCTGGTTTGAGGGAATTGGCTACTAGAACAAGAGATTGTTCCCGTGCCCGGACGCCCGTAACCCTGTCCTGCTCGCCCTGCACGCCAATCTGATCCAAAGTTGCAGCGTAGGCGGCGTTTTCATGAGTATTAATTTGCGCAACTGTGACTGTCGTGTCCCCGGGTATTAGGCCCGCTGGATCGAACTCATTATCTGCTGTACCAAGCTCCTTCCACTCACTTCCAACCAGGTTTATTTCCGCGATAGTAGTGCGCGCAAACCCGCCGGTATCACCGAGGCTGTCAATCCAGATTCGGGCAAATTCTATTTGTGTGGCGCTTGGTAAGCCGACACGAAATTTCGGACTCGGATCTGATGTAATAAACGGAATTCGATATAGTTTCCACGGGCCGCCGCGCTCAGGAGGATTATTAGGATTTCCACCGACAATAAAAGTTGTATCCGGATGATCATCAGCCAATGAGAACGAAAATCGAAAATAAGAGTCGGCCCGGTCAAGAAATCCGTTGCCGTTAATATCCTCGGTATCGGGCCGGCGACCGCCCTGGTCATTCGTACTATTTTCCGTACCCACGATTGACCCGAAGGGGTTTTCTACAATGTAATTAATGCTGGCTTCTTGATAAAACCAATCGTCATAACTCCAAGGTTCGTCGGGATCTTTAACGCCGTCTCCATCAACATCCCAAAAATCATAAGGTACATCTTCCTTGTTCTGTCCCGCAAACATGCTTCTTGGAAAATTCAATTCCGGAGGATCCGGCTTTTCGACGCCATCAATTCCGATATCCTCACCCGGGTCCAAAATTCCGTTGGGTGTTAAACCGGCGGCGTCATCTTCCGTATCCAGTTCACCATTTGCGATCACATCTTCAGACATTATGCCTAAATCAATATGCAGCCGGCCAGTAGATCCCTGCACCATAATTTCTATAAACTTCGTTTGGGTTTGATCAAAGATTCCCGGGGACAGGGCACGCATCACACCTCCCCAGGTGTTCGGGTCCGGATTCGGATCATTAGCATCGGGGAATAAATCCATTCTCAAAACGTGCACCCGATTTGGTACATTCGGATTTAGCTCACGTTCCGGGTAGATGTCATTAATATGTATTTG
>Ga0114949_10002493_pt1 | contig 11508 bp, 7 predicted proteins | sample N074metaG_FD_83505 | JGI IMG/M metagenome (GOLD analysis project Ga0114949, IMG submission 83505) | Deep subsurface microbial communities from Kermadec Trench to uncover new lineages of life (NeLLi) - N074 metaG | ecosystem: Environmental > Aquatic > Marine > Ocean trench > Sediment | place... | reverse complement strand
GGTCGGCACCGACCTGGAAGAGAACACCGTCGGCAACCCGGCCCGCCAGTTGCAGTGAGCGGGGGCCCGAACTGGCCATTACCAGTGGCACATCCCGCTTCGACCAGGGCATCTGGATTTCCTTTCCCTCGTACTCCACGGTTTCGCCGCGCAGCAAGGCTCGTATCACGGTAATTTTTTCTTCAAAGGCGGCCAGCCGCTCGGGTTTCAGGCCGAGATTGTGAACCGCACTCTCACCCACGCCGATACCACAGATAGCGCGGCCATCGGACATTTCCTGCAGGGTCGCCCAGCTATTGGCGAGGACCGCGGGATGGCGCGTAACAGTGTGAGTGACGCCGGTAGCCAGCAACAGGCTCTTTGTCTGGTAGGCGAGGACGGAAAGGATGCTGTAGGCATCACGCATGACCGAGTGGGAGTCCGCAACCCAGATACCGGCATAACCCAGCTCTTCTGCGCGTCGCCCCATTTCAAGACAGTCCTCCAGCGGACGATTCGGGAGGCAACCGATATGGAACGAAGTAGGCATTTATGATCCTATTGTTGCTATATTGCTATATTGCGAAAAGTATTTTGAGCTCAAACAACAGTAGGCAGTTTCATCCTTACCGTCTTGCACTACAGGGCAGAGTTTATTGACTGACAATGATTCGACAGGCCCCTGGCATAATTTGATCGAGGGTAATTCCCTCGCCAGCGGCAGCGTTGTGGAGATCACCTGGCGTGACCAGGACATTCTCCTTTATCGCACTGGGGCCGGCGCCTGCCACGCTATCTCGGCCTACTGCGCACATACCCTGGCCTATATGCCCAATGGGCTTGCGCCGGGCACAGCCCTGAGTGAATTATTGAGAGGTGAGAACATCCGCTGCCCCTTCCACGGCTGGTGCTACGACGGATCAGGTCGCGTCACGGAGGTTCCCGTCAGCCAGCGAGTTCCCCCCGCAGTGCAACGGGGCGAGCAGATGATCAACAGCTGGCAACTGCGCGAATCCAGCGGCTGGATACAGATCCGCGAGTAAGCCCTCGCTCACCACCTGACCCCGACAGGCTCTGGTAGCGCAGGCCACCAATCTGCTTTTTACGCAGATCTGAAGGCCGCGGACAACAATATTCGAGATGTGCATCACATTTTGAGCAAATCATTGCAGTGCGGCGACTTGAATGGATATAACCTGCGGCTATCACACTTTAGAAACAATATAAACAATGCTTTTGTTTTCGTGGAGCTGTTTCAATTTTGGTTCACAACAATAGTGGAAAAATAACTGATGATATTCGATAAATCGGAGTCAAAAGAATCACAAACCATTGAAGCACTGATTCCCATGGTGGATCTGTTTGCCGTGCTTGCGATTGTATTCATGCTTTATTCGAATGAAGAAGTCACCGCGACCAAACTGGAAAGTGCTCAAAAAATAGAGCAGATTGTTGCGGAAGTTGCAGAGGATCGGGAAAGGCAGCTGGAAGAGGATGTAAAAGAAGAGCAGGCCAGAAAAAACCGCAGGGAATACCTGGCTAAAAAAGCGGGTAAGTCACTGCAACAAATTCAACAGGAACGAGAGAAAAAGGCACAAGAACTGATATCACAATTTACCAAAATGATAGCGGCTCAACAGAGCCAGGCCGCCATGGAATATGAAGAGCTTGTCGCAAAAATTGAAATCGAACACGAGGTAGAGCTGGAAAAAGAAGTGGCCTCCATGCAACAGGAAAAAGAGGCGGAACTGGAAGAGCAAAAAGCCGAGCTGGAATCAGAGCTTGCAGCCAAGAAACAGGAGCTGGAGCAAGAGAAGCAAGAAGAACTGGTTGTGGCACAACTGGAACATGAACAAGAGGTTTCCGCCAAGGTAGAAGAACTCACCCGGGAAAAACAGCAAGCCCTGGCAGAAGCCGAGCAAGAAAAAACCCAGTCACTGGCAAAACAAAGAGAACAACTGGAGCAGCAAAAGCAACAACAGATAGCAGCATTGAAGACGCAAAAAGAGCAAGAGTTGGCGCAGGTGACAGAGGAATATGAACAGGTAGTTGCAACCAATCAAATGGTAATTGAAAGCACCCGGGCTGCACTTAGCCTCGCCAACCAGGCGCGACTGGTCGAATTGTCCGAACAGGAAAGAGAACTGGAAGCGGAAAAGGAACAAGAGGTGGCCAAGGTAGAATTGGCGCTTAAAGCGCAGGCCGCCGCTCAAGCTGAAAAACTGACACAGGAAAAAGAGAGCGAGCTGGCAAAAGCCGAACAGGAACGCGTTGCCGCCCTGGCCCAGCAAAAATCAGAGCTGGAACAACAAAAACGCCAGCAGGCAGCTGCTGCACAGGCTGAACTCGCAAAAACTATCGCCCAGCAACAAGCAGAAGCAGAGGCGGAGAAACAGCAAGCGCTGGCGTTAGCACAGCAGGCAACGGCACAGGCCTTGGCAGCACAGAAAGCGCAGGCCGAACAGCAGAGACAAGCGGCATTAGCCGAGGCAGAGAAGGAACTCGCACTGCAACTGGCAGTTGCTGAATCTTCTTCGGAGGCGGAAAAACTTCAAGCGGTGGCAGCAGCAGAAGCCGCCTCGAAGGCAGAGAAACAGCAAGCTCTGGCACAAGCACAGCAGGCAACGGCACAGGCTTTGGCCGCGCAGCAAGCGCAGGCCGAACAGCAGAGACAAGCGGCACTAGCCCAGGCGGAAGCGGAATACGCACAGGAGCTGGCAGCTGCTGAATCTTCACTAGAGGCGGAGAAGCGTCAAGCGGCAGCAGCTGAGCAGGCACGTGAAGCTGAACTGGCCGCTCAGAAATCTACGCTTGAAAAAGAGAATGCAAGAGCCCTGGCGGCCAAGGAGAAGGCCCTGGATGATGCTCTAGAGCAGCAACAAGAACTGGTTGCGAAAGCAGAGCAAGCGCTTGCGCCCTATGTCCAGGCGAAGAAAGCCAGGGATCAGATCGTCGCCGAGCTAATTGACAACTTTAGGGACTTCGACAGTTCGGCGGTGGAAATCGACGAGAAGACAGGCAAGGTAAAACTCCACTTCCAGGAGTCATATTTCGTGCGGGGATCTCATAGGCTGTCAGAAGATATGAAAGATTTTCTCAGGATAATGATTCCCAAGTACGCAAGAAGTATATATGGAAACAAGAACGCAGCGGAGCATGTTGAGTCTCTGAAAATCTCCGGCATGACATCACCTGTTTACAAGGGAAAATATATCGATATTGACGATACATCTCCCAGCTCAGAAAGAGCGCGCTCTTACAATATGGAGCTGAGTAACAAACGTGCCCTGGCCATGTACAACTTTATCTTTGATGAAGCGGAGATGGGCGATTACGAGCATCGCAGGAGACTGAAAGCAGATATGGGTATTGCGGCACTGGGCTTTCAGAATGCAGAACCCGTGGGGGAAGACCTTGTGGGTAAAACAGCAGATTGTATTGAATACGATTGTAAGCAGGAACAGGCTACTATTTTGCAATTCCGTTTGTATACGGAAGAGTAAGCCACCTTATATGTGAAACACTGAAGCGAGCTTTTAGGTAAAGGGGTTAACATGTTTAAATATATATTCTTGGCAATTCTGGCGACAGCATCATTTTTTATATTTGTTTTTGATGCCGAGCTTACCAACGCGGTGATCGGAAGATTATTTGTCGCGGGCATAATGGCTTGTTTCATGGTGTTTTTGTTTTTCAAGTTTGGCCTGCATTTCAAAATACAGTCACTAAACAGGTTTACAACAGCTTTCTATTACGCGGTATTTGAGTACAAAAAGGCACAAACAGAACCTTCAGACTTGAGCTACGCGGACAGTGTTCGTGAACAGTCTGAGGTGGCCCTCGCTGTCAATTTTGACCCTACATTGACGACTTCCGACTTGAAAATCCCGGTGACGCTTTATTCCGGAAAGGATCCCTTTCTCGACAAGTTACGGGCCAAAATCAAGGAAGCAGAAAAAATCAAGCTCGAGGCACGCCATCTCGACAACAAAGCCAATGTAATGATTGGAAAAACCAAAGACCTGCTGGTGGAAAAAGACCTCACCGAGAAAGAACCTTCCACAATACTGAATGGAATATTTGATATTGAGAATGGAGTGGCGGCTATTATTGACTTGACCGGCGATGAAATTAAGGAGCAAGGCTACGGTCGCACGCCGGATTATGAAATCATCAGCCGCATCGCACTGGATAATAATCCGTATTTCTCGACCACCTATAAATATTTTGACTCAGATGATATTGCCGGAATACTTTTCCGGGCACCCTTTATGATAATTTTGGTGGGGATCATCGGTACATTTGCGGGTTTTTACCTGGCCTTGAACACCGGTGGAGATATTAAATCCGGCGCCGCCGTGGCAATTGTCAGTTCGCTGGTCGGTCTTCCCATTTCACTGCTTATGGATTACATAAACACTTTGTTTCCGGATACAAGTCGATACCAACAGGCCTTTAACAAGTATAAAGTGAGCCTGGAAATACTGTTTAATCACGAAAAAGAGCTTGATGACATCAGGCAGGACCGAAGAAAAAGCGATGCTTCGCTGGCCTTTTCAGACAAGGCAAGCGAGGGCTGATGCCGCCCCTCAGCCCCCCACCAGGCTGATCATCACACCGGCTGCAACAGCGGAGCCGATCACACCGGCCACGTTGGGCCCCATCGCGTGCATAAGCAGAAAATTCTGCGGGTTGGCTTCCAGCCCTACCTTGTTGGACACCCGCGCCGCCATGGGCACGGCGGAGACACCGGCGGAACCAATCAGGGGGTTGATAGGCGTGGCGCTGAATTTGTTCATCAGTTTGGCGATCAGCACACCGGAGGCCGTGCCAATGCCGAAGGCGACTATACCCAGCCCGAGAATTCCCAGGGTGTTGAAGTCGAGAAACTTTTCGGCACCGAGTTTTGAGCCCACCGACAGCCCAAGAAAAATAGTGACAATATTAATCAACGCGTTGCGGGCGGTATCGCTGAGGCGATCAACCACACCGCACTCGTTCATCAGGTTACCAAAGCAAAACATACCCAGCAGGGGTGCGGCGGCGGGCAATAGCAGGGCCACCATGATCAACAGCAACAGGGGGAAGAGGATTTTCTCGCGCTTGCTCACCGGCCGCAACTGCACCATTTCAATCTTGCGTTCCTCCTCGGTGGTGAGCAGGCGCATAATAGGTGGCTGAATCAGCGGCACCAGTGCCATATAGGAATAGGCGGCAACAGCGATAGCACCGAGCAGGTCCGGGGCGAGAATGCTGGCCACGTAGATCGCTGTGGGGCCGTCAGCGCCACCGATAATGCCGATGGCAGCCGCCTCAGCCAGGGTGAAGTCCATAATGCCCCAATGACTCAGTGACACCGCACCGAGCACGGTGGCGAAAATACCAAACTGGGCGGCGGCACCGAGAAACAGGGTCTTGGGGTTGGCCAGCAATGGACCGAAATCGGTCATTGCACCAACCCCCATAAAGATCACCAGGGGGGCAACACCACTGGCGATCGACACCGTATAGAAGTTGTAGAGCATGCCATTATGGAAACCGCCGTCTGCCGCGATCTGTTGGGCCAGGACATGACTGCTGGCATCGGAGGATTCATAGGCGTGAAACAATTGCCCGGCGGACTCCCAGGCTGACAGGCCAAAGGCCTGGGCCATCTGTGCCAGCATGTCTGCATCGCCCCCGAGGATGGCATTTTCCACCGCCGACAGGGCCAGGCCCGCACCGGGAATGTTCGCGAGAATACCGCCAAAGCCGATCGGCACCAGTAACAGGGGCTCGAAGTTTTCGACGATCGCCAGGAAGAGCAAACCCATGCCCACGGCAATCATCACCAGCTGGCCCGGTTGCACCTGGGCCAGGCCGGAGGACGCCCACAAACTGTATAGATTATCCATGCCTGGTATCCCGCCCTAGCCCAATGTCACCAGCGTATCGCCAACGGCGACTTTATCGCCCTCGGCAACGTTGACGGAACCCACGGTACCCGCCCGCGGGGCGCGCACCTCGGTTTCCATTTTCATCGCCTCAAGGATCACGATCACATCCCCCTCCTGCACCAGGTCTCCCGGTCTTACATTGACCTGGAAGATATTGCCGGCAAGGGGCGCGGGCAGCGGCTCTCCCGCTACAGGCACTGACGGTGCCACAGCACCTGCCACGGCTAAGGCGGCAACAGGCGCCACAGACGACAGATCACCACCCTCGGCAACCTGTACCACGTAACTCTGGCCCGCCACGGTCACCGTATACACCTCTGCCTCGCGGTCGGCGGCAACCGCTACCGGTGCAAGCTCCTCAGCCGTGGGAACAGGTTCAAAGGCATCCGGGTTACCGCGGTTTTCCAGGAACCGCAGCCCGATCTGCGGGAACAAGGCGTAGGTCAAAACATCGTCAATCTGGTTCGCCCCCTGGGACAGGGCAATGCCTTTCTCTGCAGCCAACGCGGTGAGTTCCCCGGTCAGTTTGTCGACTTCGGGTGCAAGCAGGTCAGCTGGCCGACAGCTAATCGCCTCACCCCCTTCCAGCACACGTTGCTGTAGTTCGGCATTGACAGGGGCCGGGGTGAGCCCGTACTCACCCTTGAGCACACCGGCGGTCTCTTTGGTAATCGATTTGTATCGTTCACCGGTCAGTATATTCAACACGGCCTGGGTGCCCACGATTTGTGAGGTTGGCGTCACCAGGGGCAGGTAGCCCAGGTCCTTGCGCACCCGCGGTATCTCTTCCAGCACCTCATCAATCTTGTCGGCAGCACCCTGCTCTTTCAGCTGGCTTTCCATGTTGGTTAACATGCCGCCGGGTACCTGGGCCACCAGGATGCGGGAATCAACCCCGCGCAAGGCACCCTCAAATTTCGCATACTTTTTGCGTACCTCGCGAAAATAGGCGGCAACTTCCTCCAGCGCCTGTATATCCAGCCCGGTATCCCGCTCAGTACCTTCGAGCATGGCTACTACCGCTTCTGTGGGTGAGTGGCCATAGGTCATGGACATGGAGGAGATCGAGGTATCGACATTATCGATACCCGCTTCCACGCACTTGAGAATGGTTGCAGTCGACAAGCCCGTGGTGGCATGGCACTGCATGTGAATGGGAATATCACAGGCGGCCTTGAGCCGTTTCACCAACTCATAACCCTCATAGGGTTTCAGCAGCCCCGCCATATCCTTGATGGCGATGGAGTCGGCCCCCATATCCTCAATCTGTTTGCCCAGGTCAATCCAGGTTTCGAGGCTGTGTACCGGGCTTACCGTGTAGGAGATAGTACCCTGGGCGTGTTTGCCGACACGCTTCACCGCCTGCAGCGCGGTCTGGATATTGCGCATATCGTTCATGGCGTCGAACACGCGAAACACATCGACGCCATTATCAGCCGCGCGTTCCACAAACTTTTCCACCACGTCGTCGGCATAGTGGCGATAGCCGAGTATATTCTGCCCGCGAAACAACATCTGCTGGGGGGTATTGGGCATCGCTTTTTTCAATTCGCGAATTCGCTCCCAGGGGTCCTCGCCCAGGTAGCGGATACAGGCGTCAAAAGTAGCGCCGCCCCAGGATTCCAGCGACCAGAAACCGATACTGTCCAGTTTCGGTGCAATCGGCAGCATGTCTTCAAGACGCACCCGTGTCGCCAAAAGTGACTGTGATGCATCGCGTAAAACCACATCGGTGATACCTAGAGCTTTACTCATACTATCGCCTCGAACGATGTTTGTGGATTGCCGCACTGATTACCGCGACCAGGGTGGCGTCAGCGTTTGCGGGAGGAGCTGCGGCGTCGGCGCCACCAGCCTCCGGTGCCGGGGCATAACGATTCACCAGCGCAGACATGGCCGAGGTGCAAATCACCAGCAGGGTGAGAAATACAATCACCGTCCCCATGCCAAACAGCATGAGTTCCAGTCCCTGTGAGATGATATTTTCTGTCATTACCCCTCCCCCTGAAGCGTGGCTACTCTACCTAGTTTGCCAAAGCCTCACAATGGCTGAGAGCGCATTGGCATTAGGACCAGGCTGTCGGTATCACCGCGTCAATCAGCCGGGGTCCGGTTTGCTCAATCGCCGCGGCAAACTGCGCATTGAACTCCTCGGCAGTCGTCGCCCGGCTGGCACTGACTCCCATGCCCTCAGCCATGGCGACAAAATCCATATCCGGCGTGCCAATATCCAGCGTGCTCGCCGCCTTGGGTCCCGGCACACCACCACGGGCACCGGTGCGGGAAAACTCCAACTCCAGAATACTGTACTTGCGGTTGGAGAAGATCACCACCGTCACATCCAGGTTTTCCCGGGCCATGCTCCACAGGGCCTGGATGGTGTACATGGCAGAACCATCGCCTTCCAGGCAAATCACTTTACGGTCCGGGCAGGCGATCGCCGCGCCCACGGCCACCGGCAAACCGAAACCGATCGAACCCCCGGTCTGGTTCAACCAGTCATGGGGGCGCGAGTTGGCGGACATGGCGTGACAATAGATGCCACCGGTAATCCCCTCGTCGACAACAATGGCATTCTCGGGCATGTAGTGCGCAAAGGCCGCGCCAATACTGTCGGTACCCAAATCGCCGCTGGGCAGCTCGGGCACAGACAATTCATGGAGGTCCGGCTCGGCATCGGTGCCACCTACTGCCACCAACAGGTCTTCAAGACAAGCGGTCGTATCATCTCCCACCGTCGCCAGTGCCAGTTCAGTACAAGCCTCCGGGCCGATAACGCTGGGTACATCGGGATAGGCAAAAAACGATACCGGTGATTTGCAGCCAACCAGGATCAGCTTCTCCACGTCCTTGATATGGTCTATGGCCAGCTCTGCCAGGTAGGGCAGGCGCTCCAGTACCGCGGTGCCCGCCCCGCGGGCAATCCGCGGCGGAAAGGTATCGGTACTGACACGGGCTCCTGTCGCCTTGCCCAGCCGACTCATCAGGGCGACCTGTTGGGCGGTAATTTCCACCGCGCCAATCATGATCATGGTGTTCTGGTCGGACTTGAGCATCTCGGCAGCAGCGGCGATGTCATCCGCCGGCACCCGGCGCGGCGCCGGTAATGGGGCCGCCGTGCTGGCACCGTTGGGATTGTCGCCCCAGGAAACGTCCGCCGGAAGAATCAACGTGGCAATACGATTGCGCCCCGCCTCTTCCACCGCTCGGGCTGCATCCCTTGCAATATCACCCGCTGATTTCGAGGTATACACCCAGTGCGACATCGGTCTCGCTACACCTTCAATATCCGAGGTCAGCGGCGCATCGTACTGCAGGTGGTAGGTGGCGTGATCACCGACAATATTCACCACCGGCTGGTTGCCCTTTTTTGCGTTGTGCAGGTTGGCCAGGGCATTCCCCAGGCCGGGGCCAAGGTGTAACAGGGTCGAGGCCGGCTTGCGGGCCATGCGCGCGTAGCCGTCGGCAGCACCGCTCAACACACCTTCGAACAGGCACAGCACACAGCGCATGCCCTCCACTTCATCCAGTGCCGCCACAAAATGCATTTCCGATGTGCCCGGGTTGGTGAAACACAGCTCTACGCCGCTGTCGACGAGAGTCTGGATCAGGCTTTCTGCTCCGTTCATGTTCAGGCCACCTTGTCTGCTGAGAATACCTTATTGGGATTGAGAATATTCTTGGGGTCGAGCATGCGCTTCATAGCATACATCAGCTGTAGCTCTTCTTCAGAGCGACTGCGATCCAGGTGCTCGCGTTTCGCCAGGCCAATGCCATGCTCGGCGGATACCGAACCGCTATACTTTTCCACCAGCGTGTAAACGTGGTTTTCGATAGCCGACTTGTCAAAATTATCGGCCTTGGTATTACCCAGAATCAGGTGTAAGTTGCTGTCACCCAGATGGCCGAAGGTGACATTATAGGAATCGGGAATCCCGTTCATAAACGCTTCAACTTCGCCGATAAAGGCCGCCATCTGATCTACCGTTATGCTCACATCGAACAGGGCCGCGGGTCCCTGCGCCATGAAGTTCAGCACATCGTCGCGGATCTCCCAGATGGCATGAGATTCTGCTTGCGACTTGGCGATTACCGCGTCTACTATCAGCTCCTGCTCAAACGCATCCCCCAGCACCTGCTCGAATCGCTCCAGGTCTTCCTCCGGTCGGGAACCCAGGGTCTCTACCAGTACGTAATAGGGGTAACCCTGAGCCAGCGGCGGTCGATGCAGGCTCCCCTCCCGGGTGACGTAGTTGTAAAAGGAGGGCCACATACATTCGAAGGCACTGAGGGTGCCCGCCGTGTTGGCATCCAGCCAACCCAGTAGCCGGGTCACGCTGTCAAAATCAGCGCAGGCAATCAGTGCCGTATTTTGCGATCGCGGCAGCGGGCGCAGCCGGACGACCACTCGTGTTATCACGCCCAGGGTCCCCTCGGCGCCGATAAACCACTGCTTGAGGTCGTAGCCGGTGTTGTTCTTGAGCATCTTATTGAGGCTGGATACAACCGTGCCGTCCGCCAGCACCACCTCCAGCCCCAGCACCATCTCGCGCATCATGCCGTAGCGAATCACCCGGTTACCGCCGGCATTGGTGGCGACGTTGCCACCCACGGTTGCCGAACCGCGGGCACCCAGGTCCAGTGGCAACAGCAGGCCCTTCTCTGCACAGGCTTCAGCCGCCACCTGCAGTATGCAACCCGCCTGCACCGTGCAGCTACGATTGAGTTCGTCGATCTCCTCAACCGCGTTCATACGCTCCAGCGATAAACCCAGTTCTCCGCAGGTGTCGTTGAGGCTATCCACCAGGCCGGTTTTTCCCGCCCAGGGAATCACCGCCTGACCGGCGTCATGACACAGCTTCAGCAGCGCGGATACCTGTTCGGTTGTCTCTGGCTTGAGCACGGTGTTGGGCCAAACCGGATGGGGCTCTTCACGCACCCCCTTCTCGCCCAGCAACTCTCGCAGTTGGGCCATCAATTCAGGGGCAGGAGTGCTCATGACAATTCTCTAGTCGATACGTGGCACTGAGTTTAGCAAGGTTTTGGTGTATTCGTGCTGGGGATTGGTGAGGATATCCTCGGCGGTGCCCTGCTCTACCAGGCGTCCGTTCTTCATGACACCCACATGGTGGGCCAGGGTCGGGATAATCGACAGGTCGTGAGTGATGAACAAATAGGAAACGGAGAATTCCCGCTGCAGTTCCTGGAACAGTTCCAGCACCTCGGCGCGGATGGAGACGTCCAGCGCGCTGGTCGGCTCGTCGCAGATAATAAGTTGCGGCTCCACCGCCAGGGCGCGCGCTATAGCCACCCGCTGCAACTGCCCGCCGGAAAACTCGTGGGGATAACGGTGGCGCATCTCCGGGTCCAGTTGCACCCGCTCCAGCAACTCGAGAATCCGCCGCTGGCGCTGGCCGGCATTCATATCAATCCCCAGGCTCTCCATGCCCTCTTCGATAATGCGCCCGACCGTCATCCGCGGGTTCATGGAAGAATAAGGATTCTGGAATATCACCTGGATGCGCTTGCGGAACGGCAACATCTGCAAACGCGGCAGGTTATCGATGCGCGTGCCACCAAAATAGATGGAGCC
>Ga0114949_10002491_pt1 | contig 11515 bp, 11 predicted proteins | sample N074metaG_FD_83505 | JGI IMG/M metagenome (GOLD analysis project Ga0114949, IMG submission 83505) | Deep subsurface microbial communities from Kermadec Trench to uncover new lineages of life (NeLLi) - N074 metaG | ecosystem: Environmental > Aquatic > Marine > Ocean trench > Sediment | place... | reverse complement strand
TGATCCATCGGGTCTTCATCCGAACCTTCCAGCGCCAAGTAACTGTTCTCGGCATCCCGCACCAGTAAACCCTGACGCTCCAGATAGCGAGCCAGACGGTGCGCGATGGTGTGGGTGAGTTGTATGAGCTCAGCGCTGGTCGGTGCTCTTACCCAGCGAAACCGGGCAGATGAACTTGCTTCGCCCACGTAGTGAACTGATGCAAAGTCTCCCGGGCAAACAGGCGGTCGATATTGTTGCAAGAGTCGCAAAGCGAAGATGCAATGAGGTGTACCGCATGATGCTGGATTTGCAGGGAAAAGACGACGAGTCCGCGCCGTAGATATATCCGCAATTCGGCAGCGTCTATACGACGGATGGCTTGGCTGTCGGGAAGAGAATCGTTTGAATCTGACCAGCATCGCGCCAAGGGTCTGTAAGGCGTTCTCAGGGCAACGCTTCGATTCGCTCCAACAACACTTTTCCGATGACACCGTCGCTGTAGAACCAGATGCCGATAATAACTCCAACCAGCAACACCGCTGCGTGAATCAACGAGCGATATTTTTTCTCATGCCCGTCATTGGCCTGCATGATGGCCGATAGTGCAGGAACGATCGCAAGCATCGGCATCGTCTCATTCAGTGCGCCGCTGATGACCAGGCCTGTCGACGCTGCCAGCGTTCCTGCAAACAAGTGTGGGTCACTGCGATGGCTGCCGCGTAGCCAATTAAATTTGCGTCGATTCAGCTCATACGCTCCAACGACAGTCAGGTAGGCCCACATGGCCCCGAGAAAACCGGCGACCATTTTTTCGCCGGAAAGAATACCTGCCAGGGCATACAGGCCCATGAACAAACTCGGGATTCCGAGCAGCACGGCGATGACCGCGCCTACATTTATGATGACATTGCTGGTCGGCTTCTGAACTGTGACTTCAGGATTTTCGTTGATCAGGGAATCCTCTGCGGCGCGTCAGCAAACGTGTCGTATTCAGTGCATGTGCGCCATAGAACATAACAACACACCTGCGTTCGAACTTGCAGGAGACGGGTCAAATAGTCGGTCAGGACTGGCGATTCATCTCCCAGGAACAGTACACAGGCAGGCGCCGTGCCAGGATTATCAACGTCGCAAGAAATCCTGCCAGTAGTCCAAGCGCCAAGACGATATCGATCCAGTGTTCAAAGGGACGATTGTCGGGCGACAGGGTGGGCAGCACCATCAGGTACTTGTTGATCCAGACACCGATATTAATCACTATTGCGACGAGGCACATGGCGAACACCGATCGCTTGACCATCGCGAATATGAGCGCTGCAAATGGCAGAAAAAAGCAGCCCGCCATCATGCTCCAGAAATAGGGCGCGTAGTGACCATCCATCTGCCGCCACAATGGCTCGGTTTCCTGCGGCAGATTACCGAACCAGATGACAAAAAATTGTGCCCAGAACATATAGAGCCATATCAGCATGAAGCCCGTAACCAGCATTCCCAGGCTCTTGATCTGATACTGCCCAAAATGGGTGCCGCCATCTATTCGCCGCATAACGGCAGTGATTGCAATCAGGGCGGCAGTCCCCGCAAACAAATTGCCAAACCAGTAATATATCGGGAAGACGCTGCTGTGCCAGTGCGGAATCAGCATCATCGCGAAATCCCAGGCGATGAATGTATTGCAAATAATGAAAGCGATTATTACGACCGGTGCGAGATTGTACAACTGACTCTCGACCTCGTCATGATCAATCGATGCAGCGGCATCCCCGGTGGCCATATCCACGCGCAGGCTTTTTCGCGTATAAAATGCCGCGAGTCCGTAGAACAGTAAGAGTCCGCCCAGGTCTCTTATCAAAAGCCAGCGAAAATTCAGGAAGGAACTCAGGTGTTCTTCGGGCGGCGCGTTCAGCCACCAGGAGAAAAGGTCATCACGCCCGTAAATGACAATCAACAGAAAGCCGACGATCGCGAACGGAAAATACGCGAGCGTCGACAGTTCGGCGAGTCGATACCATGGTTTACCCCAGTCGGCTTCGACAATGCGCAGTATTGCGGTAATCACAACGCCCACCTGGCTGATGCCGAGCAGGAACAGATACGAGACGGTGAACAACGCAAAATCCGGCTGAACACTTGTGCTCGACATCGCGAAAACCAGACTGGCGACGCCGAGCAAAAAGACCGCAACCAGCATGTATAAAGCGCCGCCGCCGCGTTGTGACTTCGGACTATTCATCGTTCACGTTTCACCAAAAACTTCCTTAATAAAATTAACCAGGCGCCATCGGTCGTCTGGCGAAATCGCCTGCCAGTATGCGGGCATTGCAATGCTGCCATGACTGATTGTGTAATAAATCTGCCCGTCCGGTTGCAGCTGCACGTAGTCCAGGTTTAATTCCATGGGCTGGGGTACGAACTTCAGACCCACCGTTCCGTCTCCACGGCCTTGTTCGCCGTGGCAGAGCAGGCAGTGTCGTTCGTACATAACCTTGCCACGAGCAATCGAGTCCGGCGACGCCGCGATTGGATTGATCAGGGTTCGCCCTGCATCCAGTCGTGCTCGCACCAGCTCAATGATGTCCGCCGGCGGGGAAAAACGGTCTTTGCCATTGACAGGAACTGACGAGTTATTGGCAGCGACCAACGTTTCCTGAGGCTTCAGTGATGGCTGGTCCTGCATGTCTTTGTCCCACGGCAGCGTCAAACCCGTACTGGGCAATGTCGCAAGGCAAGCAATGAATGCCAGTTTGAGAACGGGTAGACCCTTCATTGACTGTCCTCCACATGCTGAATCTCTTCCGCTCCGGCGTCTCTGATGATCGCTTCCGCCTTTGCTGCCTGGTCTCCGGTCGTGCCTTCCACGACGACGACGAATCGATCGACACCTACCGATATCACGTAAGGTCTGTCTTTCCATGCGGGCAGACCAGAGACGAAATGAAATCCCAGCAAGGTAAACAACACGCCGAACAATATCGTCATCTCGTAGGTGATGATGAGATAGGGCGGAATGGTAATGATGGCTCTGCCCCCCGTCGGGAGTATGAACACCAATGCAGTGCCGACCGCCATCGCGAATCCGCCTATGCAGCCGATAATGGCGCCTGCCAGGGAAAAATGCCTGACTCGCGACTTATGAAGACCGACAATTTCCTGCGCCTCTTCCACGGGGATCGGTGACATCAGCGAAATCTTATCGAACCCTGATGACGTCAGATTCTTCGCTGCAGCAAGAAAATCTTCCTCAAACGCGAACGTACCCAGAATAGCCATCAGGCGTCCCTCCTGAGAGGCTTGAGCGTTTCCTTGACTTCATAAAGCGATATTGACGGCACCCATTTGATGAAGATCAGGAACAGCGTCATAAATATTCCGAACGAACCGATCGTTATCGAAATCTCAATCCAGCTCGGCACGTAAAATCCAAACGCATCCGGCAGGAACTTGCGTGGCTGCGATGTGGCTACGATGATGAATCTTTCCGTGAGCATGCCGATGTTAATCAGGAGTGAGATCACGAGCATCTTGTTCCAGGACCAACGAATTTTGCGGGTGAGCATCAACAAGGGAACGAAGGCGCAAAACAGAATCATCTCCCAGTAAAGCGGTGCATAGAATCCAGTCATCCTGAAGGACAGCGCCTCGAGTTCAAACGACGTGCCGCCGTACCAGGTGCTGAAAAGCTCCAGCACATTGATGTAGCTCCAAATCAGGGATAATGCGATCAAAAGCTTGCCGAGACTGTCGAGATGCACCTGACCGATATAGCGCTCGAAGTTGAGAAACTTCCGCAGACAATACATCACAGTGACGATGCCAGCCGTGCCTGAGTAAATAGCGCCGGTGACGAAATAGGGGGCGAATATTGTGTGGTGAAATCCTGGTACGGCTGACAGGGCAAAATCCCAGGATACGATGCTGTGCACTGACACAGCGAGGGGAATGACAAAAACGGCAAAGAACGTGTAGGCCCAGCCTAGCGTGTGCCACTCTCTGGCAGTGCCGCGCCAACCGAATGAGAAAACAGCGTACAGGCGGCGTCTCAGGCCCGTACTCGCATCCCGAACCGCAGCGAAATCCGGCACCGATCCCATGTAGATAAATATCGTACTGGCCGTGAGGTAAGTCGTGATGGCCATTACGTCAAACATCAGAGGAGATCGAAAATTTGGCCACAAGCCCATTTGATTCGGAATCGGGAAGCTCCAGTGGACGAACCAAACGCGACCGAGATGTACCATGACAAACAACGCGGCAGTAATGAGCGAGAACAGCGTCATGGCTTCCGCACTGCGATAAATTGATTTGCGCCAGGGACTGTTGGTGATGTGCAGCACGGCGGACAACAAGGTGCCGGAGTGGCTCAAGCCGATCCAGAAAATAAAATTCGATAGATAAGTGCCCCAGACGGCGTTGTGGTTCATGCCGGCGGCGCCGACACCGACGAACAACTGGTAGATCCAGGGCATAAAGAAGAAAATCCCTGCCAGACTCATGGTGGAGCCCAACAGGATCCAGTACTTGGGACCCGTCTCCAGCATGGTGGAGAGGATGTCCTTGTTGACTTCCGCGTAAGTTGGCTGTCCGTGATCAAACATCGTTTAAACTTCTTCCCGGCTCAAGAATGTGCCTTCTTCAAATAGACGATTGACGGTGTGGTGTTAAGTTCTTCCAAAACCGTATAGCCACGGGAGTTATTCATCATCTTCGTGACTTTGGCTTCCGGGTCATTGCTGTTTCCAAAAAGCATGGCCTCGGCCGGACAGCTTTGAACGCAGGCGGGGATGACTTCACCGTCACGTACCCGACGTCGGTCGTCGTCCTTGGCAAGGTCTTTCGCGATGCGGATGCGCTGAATGCAGAACGTGCATTTTTCCATTACTCCTTTTTCGCGCACGCTGACGTCCGGATTCAGCTGCTGCTCCAGTGGCTCGTCCCAGGTGTATGTAAACCAATTGAAATAACGAACTTCGTAGGGGCAGTAAACGGCACAAGTACGAGTGCCGATGCAACGATTGTAAATCTGTGTGTTCAGCCCGTCCTGGTTGTGATAGGTCGCAAAGACCGGGCATGCCGTTTCACAGGGCGCATCGTCGCAATGTTGACAGAGCATCGGCATGAAATTCATTTTTATGTTCGGGTATTCGCCCTCCCAGTAACGCTCGATTCGAATCCACTTTATTTCGCGATTCAACGCGTATTGTTTTTCGCCGACGATGGGAATATTATTTTCAGCCTGGCAGGCGACCACACAGGCCTCGCAACCCGTGCAACGATCCAGATCAATGGTCATTGTCCAGTGATAATCGAATTTTTCGTAATAACCGGGTTTACGGTATTGCCTGAATTTTTCTACGATAGTACTCAACTCGGTTCCTTATGATCATGCATGATCGTTTGCCGGTCCTAGAATTTGACGGCCAAGCGTTCGGCTTACACCGCCGGTCTTGATGATATGCAGGCGCTCGCCGGTCGCCTTGACTTTTACTCGCGTGGCGGCCCAGGCCAGATCACCGCTCTGGTCGTCCATTAATGGCGCAACGATGTTAATGGGATTGACGCCGCGGTCTTTGGCATACCGACCGTACTCTGCGTGGCCCTGACCGATCGGTATGGCAACCACGCCAGGCCGAATGGCCGGAAAAATAAGTGCGGGAATCCGGATTGACCCAGCTGGAGATTCTATGTCCAGAATATCGCCTTCTCTGATACCCATCTCGTCGGCCGTCACCGGATTCAATTCCGCCCAGGAACCATATACGACGCTGGTCATCGGGTCGGGCATTTCCTGCAACCATGGCAGATTGGCGCCCCGGCCATCCAGGAATGTTGCTGTCAGATAGGGGTGCAATACGAAAGCATAATCACTCTCGCTGCCGGCAAATTTTGATTCGGGGTCAGTGATAGCAGCAATCATTGAAGCACTTGAAGGCACGCTCGGACCGCTGTCCATTGCACCCGGTTGGCCCCACACTCCGGCCTCGAGTGCCGCCCGCCAGAATGCTTCAAAATCCTGATCTTCACCGTCAAATGCGCGGCTGGTATATTCTTCGCGCCAGCGATCCTTGATGAATTCCTCCATCGATGCCCAGTGCATCGACACGGGAAGTTCGCCACCAATCTGTCGGGCCATCTGCAGTACGATGTCACCGACAGGAAGCGCATCGTATAGCTTGGCAATGACCGGTTGCGAAATTGACGCCACCGGAAAGCCAACGCCGGGATCTGGCACATCGTCTCCCCATGATTCCAGGTAAGTGCTGGTGGGAAGGATGAGGTCCGCCATCTGCGTCGTCTCGTCATGGAAGCTCGATAACGCGACAACCAGTGCAACCTTCTCCATCGCTTTGCGGAATCCGACGTTATCCGGTAAAGAAAATACCGGGTTCGTATCGTTTACGAGCAATACTTCTACTTCGCCAGACTCCATCGCATCGATGAGCTCGAGCATCTCCTGAAAACTGGCCTGATTCGAACTCGACGTCGCGGAAAATGCAGAATTCGAATTGAAAATAGCTCCGCCCGGTTGATTCAGGTTGCCCGCAAGATAATTCAATGCATTGACCGCGACGACAGTAGCTACCGCATTCGTACCCGCGGCAGCCGCACCGCCCGCGATGGCGAGACTGGACTTGTTTTCACTAAATTCCTTTGCGACGCGCAAAATGATGTCTTCGTTGATGTCTGTCTTGCCGGACACGACCGATGGCGAATACGCTTGTAGCGCGTTTGACCACTGGTCCCTGTCGCTGCCGAGATAGCGCCCCGCGCCGACAATCGCATTCGCGATTCCCAGCGCGAGCAGTCCCTCTGTGCCCGGTCGCGCCGCGATCCACTCGTCGGCGGACGCGCCGCTCAGTGACATTCGCGGCTCGATCTGAACGGTCTTACCGCGCTGACCGGCTCGTCCCTGCCGAAGGTGTCCGTATGCAAGGCTGTGGTGAACCGGAGAGAGCCAGGTGCCGAGATAGTCTGCGCCGAAGGACAACAGGAAATCGGCATTCTTGATGTCATAGTACGGAAGCTGATCTACACCGAACGAAATTCGATTGGCCGCGCGGATCGTGCCGGGATAGGTAAAGTCATATTGCTGGTAGTGTTCTGAACCCAACAAGCCCATGAACTGTGCGAAAAGCTCGTCGAGGTGGCCCCGGACCTGACCGGTAAGCAGCCTGACGCTGCTGGCTTTGCCTTCGATTTTCAGTCGGCTGATACGGCCGCCTACCGTGGTCAACGCCTCATCCCAGCTTATATCTACAAAGTGTCCAGCTCCCGTCTGTCCGACATTCTGCAGAGGTGTTTTGATTCGGTCCGGGTTGTACAAGACATTCAGGCCAGCCTGCCCTCGCGCGCAAGTACGCCCTTGACTGACTGGGTGAACGGGATTGCCTTCTATCTTTTTTGCTTGGCCCTCGCGAATGCGTACGGTGATTCCGCATCCGGCGGAGCATTGATTACACACCGTGTTGTACCAGGTAGCGACGCCCGGCGAATAGTCTTCCGGTGGAATGACCTGCGGGATCAACAACTCAACCTTCCGTTGCACACCCTCGCCGTACAACACGCCACCAACGGCACCGATTCCGCCGGCCCCGATATACTGCAGCAAGTCTCTACGACTGATCTTTGACATTCAAACTTATCCTAGTCGCCGGTCAAGGCGAATTATGCAAACGCTCCCATCACAAATTCATGTCGATCATTGTTCATTTATGGCACGTCAGGCAATCGCGACCATGCTCTACGTTCCTTTCTGTATGGCAATCGACACACCACGGCATTCTCATCGTGGCAACACGAGTAATTCGATCCATCGTTTCGACCGGGCCGTGGCATTCCTGACACTCGAGGCCCGCCTTAACGTGCCGTTTGTGCGTGAAGTGAACGTAATCGGGAAGGTCGTGAACCTTGATCCAGGGAATCGGCTCGCGATTTTCCCAGTATGTCGCAAGTTTCAGGATTTCCGTACTCTCGCGGACACTGGGAAGCGAATTGTGACATCCCATGCATTTGGAAACGCTGGGTACGCCGGCTACCGGGGTCTTGTCGGCATAGATGTGACAGTGCTGGCAATGAATTGAATTGTCCGTGGCATGAATCCTGTGACTGAATTCGATGGGTTGAATCGGACTGCGGTCAGAAAAATATTTCCCGTGCACCCACGCGCCCACGAACAATCCGACGACAACCATAAGCACAAGCATGGCTGGCTTCTTCGCGGGCTCGAGCGCCTCGAGAACAGAGATGGACAATTTTCCCCCCTTCTTTTAGGGCAGGAGTTTGCCCGTAAGTTGCACAAACTACAAATTCAATCTCGCCTACATCGTAAATTTTCTTTCATCGTGGTCCCTGCAGCGGAAAATAGTGGACGCGGGAGCAGTAGGCGCACAACAATTTTCGTACTTGCGCCGCGGCGGTGACTTCGGTACGTTTAGCGACACTATATACGGCCTCGAGGCGCGCCGCAGCGAATCATGAATAATCTTATCCGTTCGGTTGTATTTTTGCTTTTTATGTTAGGAGGCGAAACCGTGGTGCTGGCAGCCGGTGATGCTGATACTGGCAAAACGCTATATGCCATCTGCGCCGCTTGTCATGGAGCCAAGGCGGAAGGTATTGCTGCTTTGAATGCGCCGGCCAACGCCGGCCAGGATCCCTGGTACATGACACGCCAGTTGAAAAACTTCAGGGCCGGAATTCGTGGCGCTCATCCTGACGACGCGTTCGGCGCACAAATGCGACCGATGGCGATGGTGTTGGCGGGTGATCAGGCCATTGACGATGTAGTGGCCTATATTACGAGCTTGGAAATGCCGAATCCTCCGCAGACGGTCGACGGAGATATCGAACTTGGCAAACAGGCCTACGTAACCTGCATCCCCTGCCACGGAGAATTTGGCCAGGGGGCTCAAGCTCTTGATGCACCGCGCTTGTCCAATCAGCATGACTGGTACATCGTCCGGCAACTAGAGAACTTCAAGGCGGGGATTCGCGGCGGACATCGAAACGATATTTACGGTTCGCAGATGCGCATCATGTCGCAAATGCTTGAAACGGATGAGCGGGTCCGAGCCGTGGCCGCCTATATCGCCTCCCTGGACTACCGGCCGGACGGTGAGTGACTGAGTGGTTATGACCGCATCACGTGCATGGATGGTCCTGACAATTCGGTACCGTTAATATTAATTCGAACTCGATAGTGCCCCGGCACCGGAAACATCACTTTTTTCAGCGGTAAAATCAGTTGGGTTTTCGCCGGCGCCTGTGAAAGTTGCCGCGCTTCCACATCAGTATGCCCCTCAATCGAGAAGATCGATTTGCCCCCGGGATCGGTGAGATCTACGGTAAATGGAATCCGGCCTTGCAGATCGCGTTGCCATTCGACGATTCCCACGAGGACCATTTGGTCCTGACGGGCTGGAAAGTCGGGTGCGCGCAGCTCATTGAAAATTCCGTGAATACTGAGCTTCCCGTCCGCTCCGTTGCCTGCATCCGTGCAAAAAAGAAAAACTGCCTCCATTATTGAACTCCTCGGTCGCCGTTCTTGACAATACAGGAACTGACTTCAAAACCTGTGGAAATCAGTATCTGAATCCTTTATCCTCTGGGTACGAATCAGTCACGACCATTTAGAAAACACTAAAAAGTCGATTTTGAATGTTGGCGATGCTGAATGCGAAGCCGATGAATACGAATTATTACACGGGCTGACTATTCAGCTAATTGACAACAGTCCGGACACCGACGCGGTGATCAAAAGCTGCGACGGTCACGATAAAAAGGATGCATAACGTATGCCATTAGCAATTGTGTTGATTGTCTTGGTTGTGGGTTCGCTCGTATTTCACTTCCTAAGTCCGTGGACTTTTACTCCGATCGCTTCGCACTGGGGCATGATCGACACCACGGTCGATATCACTTTTGTTGTGACAGGGATTGTATTTGTCCTTGTTAATCTGTTCATGGCGTACGCGATTATTAAATATCGTTACCGGCCGGACGCGCGGGCAAAATACGAGCCCGAAAACACTAAACTGGAAGTCTGGCTCACCATTATAACGACGGTCGGCGTCGCCGCGATGCTGGCACCGGGTCTGTTTGTCTGGGCCAGCTTCGTGAATGTTCCCGAAGATGCGACGGAAATTGAAGCCGTTGGGCAACAATGGAGCTGGACCTTTCGCCTGCCTGGCAAGGACGGTGAATTCGGCACTACCGACGCAAAATTGTTCAGCATAGAAAATCCCTTCGGTATCGTCCCGGATGACCCCAATGGACAGGATGACGTCCTGGTCGATGACGCCATCGTGCACATTCCTCTCGGTGAGCCGGTTCAATTCTGGCTGCGATCGAAAGACGTATTGCATAACTTCACCGTCGCGCAATTCAGAGTCAAGATGGACCTGGTGCCTGGCCTAACGACTTACATGTGGCTGGAGCCCACCAAAATTGGTGAATACGAAATCCTTTGTGAGGAGTTGTGTGGCGTCGCACATTTCGCAATGCGCGGCAGGGTCGTTGTTGATGAGCCAGCAGACTATCAGGCTTGGGTCGATAGTCAGCCAACTTTTGCCGAGACCCAGACAAGAGCACCGGGTGATCCGGCGCTCGGCGCGGCGTCGTATGCCGTTTGCGCGGCCTGCCACGGTCAGCAGGGTGAAGGCCTTTTGGCACTCAACGCGCCAAAACTTAGCGGTCAGGAACCGCGCTATCTGAAACGGCAGTTGCGAAATTACAAGAGTGGCCTGCGCGGCGCCCATGATGACGATGTCTATGGGCGGCAAATGGCGCCGATGGCGGCGACATTGGTGAACGATGCGATCATCGATAACGTCATCGCTTATATTGGTACGTTGCCTGACACACCGGCAGAGGCGACAGTCACAGGAGATGTCGCTCACGGTGCGAAGCTGTACGTGCTCTGCGCCAATTGTCACGGCAAAGACGGCAAGGGTATTTTAATGAACGCGCCACGGCAGGCCGGCATGAGCGATTGGTATCTACTGAGTCAGCTTAAGAACTTCAAAGCAGGCCTGCGGGGACACGAACCGCATGACCTTGATGGCAAGCAGATGAGAATGATGGCCCAGACTCTTCAGGACGACCAGGCGATGCAGGATGTCGTCGCTTACATCAACACGTTGTAGACAGCCAAAGGCGAGACATCTGCATGATAAAATTAATTAATTACGGCTTAATCGCAAGGGGATTTTGATGGCATACGTTGCAATTGCCGATCGGGATCACGAAATAGAACACCACGATCCGACGACATTTATCACCAAATATATCTGGAGTCAGGATCATAAGGTTATTGCCATTCAATATGGCATTACGGCGATGTTTGTCGGCTTGGTCGCGTTGAGCCTATCCGCAATGATGCGCCTCCAGCTTGGCTTCCCAAACAGCTTTGCGTTTATCACGCCGACCGAGTATTACCAGTTCATTACGATGCACGGGATGATCATGGTCATCTTCCTGTTGACCGCGCTATTCCTGGGTGGCTTCGGAAATTACCTCATACCCTTGATGATCGGGT
>Ga0114949_10002489_pt1 | contig 11520 bp, 8 predicted proteins | sample N074metaG_FD_83505 | JGI IMG/M metagenome (GOLD analysis project Ga0114949, IMG submission 83505) | Deep subsurface microbial communities from Kermadec Trench to uncover new lineages of life (NeLLi) - N074 metaG | ecosystem: Environmental > Aquatic > Marine > Ocean trench > Sediment | place... | reverse complement strand
TCGTTGTCGATCCAGCTCAAGTACTGTTTGCCGGACCCTAGGCGGCCACCGGCACCCAGCTTGAACGGCAGCAGCATCTGCCCGAGCGCGCCCCCGGCCGGCGAAAGCGCCACGCCCGTCCGCAACGTCGCTACCCGCACGCCGGCTCGCTCCGCCGGCTTCGTCGCTCCTTCCCACGCCCGACAGACCTCGGCCAAGAAGCCCCTCCCCGCGAGCGCGGTCTCGTCGATGCGTTCGGTGCCCCGGTCACCGTAGAAGCCAACTGCCGACGCCGACACCAGGATGCGTGGCCCACCGGACATCGTCGCGAGTGTACGTGCGATCAGTTCGGTGCCCTTCACCCTGCTCTGCTTGATCGACCTCTTGCGGGCGGCGGTCCAGCGGCCCTTCGCGATCGAAGAGCCCGCGAGGTGTACGACAGCGTCGGCACCGCTGAGGCCTTCGACGTCGATCTCTCCGGTCGCGGGATTCCAGAAGATGGCGTCGTCGGCGAGCCGCCGGCTGTCTCGTACGAGACGGATCACCCTGTGGCCACCGGTGGTGAGGAAGTCGGCGAGGTTGCTGCCGATGAGCCCCGACGCCCCGGTGATCGCCACGGTCATGCGCGGCTTGGACGCATGCTCGGCGTGGCGCGCGAGATCGGTGAAGAGTCTCCGGTAGCGGAAGCGGAACAGGCGGCCAAGCTCGCCCTTCATCAAGACAGGCCCGATGGGCGCGCCGAGCGGCGCCTCCAGCTCGATCTCGTCTTCCAGCTTCGTTCCGCCGCCTTCGATCGCAGTGAAACGATGGGTATGCAGCCAGGACTTCAACGGGCCGGCGACCTGTTCATCCCGGAACTGCTCGTTCTCGACGTAGTCCTTGTGCCGAAGCATCCACTTGAAGCTCGTCGGCCCACGGTGCACGCGCAGCGAGACCGTCCCTCCGTCCTGGATGCCTCCGTCCTTCTCGAGCACATCGACAACCGCCCAAGGCGGCGTCAGGCGCTCGAGGGCCCCAAGACGCTTGTGCCAAGCAAAGACGGTTTCGGGATCGTGGTGAAGCAGCTCAGTGCGGTAGGCGAGTCGCATTATGACATCAACATCCACGCAGTGCCGGAAGCAGCGATCTGAACGGTAAGGTTGTCGAGACCGTGGTTGCTCAATCCTTCAGCCAGCGCGCCAACGGTTGCGCAGGCGAGCCCGACGAGAACCGCACGCGACGGGTCAGTCAAAGTCCAAAGCGCGAGTGTTGCAGCGGCCCAACCCACCAAGAAGACCGCGGCGGATCCCTCCAGCGAGCGCGTGGCCGGCACTCCTCCGAGCGACGGCACTCGATACTTGTGCTTCCCCCACCGCGTACCGACCGGTTCACCCACTGCGTCGCCCCACCCGCTCACGAGGTAACCGACCGTCGCGTAGGGTCCCGTCAGAAGCGCGCTCCCGAGGCCTCCGAGCGCTGTGGTGACGAGAGGGACCAAGATGAACAGCGTACGCCGAGGCCGGTCGGTCTCGCGCGCCAACACACGGTACAGCGGATCTCGATCGCCACGGAGCACCGCCACCAGAACGACGCACGCGAGTACCATACCAAACACGTTGGTTCCGGGCAGGCCCCAGAGTGAATGCGTAACCGCAGCCCCCGTGAAGACTCCGAAATGGAAGATCTTGCGGGTATAGGGGACTGCGAGCCCTCTTCGGTGCGCATAGGCCGCCAGCGAGCCTACACCGAGTGCGACGCTCCCTGCAAAGGCGCACGCCCACAGTGCGGTCGGCAGATCCGGGACGAGCCGCGACCACAGGTCAGCGAACATGATGGCTCCCCACCGAAACGCTGAACGCTACTCCGCGCGCGATTGGGTGTCTGTGAGGTTGAAGATCGATCCCAGCAACTCGCCGAGATGCTCGAGTGCGTCTTTCTTCAGGAGCACGGCGGAGGCCAGCTCACCAAGGGTCTCGGATTCGGCGTCGGTGACCACCTTACCGGTGAGCACGAAGACAGGCAGCCCCGTATGCAACGGATCCTTTCGAAGCTTTTGAAGGAATTCCAGCCCACTCATCACAGGCATCATCAGGTCGAGAATGACCGCGTCCGGCGCCTCGCTACGCACCTTCTCCAGTCCGTCCTTACCATTGGTCGCGCTTACCGTTTCGAGTCCAACCTTGGAGAGATACTCGGTGAGCATCGTGCGCATGTCGGCCTCGTCGTCCACGACGAGCACACGGCCGCCTCTCTTCCGCACGAGATTACGCCACAATACGCGCAGCAAGTCCTCACGTTCGAACGGCTTGGTCACGAGGTCCACCGCGCCGAGCAAGCGACCCCGCCCCTCGCCGGCCACGATGGAGACGATCACGACCGGGATGTGCTTCACATCCGGATCCGCTTTGAGCCGCTTGAGCACCTCCCATCCGGTCATGTCGGGCATCATGAGGTCGAGCGTAATGAGATCCGGCTTGTGCTTGTGCGCCAAGGCGATGCCTTCCTCGCCGCCCACCGCGGTGATGACTCGACAGCCGAACTCCTCGAGGTAGTGGGCCATGAGGACGCGGGAGTCCTTCTCGTCGTCCACCACCAAGACCTGGAAGTCTCGCATGGTGGCGGCGACGCCTGTTCTGGGCTCAGCAACTGTTCCATCCTCGGATGCGGCCACGCCGTCCGACGCCTCCGCGCCCGCGGACACCTCGACGGCCTCCGTCGGCCCTCGACTCTCTGGCAATGCGTCGCTGCCCGCCTCGTCCGCCTTCTCGGGACGTTTAGCGCGCTCGCCCATGACAATCTTGAACGTCGAGCCCTTCCCTTCTTCGGACTCCACGATGAGCTCGTAGCCCATCAGCAAGCAGATAGAGCGCGATAGTGCGAGTCCGAGACCGGTGCCCCCGTACTTTCGGGACGTACCGATTTCAGCCTGTTGGAATGCCTCGAAAATTGCCTCCAGTCGATCCGCCGGGATGCCGATACCCGTATCGACCACGGAGATCGCCGTGGGCGTCTTCCCGTCCGAAGCGGTCTCGAGCCGGACCGTGACCGAGCCCTCGTGGGTGAACTTGAGCGCGTTGCCGACGAGGTTGATGATCACCTGCTTGAGCTTGGAGGAGTCGGTCTCGACGAACTCGACCGCGTCCGGCACGTCGGCGATCAAAGCGATGTCGCCCTCCTTCGCTTTGGCCTGACCCTCGAGCTGCTGAACGGTCTCCACGCAGAGGTGCGCGAGATCGATCTCTTCGATGATCAACTCCATGCGGCCGGCCTCGACCTTCGCCAGGTCCAGAACCTCGTTGATCAACGCCAGCAGGTGTTTCCCGTTCGACGTCACCCGGGTGAGAAAGCCGAGATCCTTCTCGTTCAGGCGCTCATCCTTGTTCTTGAGCAGGATGTTCGTGAACCCAATGATGGAATTGAGGGGGGTGCGGAGCTCGTGGCTCATATTCGCGAGAAAGTCGCTCTTGGCCTTGTTGGCCGCGACGGCCTCCTCTTTCGCCACGAGCAAGGCTTCCTCGGCGCGCACGCGGGGCGTGACATCTTTGCCGAAGAAGACCGCGCCGGATACTCCTTCGAAGGCTTGGATCGGGTTCGCGTATACCTCGAAATGGCGCTCCCGGCCGTCGCTCTCGTCTGTGCGTAGCACGACGTGGCGATCCCCATCCAACGTCTTCAAATAGAGATCCCGGTACCACTCGACATCCTCCGGTCGGTGCATGTCGGCGGCCAGACCGCCCACCTTGGGCTCTTTGCCCGACTGTGCCTCGACCTCGAGCGCGAACGCAGAGTTGAACGTGATGAGCCGTTGCTCTCGGTCCACCGACCAGATGGTGTCGCCCGTGCTCTCGACGAGCGCACCTAGATTGGCCCGAGATTCCGCGAGCTGCCGCTCGGCGATGCGCTGCTCCGTGACGTCCCTGAAGATGCCCTGGGTCGCGACCGCAACGCCGTTTACGTACTGAGCCTGAGCGCTCCCCGATAGCACGACGATACGACCGTCGGACGCGAGATACTCGACGGTGAAGCGTTGGGCACCCTCGCCCGCGAGCGCTCGCCTGAACTGTTCCTCGAGGTGTGGTCGCTTCACCGGGTTGAGGATGTCGAAGAAGTTCAGATCGTCGAGATCCTCATCCGCATAGCCGAGAACGCCTTTCCAGGAGCTGTTTACGTAGAGGAACTTGCCCGTAGGATCGACGCTCTGGATCAAGTCGTTCGCGTTGTCCAGGAAGTCCTGGAGCCTGGCGCTGCTCTCCTTGACGGCCTGCTCCGTCTGCGCGCGCACTTCGATCTCATGAGCGAGCGCCTCGTTGCTGTCCGTGAGCGCCCGAAGTACCCGCCCCTCGCGTGTGAACGTCAGGTAGACACTGGAGAGCAGGCCGGTAAGGATGGCGAAGTAGCTCGCGATCTTGAGCATATGCGCGACATCGAACATCGCGTCGTACCGCTGCCCGGACTGCGCCATGAACGCAACGTGACAGAGCACGGAGATCACGAGCGAGATCACGAGCCAATGCTCGAAAGCGTCGCGCCGCCACCCTCCCTTGTAGAGGAAGCCGACGGCCGCCAACGCGAAGAACATGCCGGGCAGAAGTTCGGCCGGCCGGTCGATCGGGAGCCCGGGGAAGATCGCCTGCGTTAGTGGGACGTATGCGAAGAAGAGGAGGTTGATCACCGTCAGTGCGACAGCCGTCGCAAAAACCGAGAACTCCCCGGTCACCTCCTGGCCGCGTTCCTCCTGACGCCATGCCAGCACACTCACTGCGAGGAAGAGCGACAAGAAGACCCGCTCGGACGTCCAGGTCCAGGCGAACAACTCAGGGGCGTTGGGTGCGGCGCCTATGAAGTAATCGCTGGTGCTCAACGCGTGATTGAGGTCCAAAAGACCCGCGCCGAGGAACCCGGTGCCGATGTACAAGAACGTGGCACGCTTGCGGCTGTAGAAGCGAACCAAGGCCAGCGCGCCGATGATGAACGCCAGCACTGTGGCGATCGCTTCCATCATCGTGTGGATCGAGGCGTTCGTCGCCCACAGGGTATCCCCCCCGATGAGAAGAGATCCACCGAGCAGCAGGAGGAACAGGGTCCAGTAGATCGTGACCCGCTCCGAGGAACAGTCCGGTCCCGCTAATTCGTCCTCCGCCGAGATGCCGAGAGAGGCCCGCGCACGCGCGGCCTGTACGTCGTCCGGCAGTGCTCCCGACGGCTCGGGAGCGGGGCTCAGTCCGTCGGCAGGCAACGCTCGATAGCCCCGAAGAGGACGTCCTCATCGACGATCGGTTTCGTGACGTAGTCGTTGAAGCCTGCCGCGAGGAACTTCTCACGGTCGCCTGACATCGCATGCGCCGTCAGGGCGATCACGGGAATGTCTTTCAGCTCCTCCTGATCCCGGATCCACGCCAGAACCTCGGTTCCGTCCATCTCAGGGAGAGAGATGTCGAGCAGAATCAGATCGGGAATGTTGTCTCCCAGCCCGTTGATTGCTTCGACCCCGGTCTCGTACTCGGATATCTCATACGTGTCGTCGAGAAGAGCCTGAACGAGCATGCGATTGTCCGGGTTGTCCTCTACGACAGCGATCTTGTATGTCATTCGGCTTCCTCGAGTCCGTCGATAATGGTCTCCAGCTCTGCGATCGCCTGGCTGTAGGCATCCTCGAGGCCAGGCATGATCGATCTGATTGTGTCCATGTCTCCGCTCGTCGCGGCACTTTCTATCTCACCGGCCAACTCCCGCACCACCTGGGCCCCAACATTGGCCGCGCTCGATTTGAGCGAGTGTGATCCCCTCTCTGCCGAGTCCACGCCCTCTCCGGTGGCGCCGGCGCGAATCTGGTCCATGCGTGCCCCGGAATTTTCGAGAAAGAGCCTGACCATTTGACCCACGAGCTTGTCTCCACCCCAGGAACTGAGGCGCGTCAGCGCAGCCGGATCCAGGCTAGTCGAGTCAGTCATCTATTCGAGCGGGAAGTATGAGTCGGCATTCCCAGGTCCTTTGAAATGACGGAGGGAAAGCGCTCAAAGTCTAGCTTGCGCGCGGGTTTGTCGCTACGCCGAGCGCGTCGCGGATGCTTCGCACCCCGGCTCCCGGACCCTCGGCGTGCCCATACACGGCCGATCCGGCGACCACGACCGTGGCTCCGGCCGCCTGAAGCTCCGCAACGTTACCCGAATCCACGCCGCCGTCCACCTCCAATTCGGCACCGCTTTCCATCTCATCCAAGAGAGCGCGCGCGTTCCGAACTTTCTCGGTGCTCGTGGGAATGTAGGACTGACCCCCGAATCCTGGGTTCACGGACATGACGAGCAACAAGTCGATGTACGGCAGCACGTCGGTCACCGAAGCGAGCGGCGTCGCCGGATGGATCGCGACGCCCGGTCGAGCACCCAGCTCACGGATCTGCTGCACCGTGCGATGGAGGTGCGTGCACGCCTCAGCGTGCACCGTCAGCCAATCCGCGCCGGCGCTGACGAACGCCTCGAGGTAGCGGTCTGGCTGCTCGATCATCAAGTGAACATCCAACGGAAGCGCCGTCGCCTTACGGGCGCCCACCGTGATAATCGGACCAATCGTGATGTTCGGCACGAAGTGCCCGTCCATGACATCGACGTGAATCCAGTCGGCCCCTCCCGATTCGACCGCCTGGATTTCGTCCGCCAGGCGTGAGAAGTCACAGGAGAGGATGGACGGCGCAATCTTCATGGGTGTCGCTCCCGGACTTCGATGCCTTCAGCGAAGGCCAGGATCGCGACGTCCGCCATCCCGAGGAAGAACCCCGTCTCCACGACCCCCGCCCTACTCTGAAGCTCCGCGTCCAGTGCGTCTGGATCACTGATTCCGTCCGGAAAGCGACAATCCAACAGGAGATTTCCGTTGTCACTTAGCAGCGGAAGCCCGCCATCGGACGATCGTATCTCGACCGCCGCCCCCAAGCCCTCCATGAATCGGGCGTGTGTTTCCGAGGCCCAGTCGACGATCTCCACCGGGAGTGGCGATACGGTACCGAGACCCTCGACCGCCTTGCTGCCGTCCGCGATGATCACCAAGTGGTTCGACGCCTGCGCAACCATCTTCTCGCGCAGTAGAGCTCCCCCCATCCCCTTGATGAGATCGAGATCGGGCGACACCTCGTCCGCTCCGTCCACGGTCAGATCGAGCTGGTCTCGATCGGCAAGCCCAATCAGTTCGATTCCGGCCTTTCGCGCTTCGCGATCGGTCCAAGCGGAAGTGGGCACGCCTACGATATCGGAGAGCCCACCCTTGGAGAGCTTCGCCGCCAGCAAGTCCAAGAAATGGGCCACCGTGCTGCCCGTGCCCAGTCCCAAAACCATGCCACTCTCGACATACTCGAGCGCCCGCTCGGCCGCCTTGCGCTTCAGTGATTCTTGCGGCGTGAGTTCCATCTCGCTCCCGGTTCGGTTCCGGCGAAAAAGCCGCCGAAATGTAGGGGCCGTCGAGGGCACGTACCAGACGCCCGAATCCATGGCGTCCCCGCGGTTGACACCCTCGGTGGGGTCCGCGAACGTTGCGCCATGGACAAGCGCGCACCCGGATATCGGTATTACTGGTCTGCTCCCGAGACGGGGGTCCGGAATCCGCGCGTGTAGCGACTGAGCAGACACAACCGGCGACCGAGGCTCCCGACACCTGTCGGGGGCCTTTTTTAATGTCATTCGATGCCACAGGACCGCCACCATGATTATCGTGACCAAGAAGGGCGTAACGCAGGACGAGCTCGATCACATTCGAGAGCGCATAGAGTCGCTCGGGCTGCGGACGCACCTGTCCCAGGGCGAGCATCGGACCGTAATCGGTTGCTTAGGCGACGACGCCGTGCTCGAGCACGTGCCGCTTCTCTCGATCCCCGGGGTCGAGGCGGTTCATCAGGTGCTCAAGCCCTACAAGCTCGCCTCCAAGGAGTTCTCGGCAGAGCCCACTACGGTCACGCTCGGCGACACCTCGCTCGGTGGTAAAGACATCGTGGTCATCGCCGGCCCGTGTTCCGTGGAAGGCGTCGACATGCTGACCTCCACCGCGCAGCACATACACGCGGCCGGCGCCCGAGCGCTACGGGGCGGTGCGTTCAAGCCCCGCTCGTCTCCTTACTCGTTTCAAGGGATGGGCGAGGACGGCCTCAAGATTCTTTCGGATGTGCGCAGCGAGACCGGCCTGCCCGTGGTCACCGAAGTCATGGATACCCGTCGGGTCGACCTGGTCGCATCGTATGCCGATGTGCTCCAGATCGGGGCGCGCAACATGCAGAACTACTCCTTGTTGACCGAGGTGGGTCGGCTCCGGCGCCCCGTGCTCTTGAAGCGCGGCATGTCAGCCACACTAAAGGACCTGCTACTCGCCGCCGAGTACATCATGAGCCAGGGCAACTCGAACGTCATCCTCTGTGAGCGTGGCATCCGGACCTTCACCACCGAGACTCGAAATACGTTCGACTTGGCAGCGATCCCGCTCCTGAAACGCGAGACTCACCTCCCGGTCATCGCAGACCCGTCGCACGCCGGTGGACGCCGGCATCTGGTCGCTCCGCTCGCATACGCGGCGATCGCTGCGGGCGCCGACGGGCTGATGGTCGAGGTGCACCCGGACCCTGAGACCGCCACCTCGGATGGAGATCAGTCACTCGATTTCGCGGAGTTCGATGCACTTATGGACGGGCTGCGTCCCTTCGTGGCCGCGGCAGGCCGAGAAATGGCCGGGCGCCAGAGCGTCGCCACACCCGAGTAACGGCCGGTCAGTCGCCCCAGGAGTTTTCCAGCTCAGCGAGACGAGCGGATACTTCCTGGAGCTGATCGCGAACGGCTCGCAATGACGTGCCGCCATCGGAGTCACGGGAGTCCGCGGATCGCAACCAGTCGAAGACATCACTCACGTCTGGCTCGAAGGCGTCGTGCTCCGCTTTGAGCGCATCGAGTGGCAGCTCCGAGAGAGAGACGCGCGACTGCTCCGACTTGCGGACGAGTCGGCCCACGATCTCGTGCGTAGTGCGGAACGGCACACCTCGGCGCACCAGGTAGTCCGCCAGATCCGTGGCGAGCAGTTGTGCGTTCATGACCTCGAGCATGCGCTCCGGAACGAACGCGGTGGTCTCGAGCGCCCCCTCGACTGCCGGCAACGTGAGATCCAACGTATCCACGGTGTCGAAGAGCGCCTCCTTATCCTCCTGCAGATCCCGATTGTAACCCGTCGGGAGACCCTTCAGCAGCACGATCATCGTGGTCAGATTGCCCGCGAGGCGACCCGACTTCCCACGCGCGAGCTCCGCGATGTCAGGATTCCGTTTCTGGGGCATGAGACTCGAGCCCGTGCTGTACCCGTCCGACAGCCGGACGAATCCGAACTCCACACTCGAGAACAGGACCAGATCCTCGGAGAGGCGGGATAGGTGGACACCGATCATCGCGCCAGCGTACAGCAGATCACAAATCCAGTCCCGGTCCGAGACCGCATCGATCGAGTTCTCGCTCACCCGTGCGAACCCGAGCTCCGCGCGCAGTGCTTCCCGGTCCACCGGGAACGGGCAGCCGGCGAGGGCACCTGAGCCCAGAGGCAATACGGCGGCGGCTCGTCCCGCATGCTGCACTCTCTCGATGTCCCGCAAGAACGCGAACGCATGCGCGAGCGCCCAGTGCGCGGCCCGGATCGGCTGAGCCTGTTGAAGATGAGTGTAGCCCGGCATCACCGCGTCCATGCCTCTCGCAGCGAGGTCGTGCAGCGCCCGGCAGACCCCCCTCAAATGGCCTTCGATGCGCTTGGCGGAGGCCATGCCGTACAATCTGACTCCCGTCGCGGACTGATCGTTTCGGGAGCGTCCCGTATGCAGCTTGCCGGCGACATCGCCGGCCTCTTCCCCTAGCATGCGTTCGATGACCGAGTGGATATCCTCTTCCTGAGCGTTCCCCAGTCCGTGTTCGGCGATCCGGGCTTCCACAGCGTCCAGGCCGGAAAGGATGGCCTCGACCTCCGCGCCCGTCAGGACTTCCGCTCCACCCAGTGCCCGTGCCCACGCCATGCTGCCGAGCACATCCTCGCGCCACAAGCGCTGATCGACAGGCAGGCTGAGATTGAGCCGGACCATCTCGGGCGCCATCGCGCCATCGAAGCGCCCTCCCCAAAGAGAGGCGGCGCCTGAGGACGCAGGGATGGCATCGGTGCCAGGGGGCGCGTCAATGCCAGGTGTCGCTTCGGTCTGGTCGCCGCTGGCTTCTTCGGTTGGGTCGCTCATAGTCGCAAGAGGATACCTAGCAGCCGGTGTGCAAGTACAGTGGGCCACGCACAGGTGCTCCGCGCGCTGGATACCACCGCTCGGCTCGAGCGCCTCCGTTCCGGCTAGTGCGCACCCACTTCGACGACCTCTTCGATCAGCTTTGAGACGGCGCGTTCGGTGGTCACGTTCTGCCCCGCCTGGACATTTTCGCCCGCCTGCTCCGGCTGCTCCGGCTGCTCCGCCTGGCCCTCCAGGCTCTCTTTGGCAGCCAGGCCCGCGGCGGCCCGAATGGGCAGCCCGAACAACTTGATGAAGCCTGCCGCGTCCGCATGATCGTACGTGGCCGCATGACCGAAGCTGGCGAGGTCTTCGCGGTACAGCGACACCGGGCTTTTTCTGGAGGTCACCGTGCACGAACCTTTGAACAGCTTGAGCTTTACCGAGCCCGTCACGTTCTTGGACAGCACGTCGCTCATCGCCTGCATCGCCTCACGCTCCGGCGTCCACCAGCGCCCCTCGTAGAGCATATCGGCCCACCGCTGGGCGATTTCGTCCTTGAGGCCCTCGGCGCGCCGGTCCAGCGTGATCGACTCGAGGTCCTTGATGGCCGCGTAAAGCAAAGTCCCGCCAGGTGTTTCATACACACCGCGGGACTTCATCCCAACAAGACGGTTCTCCACCAAATCGGCCCGTCCGATACCGTGCCGTGCACCGACCTCGTTGAGTGTCTCGAGCAGCTGGACCGCGTTCATCGCCTCGTGGTTCACCGAGACCGGAATGCCGCCCTCGAAGGCAATCTCGATGTACTCGGCTTGGTCAGGTGCCAACTCCGGCGCCAGAGTCCAAAGGAACATGGACTCTTCCGGCTCGAAGGCCGGGTCCTCGAGCGGACCGCCCTCGTGCGAGATATGCCAGAGATTTTCATCCCTCGAATAGAGCTTCGTCTCGTCGACGCCGTCGAGCGGGATATTGCGCTCGTGTGCGTACGCCAAGGCGTCCTCGCGGGACGTCAGATCCCATTCCCGCCACGGCGCGATGACCCTGAGGTCGGGGCCGAGCGCTGCGTAGGTGAGTTCGAAGCGGACCTGATCATTTCCTTTTCCGGTGCACCCATGTGCGACCGCATCCGCTCCTACCAACCGAGCGATTTCCACTTGCCGTTGTGCTAGAAGTGGCCGCGCCATCGCCGTGCCCAGCAAGTAGTTACGGCCGTACACCGCGCCCATCTTCAGGGTGGGCCAGACGAAGTCTTCGACGAACGCCTGACGCAGGTCTTCGCCGTAGAAGGCGCTCGCGCCCGTAGCGATGGCTTTGGCCGCCAGGCCTTCCAACCCGCCTTGCTGCCC
>Ga0114949_10002486_pt1 | contig 11527 bp, 9 predicted proteins | sample N074metaG_FD_83505 | JGI IMG/M metagenome (GOLD analysis project Ga0114949, IMG submission 83505) | Deep subsurface microbial communities from Kermadec Trench to uncover new lineages of life (NeLLi) - N074 metaG | ecosystem: Environmental > Aquatic > Marine > Ocean trench > Sediment | place... | reverse complement strand
CGTTGAATGTCTTTGCGCCCATACCGCCCACATAGAAACCCACAGTCTGCTTGATCTGCGCGCGGGCTTTGTCCACATCGTCATCGATCACAACCGCAACCGTGGCGGCGATCTCGAAATCCGGTGGCTTGATCCGCATGGCATCGGCGTACTGGTCGTTCATCCGATAGGGGGACAGGAACATGGGGATCCAGCCATCGCAGATCTCGGCACTCAGGGCGACGTTTTTCGGTCCTTCGGCGCCGAGATACACCGGGATGTGCTCACGCAGCGGGTGCTGCATCAGCTTCAGGGGTTTGCCCAGACCCGTGCCACCGTCGAGCGGCAACTGATAATGGGCGCCGTCGAAAGATACGGGTTCCTGGCGCGCGACGATTTTGCGGAAGATCTCGACCCATTCGCGGGTGCGCGCCAGGGGCTTGGGGTAGGGTTGACCGTACCAGCCTTCGACAACCTGCGGCCCGGAAACGCCGATCCCCAATATGAGGCGTCCATTGGAAAGGTAATCCAGGGCCACCGCGTGCATAGCAGCAGCGGCGGGCGTGCGTGCCGAGATCTGCATGATCGACGTCCCCAGTTTGATGCGCGAGGTGTGGGCTCCGATCCAGGCGAGCGGCGTAAAACAGTCCATGCCGTAGATTTCGGGACACCAGATCGTGTCATAGCCCAGGTCTTCGGCTGCCCGGGCCAGCTCAATGGTGCGTTCGCCACCCGGGGGACCGACTGGCCCCACGCCCAATCCCAGTTTCATGGTCTGTCTCCTGTTCCGCCCCTTAACCCTATCACCATGGCTGCGTCGACGGCGCCATGAGGTGGTCCAGCGTTCGCTGCGCCTGTTTCGGATGAGCAAGATCCCGCACCTCTGTGCCCCCCTCCCGGCCGAAAATATGCGCTACAATTCGGCGCTCACTCGGCCCCACAGCATGGATAGCGTCGATGAGTACTCAGCTAGATCGCCCCGCCGAAATCAAGACGCCGCTAGGCGATGACGTTCTGCTATTCCGCAGCATGGTAGGGCATGAAGAGCTGGGACGCCTCTTCCAGTACGACGTCGAATTGTACTCGTTGGAGCCTGCGGTCTCCTTTGACGATCTCCTGGGTCAGCCAGTCTCTATACGTCTCAACGTGGAGAACGAAGAGGAGAGGTTTTTTCACGGGCACGTGACCAGTTTCAGCCAGAGCGGAGTCGACGGTGATTACCACGTGTATCGCGCTACGCTGCGTCCCTGGCTGTGGTTCCTGACGCGGACCTCAGACTGTCGTATTTTCCAACAGAAGAAGGTGGTAGAAATCGTCCAGCAGATCTTTGGCGATCACGGCTTCAATGACTTCGACATATATCTCTCCGGCGACTACCGGACCTGGGAGTTCTGCGTTCAGTATCGCGAAACGGATTTCAACTTCATCAGCCGGCTGCTTGAGCAGGAAGGCATCTACTACTATTTCAAACACGAGGAAAACAAGCACACATTGGTTCTGGCTGACTCATTCATGGAACACGATTACATTCCGGGGGACCAGGTACTGAAGTTGTCCGCGCCGTTGAGCGACCAAGACCATGAACAGGTGCACTCCACGAAGTTGCGTCGACAGGTCCAATCTGGCATCTACGCGTTGAACGACTACAATTTCGAGAAACCGACGACCAGTCTGGAGAAGAAAACCGTCATCGAGCCGGGGCATGCATATGCCGATCATGAGATATATGACTACCCCGGCGAGTATCTGGTGGGCGAAGAAGGCGAAAGCTACAGCAAAACACGCCTAGAGGAGTTGCACGCGGATTACGAGGTCGTGGACGTGCGGACCAGCTCGCGACGGCTTTCTTGTGGTGCGCTCTTCAAGTTCGATGACCACCCGAGAGAAGACCAGAATCGTGAGTATCTGATCACCTCGGCGAATTACCAGTTTGATTTCGGCGGATATGATTCAGGATCCGGTTCAGGGAACGGCTTTGAATGCTCGATCACGTGCATCGATAGCAAGATTCCGTACCGCTCTCCCCGAAGGACACCAAAGCCGGTGGTTCAAGGTCCCCAGACGGCTGTTGTGTGTGGTCCATCGGACGAGCAGATCCATACGGATGAGTATGGGCGGGTGAAGCTGCAATTCCACTGGGACCGGGAAGGCAAATCGGACGACAACTCGTCCTGCTGGGTCAGGGTAGCGCAAAGTGGCGCCGGCAAGAACTGGGGATCGATGTTCGTACCGCACGTCGGGCATGAGGTGATCGTAGAGTTCCTTGAGGGTGACCCGGACCGGCCGATCGTGACGGGAAGCGTCTTCAATGCGGACAACATGCCGCCATTGACGCTCCCGGACAACAAACACAAAGGCATTGTAAGAGACTACTACGGCAATGAGGTCATATTTGACGGCACGCCAGGCAATGAGCACCTCTCGTTGTACAGCCCATCCCACTATTCGGTGATGCGGATCGGGAAGAGCGTGGAAACATTCACCAAGAGCAACCAAACGACGCGTACTTACGACAGTAAGTCGTACCATTTTGGTAAGAAGATATCGTATACCAAGGGCAATTCGTTCAGCTTCACGCGGGGCACGTGGCAAAGCTTCAATTTCGGTGCGGGCTACTCCGTATTTCTGGGCGCCGACATCGGGGTGACGGCCGGGTTCAAGGCATCGGTGACGTTGGGTATGTCAGCCGCTCTGGTGGGGAGCGTCAACGTTCAATACGGCTACTCCCGCGACTTCAAGCGAGTCAAGGGCAGTTACCGACGCAAAATTCAGAATGACATGCTGCTCGATTCGGACGCCACCGTTTTCCTGACAGGCGGGAGCAACGACAACACCATGGTCCAGTCCGACGACAAAAAGCTCACGCTGACGTTCGACAATTCCAAGCAACCTCGTGACGTCTCGACGTTGGACGCAAGGGCGAAGGCCTGGGGCGTGGCGGCGGCCGCGCTTCTTGCGGGCGCGGGCGGCGTGGCTGCCTGGACCTACAGCGACGATGTCAACCGAGGTGGTCCGACTACAACACCGGACGGAAAAAAGGAAGAGATGGATGTTGAAACAAAGGAAGTAACCGACTGGCAGGATTCCGACACCATCCTGACCAGCGCGTTGGGCGCGGGATTGCTGGCGACTATTCCGGCGATCAGCGGCTCCGACATCGTCAATCCGTCACACGGGAGTCCGTCCGCCATCGTTGAACTGAGCAACAACAAGGTCGAAATAGCCGCGGGGACGAAAAAGGACAGTAACATCACGGTCGGGAGTACCGGGTACTCCATCAAGTCGCCGAAAAACGGGCTGGTGGAGGCCAAGGCGACCCTGACAATCAAGGCCGCCACGTTGAAGGTCAGTGGGCTTCTCAACCACAAGAATCTGACCGTCCTGAAATAGATGCGCCTGCTCAATCCGTCCAGCATTGGCCTGGTTCCGTTTGTGGGACGCATCGGCTACCCGGCCCACTCGATGACGCTGTTGGCGAAAATCGTCCTGCGGCTGCGTCACGGTGGCGTCGCCGAATTGATCGACGATGAACCTGCGCTGCCGACCGGCAACGTCGCGTTCGCCGACGACGAGGAAGCGTTGGGTGGCAATCGATACGAATCTGATTTCGCGTTGTTCAAGCCTGCGGCAGACGTCATCGTCGCCGGCTCGTTCCATGCGCCGGGCGGGCAACCGGTCACCTCGGGGCGCGCCGCGGTCGCGATCGGGTCGCACCGCAGCGAGGTAATCGTCTTTGGTGAACGCCGCTGGGACAGCACGCTCACGCAGATGAGCGATCCGGTGCCGTTCACGGATCTGGAGTTGCGTTGGCGCGAAGCTTTTGGTGGACCCGAGTTTCCCTGGAACCCGGCCGGCAAGGGCCACCGTGCGCAGGCGCTTCAGGTGCCCCGGATCGAATTTCCGACCCAGCGGGTGACGCGATCCGGGGATACGCCCATGCCCGCCGGTTTTGGCGCCATACCCGCTACGTGGCAGCCTCGATTCGGCTGCATGGGCACGTTTGACGACAACTGGGAAAAGAATCGATGGCCATGGTTCCCCGAAGACTTCGATTGGAATCACTTCCGGGCGGCGGCGCCCGGATTGCGCCTCGAAACCTATCTGGCGGGCAACGAGTCGCTGTTCTTCGAGAACATGCACGCGCTGCATCCTCAGCTGGAAACACGCCTCCCGGGTCTGAACGTCGCCGCCGCCGTACAGCGCATCGTTCCGGACGCCGGCGCGCGCCTGGAAGCCGTGGAAATGAGACTCGATACCTTGTGGGTGGACGTGGCGGCGGAGCGCATCGAATTGGTCTGGCGCGGCTGGTGCCCGACGGCGGACGAAGAGATGTCGGACCTGGAGTACGTCTGGGCCACCCTCGTCGACCGACCCCTGGAAGCAGCTGAATGCACCGGGCTCGCCCAGCAGGGAATCTACGAAGACGAGGCCGAGTGGGAGATCGAGGAGGAGATAGCCCCACCTGACGACCCGGAATCGGAGCCGGACGATGCAGATCGTGGCGCGGTCGACGAAGACGACGCCGGATTTCTGACACCGGACCTGGCGGAGCAGTTGGCTGCACTGGCGGCGATGCCGCGGGAGGAGCCACCAGTACTTCCGGAGGACGATCCCCGCCGTGCGGAACTCTACAAACAAGCAGAAGAGATGATTGCTGAACGGGAAGCGGCGGCTCTCGAAGACGAGCCCCGCGAACCGCCTTGGGATCGCGACCGGGTCACTGCGGCACGGGCGGCCGGCGAGTCGCTGGCAGGCGTCGATTTATCAGCCGTGGACCTGAGTTCCATGGACCTGCGTGGCGCAGACTTCACCGGCACGATCATGGACCATGCCGATCTGAGTGGGGCTTGTCTGGCCGAAGGCACGATGGTGGGTGCGAGCCTGATCGGTGCGATTCTGGAGGGCGCCGATCTGTCGTCGGCCGTGTTCCAGGAGGCCGATCTTTCCGGTTCGCAGGGATCGAATATCAACGCAGAAAAGGCCGATTTCAGCGGCGCGAATCTTGCCGGCGCGCGCTGGCCGCATGCATCATTCATCGCCGCGAAGCTGTGCGAGGTGGATGCGACCGAAGCGTCGTTCACGGGCGCCGCATTGTCGGGCGCTGATATGGAAGATGCGAATTTCGAGTCGGCCGAGCTGACGTTCGCCCAGATGGATCAAATCAGCGCACCTTCGGCAATCTTCGTCGGCGCGGATCTTCGTCGCGCCAGGCTGGACGATGCCGACCTCAGCGAGGCGGACCTGAGCGACGCACGCCTCGACGGTTGCACGATGTTGCGCGCAAACCTGACGGACACCACGATGGAGCGCGCCGACGCCATGGGTGCGGACCTTCGTGAAGCTGTTGTCACTGGATTGCGTGCCGCCGAGATCGATCTTAGTCAGGCGAACCTCAGCGGCATCGTCGGAGAAGACCCGATCTTCTCCGATGCGAAGCTGACCGGCGCGCGACTCGAGTTCGCCCGCATTCCCGGCGCCGACTTCAGCGGTGCGGATCTGCGTCAGGCGCTCCTGAGCGCCTGCGATCTGAAGGGTGGTCGTTTCACCGCAGCCGATATGCAAGGCTGTGCGCTGTTGAATTCGAACTGCTTCGAAGCGATTTTCGAGAATTGCCGCCTGTTGGAGTGTGACGGTAGCGGAACGAATTTTTACGGTGCCGAGTTCCTCAATGCCGAGATCAGGGGATTCGCGGGCGATGGTCGCAACCTGACGATGACCAAGCTCGACCCACAGCGGATGGCGCCGTCGTGAGTGAAGCGAACTTTGGTAGCGCCGGCGGGCCGATCGATGTCGATGAATTGCGTCGGCGAATAGCAGCCGGTGAAAGTCTGCGCACGATACAACTCCTGGGGCAGGATCTGCGGACCGTACCCCTGCGTGGCGTCGATCTGGGCGGCGCTACGCTCGATGGCTGCGATCTGGACGGCGCAGCACTGGAGGGCATCGATCTGTCGTTCGCAACGCTACGCGGATGCTCGATGATTGGCGCCAGTTTGATCGACGCCAAGCTGGTGGGCGCGGTCATACAAGGCTGCGATCTGGGGAATGCCGATCTTTCGAACGCGGATCTGTCCGGTGCTGAACTCATGCCGGGGTTCGCGTTCTCGACCATGACGCCAGACGACGCCAAGCGGCCGCCGGACGAGTTGTGGCACCCCACGTCATTGCGAGCCGCGTACTTGAGCGGCACGGACTGCTCACTGGCGAGGTTCGAAGAGGTTGCACTGGGCGGCGTGCAGGCGACATCGGCGCGGATCGATGGCGCCCAGTTCGACCGCTGCGATGCCCGAGGCTCCTGTTGGTCCAACACTACGGCGAGTGGAGCACGGTTCAACGGATGTGACCTGTCGGAAAGCGAGTGGGAGGGGGCGGATCTCACCCGTGCGATCATCAATGAATGTTCGACCGCCCGCACGAGCTGGCGTGACGTACGTTTGGTCGGGTCGCAGCTCCAGGGCGTCGACCTGCGCAGCCTGGGTGGCGCGCAGGTGGATATTCAAGGCGCGGAGCTGACAGAATGCACCCTCGACGGCGTCGATCTGGCGGGGCGTAACCTCACTGAGACAGTTTTCATCGGCTGCACGTGCGACCGTATACAATTGGCGGGTGCGGACTTGACGGACTGCCGGGTCGAGGGTGGCCAATGGCGCGAGGTCGAGTTCAGCAGCACCTCTTTCGACGGCATCGCCCCAATCTTTACCGGCGTGGACCTGTCGCGCGCCAACTTTGCTGGGGCCGACCTGTCCGAAGCAGATCTCAGCGGGACGATTCTCGCCGGGGCCCGGATGCAGAACTGTACTCTGGACGGAGCTGATCTTTCAGCGTCTGATCTCTCGCAAGCGCAGCTCGTGCAGGCATCCCTCACGGAGGTGGACCTGACCGGCGCGGTGCTCGACGAATGCAATCTGACCGAGGCGACGTTAACCCGTTGCGACATGGCAGATGTCAGTCTGAACAAAGCCGATCTTACCGGCACAGCATTCATCCAGACGGATCTCAACGCGGTCGACTTTCGGAAGTTGCACCTCAGCGGCACGATATTTCGTCTGTGCGAGCTCAAAGAGGTAGACTTCAGGCTGATGGATCTTACGGGTTGCGAGCTATCGGATTGCGACCTCACAGGCGCGAGCCTGGATGGGGCGGATCTGAGCGGCATCGATTGCCATGAGACACTGTTCTGCGGCGCAAGCATGACCCAAACCAGACTCGCCGGTTGCTTCGCTCGGGGCAGCGATTTCAGCGGCGCGGACCTGTCGGCTGCAGTGCTCAGTGGATCGGACCTGCGCCTCGCCCGGTTTTCCGATGCCAATTTGACTGGTTCGGATCTATCCTCGTGCAAACTCGATCGAGCCGAGATGGATGGGACCAATCTCACGGGCGCAAACATGCAGCAGGCGCACGCACCGTTCGCGGTCCTGGCGCGGGCGGACCTGACGAGATGCGACCTGCGCGGTGCGAACCTGCGTCAGGCGATACTTCACCGTATTCAAGATGGCGAGGCCCGCTGGGATGGTGCCGACCGCACGGGCGCGATGGGAACCGACCGTGACTTGGGGATTGCCGAGGAATTCAGGCCGCGCTTGCCGGCCACACGAGGTGTGTAAATTAACAGTTTCGCGAACGGTAAGACAATCGATACGCCCATGAACTTCCATCCCGCCTACGCGGCCGAGGTCGTGTCCATCGATGGCGCTACGCTGGTGGTACGGCGCGATGGCGATTGGTCCTGCGCGCCGTCACCGGCGCGGCGCGCCTTGCCGCCTGCCGTCACCGTCGAACCCGGCGACGAGGTTCTGGTGCTTGGCTTGGGAACCCGCGAGGCTTTCGTGATTGCCCGGTTGGCGGCCGACGATGCTGAAGCGCTCCGGCTGACTGACGGGACCTGCGTCGAAAAAAGCGCCGCCGGGAGCTGTCTGACGGTCCGCGATGCGACCGGCCGGACGCTGTTTCAGTATGACGTCGACGATGGCGGTGTTGTTACGCTGCGCGGTGAAACGATCAGGCTTCAATCACAGAGCGGCGGTATCGAACTCGATAGTGCAAAGGACGTCCGGATACGCGGTCGCGCTATCAGTCTGGAAGGCCGGGAGTTGCAATTCTCCGCTGACCGGTTCGGCGTCCGTGGCCGCGAACTCGAAGCCCAGCTACATCGTGCAAGGGTTCGGCTACGTCGCCTAGAGATCATCGCGGATGTCATTGTGGAGACTGCCCGTGACGTCTATCGCAAGGTGCGGGGCCTGGCGCAACTACGCGCCGGCCGCGTGAAAACGATCTGCGATGGCACGGTATGGCTCAAGGCCAAACAAGTCATCCACCGGAGCACCGGTGCCTACAAAGTGAAGAGCGACGACATTCAGCTCGGTTAAGGAGATCCACACAATGTTGCCAGCATCCAGCAAAGGCGGCGGCCAGACCCTAGGTTTTCCGGACGTCTGCAAGACACCTGCGCCACCGGCACCGTTCGCGCCGATACCGTATCCCAACATCGGGATGGTGATGCAGGCCGTCAAAACCGCGGTCAAGGTCAAGTTTTCGGGCAAGCAGGCCGTGACCAAGAAGTCGGAGATGTCCCGCTCCCAAGGCGACGAAGCCGGTACGATGGGAGGAATGATCTCCGGCCAGAACATGGCCAAGGTGACGTATAAGATGGGCAGCAAGAAGGTCAAAGCCATGGGCCAACCCGTGCAGTATCTCGGGACGATGACCGGTCACAATGGAGCGAACGCCAACATGCCTGCGGGGAATCAGATCGTACCGAGTCAGGTCAAAGTGCTGGTCGCGCCCTGATGAGCAAGTCACGTTTCAGCGTTGATTCACTTATGACCATCGTGGGTTTCTCCGTGGCCATCATCGCAATCGGCGCGGTGTCCTACCTGGGCCTCAGAGAGACTCCGGCGACGGAACTCGCGGCAGACAAGGTACGTATCTTTTTTCGTACGGTCGATCAACGACCCGCCAAAAACGCATGGATGGGTCTAAACGAAAGCACGAAAGGCCAGTTCCCGCTCGAACGATTTGAGACGTTGGTGCAGACGCACCCGGCGTTTGGGCCCTTTGAGTCGTTTGACGTCGACCCGGACTACAGTGGGGACGGATCAGACATCAGTGGCGACCTTCGCGTGACAGGGGAGACGTTTCACGTTATGGCGATAGTCGATCAGAGTGGCGAATACCCGACATTGGTCGACGTTCAGGTCGACGGTGGCTGGTTGTTCGGCGTGTCGGATTCGGCGTCCGGTCCGGCCGAGAACTGACGACAGAATTCGCCGAGCGTTTCGACCACGGCGCCGGTCAATTGCAGGGACAACGTGTCTTCTTCGTCGCCATTGCGATACCGTAGCCGCAGTAGCACCACCGGCGTGTCACCGAGGTCACCGCGACTCGACATCTGCACTCGATCGACTCGCCAGTCGAAACCCGTGACCAAGTTGCCATGGTCGGCCAGGGCGTCGTCCAGCATCCGATTTCGTAATGTCGTGCAAACGGTCTCATAGCGGCTGCTCAGCAACTCGACGCCGGCCATGTCCTCGTCGGAAAGTGCCTCGAGGTCGGCCCGGAAAGCGTCGAGCGGCAGCGCAATAGACGCGGCCTGGCGCAGTAGAAAGTCACAGGCCTGTACGGCTGCGATCAACAGCGCGGCATTCGCCTCGAATCGTTGCGCGTAGGCGTCGATCAACTCCCGGGTGCTCGCATCGTCCGGATCGAGAAGCGCCGCATCGATCAGGTGCCAGAGGTTTTGTTGGGCCGCTTTAGGTAGTCCCAACAATGCCCGCCAGCCACGCAGGACTATGTCCGGCGGGCCGGTCTCGGAAAAGCAATTCCATTGATTCGGGGGGGCCTCTGCTTGCACGCCAGACCTCTTTGTAGAGGCGCGAATCTTACCATGGGTCTCACTGCGCAATGCTGCCAGGCGATTGATAGTCTCCGCCGACCCTCTTTGTTCGCTTAGCGCAGGTATTTCTCAACCTCCAGTAACAGCTTCGGAACGGTTGTGGTCTTGCCGAACATGTCTCGAATATCTCTACCGTATCGATCAACGGTCTTGTCGCCGTGTGTATCCGACAATCCTTGCGAATTTCGACCTGCATGCGCCGCGATTTCGTGGAACCACACCTCCACCAGTTCCTCGTCGGTAAACTTGAACGTCTTGACCAGGTTCCCGAGTTTCAGGGCAATTCTGTTCGCAATCAGGATGGCTTTCCGACCACTCTTGAGAGAAACACCGGTTGGTAGAGTATTACCCCTTTCTATACTCAGGCTATGTGTGTGGTGAGATTTTTGCGTCATAGTAGACTTTGTATAACCGTCGACAAGCTCCCCGTTAGATAGGTCCGGGTTGTGCGTGATTGTGATGTCTGGAAGTGAAGAAGTGCCTTTGTCCACGACGAAATCCAAACAACCCGTTGTGATCTCCCAGTCTGTGTTTGTGAATGCAGAAAGCCAATCGTTTACCCATTCTTTCTTTATGACGTCGTTCGGAATTCTGAATCTTTTGGGATTCGTCACGTAAACGGTACGTTGCTTCCACTTGATCTGCGCCTGGTAATGGTCGGGAATCGAATTGCTCGCTTTGATCTTCTGTACCCACTCTTCCGCGCTGATTTGAGACTGCGAGTGCACGAGAATCCCCATGCGTGACGCCTTCGATTTAGTGAGAGTGGACTTCACCTGCATCAGGATCCCAGGCCCTACGAGGAGGCCGATTGGACTGGCATTCGATAGATCAGTCCTTGCGAGGACGCCTCGACCCATCACCAAGCTTTCTTCCAATAAGCCGATAGGGCCTCTTGAACGTACCATCGTAGCTATATCCACATCAGCCGCGCAGACCTAGCCAGGTGCGCGTTCGAACACGTACGGCATCCTCGAGGTATCTGCTGAACTCTCCCTCCAGCACCATGTAGTTCGCAGCTCCCCGTCTCGCCTCCTTGAACTTGCGACCCTGTTCTTCAGCGTTGAACACCGCCCCGGGCGGAGGTGGTGGGAGCGACTCGTCAGTTACGATTGAGTATCCCTTCCCGGCAATTTTGTCGGTTGCCTTGGAGGAGCGAGTGTCAAAGGTCTTCAAAGCACTAGCAGCCTGTTGAAAAAGTCGTGATCGAGCGATAATAGCGCAACAAAGCGAGCAGGCCATGAGTGACTTCATCATATATGGCGGCGAGTTGAGCTATTTCACGCGCAAGCTCGAGGCCGCCATGATTTTCTACGGCGCTAATTTCGAGATGCGTTCGAAGACGCCCGAGGTCGCGCCGGAGATCGAGCAGCGTTCGGGGACCCACCAGGTGCCGGTGCTGCACACGCCTGAAAACTGGATGATTGCCGACACCACGCCGCTGCTGCACCTGCTGGACTCCCGCTACCCGCAGCGGCGCATGTTTCCGGACGGGCCAATCGGCGTACTCGCCCACATGGTCGAAGAGTACTTTGACGAATGGGTGGCCAGAACCATGGTTCATTATCGTTGGCACTACCCCGACAGTGCGGTATTCGCATCCGAACGAATGACCCAGGGCAACCGCGAAGCCGCCGCGCGGGTTCGTGAGTGGGG
>Ga0114949_10002484_pt1 | contig 11534 bp, 9 predicted proteins | sample N074metaG_FD_83505 | JGI IMG/M metagenome (GOLD analysis project Ga0114949, IMG submission 83505) | Deep subsurface microbial communities from Kermadec Trench to uncover new lineages of life (NeLLi) - N074 metaG | ecosystem: Environmental > Aquatic > Marine > Ocean trench > Sediment | place... | reverse complement strand
CCGGTAAATCCATCCAAGCCTCCTGTGCGTTCTTATGAAAATTGAGCCAAGTTTTTGAATATCTGGCGGGAAATTAATGTTTTTTGTGGCCCAAGTATATAATGTTTTGAAAAGAAGGCAAAGCAATTTTCGGGCAACGCCCGGAGGAAAATGGGTCAAACTTGTATCCTGTGTGCAAAAATTCTCAGGCAGGATCAAAACACAGTCCTCTGCCAGCAGGTTGCACCTGCAGGCAACAGATCAAACCTGGTTTGGCACTCAACACCTATTGAACATTATGCAAAGTGCCGGCCTTTTGGGTCCAGCGATACCCTGGTGCCTATCAAATGATTGCAATTTCCACCAATCTTCTTTAAAATTATCCTTTCTAAACTTTGCGTTCTGGGCAAAAGGTTTCCTTCGGGATCGCCTGCAAGGCTCCCAGCCAATGCACAACTCCCGCTTTGCGAACTCCGGTCATTATTTATACCGGTAGCGCATCCGTTTTGCGTCAAGCAAACAATTGGTTTGATCTGTTTATTGCATCCACTCCGGCTGAGCTTTTAATGGACGGGGTATCACTTCATCACACTTTGGAGATTATCTGATTATGAACAAACTATTTCTGAAATTGATCGTACTTCTTTCCGCTTTACTGGTGTTCGGCCTGGCCACTGCGTCTGCGGGAACCCGCGCCATTGCCATCTCCGAGCCTGCCAGCGGAGCGACCGTTTCCAGTCCGGTAAAAATTTGCATGGTCGCGCATGGTGTGACCGTGCAGCCAGCAAAAAAAGGCGTGCATGACGGCAAAGGCCATCATCACATTTTGATCGATTCCGATCTGCCCGGCGATCTCAGCAAACCGATCGGCAAAGACGCCCAACACGTTCACATGGGCGACGGCTCCACCTGCAAAAGCCTCAATCTGGAACCCGGAGTGCATGTGATCCGGGCTTTGTTTGCCAAAGGCAATCACGTTCCCTACAATCCTCCGATCACCGCCACGGTTATCGTAAGCGTTAAATGACCTTGTTTTTTAGCAGAAAGGCGTCTGCCCATCGGGGGCAGGCGCCTTTCTTTTTTTCTTGCCATGGATCACGGCGATTGAATTCAGTTGTATTCGCCCAACCCACTTTATACAATTTAAAGAGTACCGCTTCACAACCTTATTTTTCGGATTTTCACGATGCCTGTTCACCGTCTTAAAAAAATCCTTTTTGTGTTTCTGCTGTCCGCCGGGGTCGGCCTGATTCAGCCGGGGCCGCTTGCGGCTTTTGAAGTCAACAAAAGCGCCATCGTTCTGTTGGTGAGCCACGGATCGGACGGCCAGGCGATGGGCACCGGAAGCGGCTTCATCGTGAAACCGGAAGGCGTGCTGATCACCAATTATCATGTGCTGGTGGGCGCTCATTCCGTCACCGCTATTTTCCATGACGGCCGGCAGGTGCCGATCCAGGGCATATTGAATGTCAACCGGGCGCAGGATTTCAGCATCCTCAAACTTACGGGCGACGCCTTCTCCACTTTGGAGTTGGGAAATTCAGACCTGCTGAAACCCTACGATTATTCGAGCGCCCTGGGCTACCCCTCGCAGACGGTGCAGACCCAGCCGGAGGGACTGCGCGGAGCGATACTGCAAACTTTCGGCTTCGTGCTGGGAGTGCATTCGCAGGCGTATCCGGAATACTCCTTCATTTACACCACCACCCCGTTCAGCCCCGGTTTCAGCGGCGGACCGCTGGTCAATCGGGAAAACAAGGTCATCGGATTGGCCACACTGGAAGGCCGTTCGATCAACCTGGCGTTGCCCATCAATTACCTCAAACCGCATCTTCATGGCACCGCCCTGATGTCGTTTGAGCAATTGCTGGCAGAGGATAAAAATTCCAAAGAGGCTTACTATTATCAGGGAAACTTTAAATTATACGCTTTGGGCGAGGTCGATCGGGCCATTCAGCTTTACCAGAAAGCGCTCCAGATCGACTCCAACTACGCGCTGGCGCATTACGATCTGGCGGTGGCCTATCGCGGTATGGGCGAGGTGGACCGGGCGATTGCGGAGTACCAGAAAACTTTAAGCATCCATCCCAATTTTCCGGAGGCCCTGTCGAATTTAGGTGGACAATATTTTCGCAAGGGTGAAATCGAAAAAGCCATCGCCCAGTTTCAAAAAGCCCTGACCCTTTATCCCAACTTTATTCAGGCATTGTCCAACATGGGAGCCGCCCTCAACAAACAGGGCAATCCCCAAGGCGCCCTGCCCCACCTCAAAAAAGCGCTGGGCCTCGATCCGGAATTCGCTCTGGCTCACTTCAATCTGGGCAACACTCTTTTCGCGCTTGGCCACTGGTCCCAGGCGGAAGAGTCTTACAACCAAGCCATCCGGATGGGAATCGATTTTTTGTCGTTACACTGGCAACTGTACGAAATCCATAAACGGCAGGGCCGGCCCGGAGAAGCCGCGCAGGAATTGAAAATCATCCTGGAGATCGATCCAGAAAATCTACAAGCCCGCGCCTTGCAGAAGAGTCTTTTGGATAAGTGAGAATTTTTGGACAACCCGGATTCTTCGTCGCGGATCGCTCCTCAGAATGACCCACCGCACCTTTTCTCGCTGTTTCCACTACGGCCTATGGATAAAGCGGGTCATGCTTCGACGGGCTCAGCATGACAAATGAATCCATCCGTGTTTATCTGTGTTCATCTGTGGTTAATTTAATCTTTTTGTTCGCCCCGCGCGGAGCGGTCCCGTCTAAATTTTTCAGTTTATCTCCGGCAAACTTTGCGCGACCACGGTAAACACCGCAAACAAACTTTCCGCCGAGCATTTGTCCAGCGTGTCGGCCAACTTGTGCCAGTGCGGGTACTCCATATCGATCAGTAGGACGGAGGGAATGCCTATGGCGGCAAACGGAATATGGTCGTCGCGCACCGCGTAGCCGTATTTCGGAAAAAACTGATCCATCCCCAATTCTCCGGCTTTTTGGAACAGGATGTCCACCAACCCCGGCGCGCTTTTGGTGGAGTTCACTTCCTTGAGAATTCTAAGATCCTTGTCGCCCACCATGTCCACCACCAAGACGGCATGGGGCCAGAGGGTTTTATCCTGCCCGGCCAATTGATCGGCATAGTGCGTCGAGCCTAGAAAATAATCCGAGGAAAAACGGACGCCGTAATCCTCACCATCAAAAAAAACGATGCGCACCGGCCGCGCTGGCGGATGATCGTGCAGGTACTGCGCGAGACCCAGCAGGACCGCGGTGCCCGACCCGCCGTCATTGGCCCCGATGATCGGCTGGCTTTTGAGGACGGGATCGATTTCCTCATCCGCGTAAGGCCGGGTGTCATAATGCGCCCCTAATAGAATGGGCGGCTGATCCCGGGTTCCCTTGAAATTCAATTCAATATTGTACAGGGTCACCGTTTCCCGGTCGCTGGTCTCCACCTCAAACTCCTGCTCCTGCCAGGTATCGGCGGTACGGCCGGCAATTTCCCGGATGTAGGCGCGCGCCTGCGCATGTCCGGCGCTCCCCGGATTGCGGGGACCAAAAGCGCACAACTTTTCCAGGTGATCCCACAACAGCGGTTGGTAGGCATCCATTCCGAAACTCCAGGCTGAGGTCTGAGGGGCCCCAAGTATTAAAAGATAGAAACCAAGAACACGGACAGCAGTTCGCACATTCAGCTCGCGGTGAAAAGTTTTAAAGGCCGTGGCAACCTCACTGCCAGCGGGTTTGCAAATAATCCCTGATAATGTCCCCGTGGTCAAATGCCAATGAGGCCGGTAAATCGTCCTTGCTGAACAGAGCGCATTTTTTGGCGTCCGACGCCGCCTGCGGAACACCCTGGGCGCGGGCCAGGAATACCGTGGTGATGCAATGCCTGCGGGGGTCCCGGTCCGGCGCCGAGTAGGTGTGAAATTGCCGGATCAGTTCGACATCCAGACTCGTTTCCTCCTTCGCCTCCCGCACCGCCGCCTGTTCCAGAGACTCCCCCCAGTCTACAAATCCCCCGGGGAGCGCCCAGCCGTGCGGCGGATTCCGCCGTTCGACGAGAACCAGCTGGCCGTTGGCCATTTCTATGATGATGTCCACCGCCGGAACCGGATTTTTAGTGTTCATTCCTTTAAAATCCCGATAATCAACCGATCTAATGTGGGTCCAAGGCTGGCCCGGCGCCTAATTTTTGCCAGGCTGAATTCAAATTTTTTATAATCGGAGCCTTTGTTGACAACTCCCGGTTAACGAGTTATCTTATAAAAGTGGTGAAAATTCAACGAGTTTGAAAAGCCGCAACAGGTTTTAAATAAAGGCTTAAGTTTTAGTTTCAGGCCACCGATAAAGTACGAGAGAGTTGCTGTGAGAGCTTCTCCTGAATAGTTTTTTTTGAGGTCCCCCAGCGGGGGAGACGCCATGGAAATTCCTGGAAACGAATTTCGGATTAATAAAAACAAAGGTGTTTCGGAGGTCCCTCCGAAACAAAATAAGCCTGCCGCGGAAAAAGTTGCCACGGCCGGTCCCGTAGCCGGTGGCGAGCAGATTGCTCTTTCCGTCAAAGCCAAAGGCATCCAGAAAGCTTTGGAAACCGTGCAGGCTACGCCTGACATCCGCACCGAAAAAATTAACCGGATCAAGACTGAAATCGCCGAAGGCCGGTTTCAAATCAACAGCGAAAAAGTGGCCGAAAAAATCCTGAGCGAATTGCTGACCGAATCTGAGTTCATTGAATAATTAAGGGTTGTCCCCGCCCTGCAAGCACTGCCAATCTTTGATTTTTAAAGGTTGGTTTTTTTGGTTCTTTGCCAGACGGTCCCAAGCCACTAGCCACGCCATTGCATCTCCGGCATCAAAATCTCTTGCCCCTGTTCTTTCGGTATGTTAGCATTGGCCCTTCGTCAAAAGTAGATTTCCCAGGAGCTTAAGAATGTCTAAAAGATGTGATGTGTGCGACAAGGGTCCCATGTTCGGGAACAATGTCAGTCACGCCAAAAATACCACCCGTCGGCGGTGGAATCCGAATTTAAAAAAACTTCGAGTGGTTTACAAGGGCGCACTCAGAACCCTCAAGGTATGTACCCGTTGCCTCAAAGCGGGCAAGGTGGTGCGGGCTCCAATCGTGGCGCGGACCCCAGCATCGGTCAGTTGATCCCAGCCTCTTTCCCCCCGGAAAGAGATTCCAGTTCATTGGATGGCTTCAATCTCCCCAGGCGTTTCCCGTACTCTTTGACACGCTCGGCGTGAATCACGCCGGACACTCTGCGGATTTCCGCGAGCGTCCGGTTGAGGTGGTCCAGATCATTTATTTCGACACTCAGGTCGAAATAAGCGCGTTGCAGTGGCCCCTGCTTAACATTGGCGCGGATGATATTGACGTCGCAACCAGCCACCGCATTGCTGATTTTCGCCAGCAGGCCCGGCTTGTCATCCGTGACGATGGCGATCTGAGTCTGAAACGGATGGGTGCGCGTTTCATCCCATTCCACGTCAAGGATACGTTCCGCTTCATTGGCCAGCGCGATCAAGCTGGGGCAATCCTTGCTGTGAACCGAAACTCCCCGGCCACGGGTGATGTAACCCGCGATCGGATCCCCCGGCACCGGATTACAGCATTTGCCGATCCGAATCATCATGTTGCCGTCAAAACTCTTCACTTTCAGGCCGCGGCCGGTCCCGCGGGCCCGCGGTTTTTTGGACAACTTGACGTCCGCCGCCACTTTTTTGGCTTCCTGCAGAGAGTCTTTCGGAAGAAGTTTGTCGACCACAGGATGGACCGACGTTTTGCCGTACCCGATGGACGTCAACAAACTATCCAGTGAAGTGAACCCGCACGCGTGAACCGCTTCCTCGAGAGGTTTTCCCTTGAGGGTGTCGGTGGGATTGAAACCGTATTTTCGAATTTCCGCTTCCAGGATTTGACGGCCCAGGTCCAGGCATTTTCCCCGCTCGCGGCTGTTGATGAAGTTGGCAATTTTGCCGCGGGCCTTGGAGGTTTTAACGAAAGCCAACCAATCGCGGCTGGGAAATTTCAGTTTGGAGGTTAGAATCTCCACCTGATCGCCATTTTTCAACTTGCAGCGCAAAGGCACCATCTTGCCGTTGACCTTGGCTCCCAGGCAATGATGGCCAATGTCGGTGTGCACCTGATAGGCGAAATCCACCGGTGTGGCCTCGCGTGGCAGAGGCACGACATCTCCTTCCGGGGTGAAGACATAGACCTCCTTAAAATATAAATCCACTTTGAGGGAACTCAGAAAATCCTTGGGATTTTTGATGTCTTTCTGGTCTTCCAGCATGTGGCGCACCCAGCTGAGGTGATCGTCCACGTTTTTCGACTGCTCCCCTTCCTTATATTGCCAATGGGCGGCAATTCCCTCCTCGGCCACCCGATGCATTTCATGGGAACGGATTTGCACCTCCACGCGTTGACCGTTGGGCCCGCTCACCGTGGTGTGCAGGGATTGGTAAAAGTTGGGCTTGGGCATCGCGATATAATCTTTGAACTTGCCTGGAATGGGCCGCCACAAGGAATGCACCAGCCCCAGCAGGGCATAACAATTTTTAACCGTATCGGTGATCACCCGCATGCCAATCAGATCGTAAACATCGTCCAAATCGATTTCCTGATCGATCATTTTTTTGTAGATACTGTAGATATGCTTGGAACGTCCGCTCACCAATCCCTCCATGTTGGCGGCCTTCAATTCCTTTTTCATTTCGTCGGTGATGGTGTTCAACAGATTTTTGGTTTCTTCCTCACCTTGAGCCATGCGACTTTTGATGGATTGATACTTCTCCGGATGCAGATATTTGAAGGACCCGTCTTCCAACTCCGCCTTGAGCCAACCGATGCCCAGCCGGTTGGCGATGGGCGCGTAAATTTCCAATGTTTCCTTGGCCACCCGGCGTTGTTGTTCCGAAGAAACGGACTTCAGGGTGTGCAGGTTGTGGGCGCGGTCCGCCATCTTGATCATGACCACCCGGATGTCCTTCGCCATGGCCAGAATCATTTTCCGGTAGTTCTCAGCCTGCTTCTCCTCCCGGCTGGCGAAAGATACCTGGCCGATTTTCGTCACCCCATCCACCAGGCGATAAACTTCCTCGCCAAACAATTCCTCGATTTCTTCCGGAGTGGCCAGAGTGTCTTCGATGGTGTCGTGGAGCAGGCCCGCCGCCACGGTTTTTTCATCCATCTTCAACCGGGTCAGGTTGTAAGCCACCTCCACGGGATGCGAAAGGTAGGCCTCGCCCGATTGCCGGCTTTGTCCCCGATGCGCCTTGGCGGAATAAAGGTAGGCATCGTAGATAATACCCACTTCCGCCTCGGGATGGTAATTGAGGACGGCATCGATGATTTCGTTCATTTGGCGCATGCGCAACCTGAGCTCAATAAATCGCTGTGTTTTTGCTAAAAATCCGCAATAAACTGAAAATTAAAATTTCTCAAAGGGGCAAGCTCAACCGGTTGTTTCCTGCTACTCTCCCGCAGAGAAATTTACCTTCATATAATATAGCATCAAATTTCTTTTATTTATTCTTGGACCGGTTCTGTGTAGGATGATTTTTGAACAAAATTAACATCCGCAAAATCGTTCAACCGCCCCCAACGCACTATGAAAACCCCGAAAAACCCAACACACCAAACCTCGCTCCAGGACTCGCTCCAGTACATCAAAGGCGTCGGCCCGAAACGCGCCTGGCTTTTCAGCAAATTGGGGCTGAACACGGTGGAAGACGGCTTGTACTTTCTGCCGCACCGGTTTGAAGACCGAACCCGGGTAAAAAAAATCGTCCAGCTCATCGAAGGTGAGCAGATCACCTTCACCGGAACCGTGATCGACGCTGACGTGGTGCGTTTGGGACGAAGAAAAAAACTGTTCCAGGTGCTGGTCGAGGACGACACCGGCAACATCCTGTTCCGCTGGTTCAAATTCAGCGAAACCTACATGCGGGAAAAGTTCGCCATCGGACGTCAGCTCATCGTGTCCGGCAAACCGATTCGCGGGTCGGGCCGGGCGCTGGAGATGACCCACCCGGATGTCGAAATCGTGCCCGACGATAACAATGAAGCACTGGCAACCGGGAGCATCGTTCCCGTTTACCACACCACCGAAGGACTCCATTCAAAATCCCTGCGCGCGATCATGGCTCATTTGGTCGAACGGTACGCGGGCCTCATGGAAGAGTTCCTGCCCGCGGAGCTGGTACGGCGCAATCAGTTGATGGCGCGGTCCCAGGCTTTTCACGAAGCCCATTTTCCACCGCCCGATACGGCCGCGTCCGACCTCAAAAAAATGCGCACCCCCGCCCAGTTCCGGATCATTTTTGAAGAACTGTTTCTCATCCAACTGGGCCTGGCCACCAAAAAGAAACACGCCGGAGAGCAGGATACCGGCGTCCCTTTCAAAACCCGCGGCCCCCTCATCCAGCGCTTTGTGCGGCTGTTGCCCTTCCAGTTAACGGGCGCCCAGAAAAAAGTGCTGGGGCATATCATGGAAAACCTGGAACGGCCCCGGCCCATGAACCGTCTCCTGCACGGCGATGTGGGAAGCGGTAAAACCATCGTCGCCCTGACCGCCCTGTTGACCGCCATTGACAACGGCTATCAGGCGGCCCTCATGGCGCCCACCGAGCTTTTGGCGGAACAGCATTTCCTGAACATCCAGCCCTACTGCGAAGCGCTGGGGCTTCGCCTGGAACTGCTAGTGTCCAACCTCAAAGACAAAAATAAAATCATTGAAGACCTGGCGAGTGGCAATATTTCTCTGGTGGTGGGCACCCACGCTCTCATTCAAAAGAACGTGCAATTTAAAAATCTTGGCCTGGCGGTGATCGACGAACAACACCGCTTCGGGGTTCTGCAACGCGACGCCATCGGCAAAAAAGGCCAGGCCCCGCACCTGTTGGTCATGACCGCCACCCCCATCCCCCGGTCGCTGGCCATGACCCTTTATGGCGACATGGACATTTCCATCCTCGACGAAATGCCGCCGGGCCGACAGGCGATTCGTACCGAGCGGGTGGACGCCGGGAAACGCGACCGCGCCTACGACTTCCTCAATAAGGCCTTGGACCAGGGCCGGCAGGCGTATGTGGTCTGCCCCCTCATCGAAGAATCGGAAACCCTCGACTTAAAAACCGCCGAAAGCGTCGTGGAAGATTTAAAGAACCGGTTCCCAAAACATAAAGTGCAGTTGATTCATGGCCGACTCAAAAAAGAGGAACGCCAAACCCTGATGGCGGATTTCAAAAAAGGCGGGATCGATATTCTGGTGGCCACGACGGTGATCGAAGTGGGCATCGACATTCCCAACGCCACACTCATGGTGGTGGAACACGCCGAGCGATTCGGCCTGGCGCAACTGCATCAACTGCGCGGACGGGTCGGGCGGGGCGTCCACGCCTCGCACTGCCTGCTGATCGCCTATCCACCCGTTTCCGAGTCCGGCCAGGCCCGCCTGCAGGCCATGGTCGAGTCCAATGACGGCTTTGTCATCGCCGAAGAGGATTTGAAAATCCGCGGCCCCGGCGATTTCATGGGCACCCGCCAGTCCGGCTTGCCCGATCTGAAAGCCGCCGACTTGATCCGTGACATCAAAATCATCGAAATCACCCGCAAGGAAGCCTTCGCCCTGATCGACCGCGACCCCCACCTCGAACACCCCGACCACCACCAACTGAAAGCGGCACTGCAACATAAGCTGGGCGACCGCCTCGATTTGGCCGACATCCTTTAACCGGCCCAAGTTGCACTTGGAAGCAAGATTCTTCGCTAAAGCTCAGAATGACACCCTTAAAAAAACGTTAACCATGTCATGCTGAACGGAGTAAAGCATCTATGTTTTATTGGCGATTCAATCCCCCTTCGACAAGCTCAGAATGACAGTTGAATCCATCCGTGTTTATCTGTGTCCATCTGTGGTCAATTGAATTTCTCTGAGTCTAGCGGTATATGTGATATCCCCTTCATTAGCTTCATGCCCCGAAGGGGTACGGGTCGGCTCTTTGCTGGCGGACGTGACCCGGTGGGCACGGGAGTGGTATACTGTGATTTCTAAAATCAATTTTAAAGGTAATTTTATGATCCTGAAATTGACCCAGGCCGATAAAATTCTGGTCGCCGTGCTACTGGCCTTCAACCTGTTCTTGTTTTCAAAAGTGGGTTATAGCACTGACCAAGGAAACTGGGTGGTGATCGAAGTGGATCAAAAGGAAGTGGCGCGGCTGGCACTGGCCGAAAACCAGATCGTGCACGTCACCGGTCCGCTGGGCGAAACGGAAGTCGAAGTGAAAGACGGTCAGGCGCGCATCCGGCGCTCGCCCTGCAATAAAAAACTGTGCATCAAATCAGGATTCATCCGGTACGCTGACCGCATCTCCGCCTGCCTGCCCAACCGCGTCGTGGTGCGCATCCAGAGCCAGAGCCATCGCGGCATCGACGCCATACTCAGTTGATCATGGCCCGCCCCGCAGGCCAGTGGGTCCTCATCGCCATTTATTTTTTTCTGATGACGGGGCCGGCACATACGGCTTCGCAATGGAACCGGCCCAGCCACCATCAGTTGACAGTCACGCTCGATCCTTTAACCCGATCGGCGAAAATCCAGGACATTCTGACCCTGCACCCCAACATCAAGGGAAAAGCGTCGCTGACTTTTCTCCTGCACGACTCTTATCAGATTGATGAAATCGAAATCCCGCACCAGGGCAATTGGAAAGTTGAAACCAAGCGCGATCAAAACCTGAAACGCATCACCATTTTCAAACCTGAGGGACAAGCCTGGCCGGAATTTCTGGAGATCCGGTTCCGCTACCATGGTTTCTACTTCGACCCCTTGCGTTCCGGCAACGAGGAGGCGTCAAAAGACACCGCCGTATTTCTATCGCGAGCCAGTTATTTTTACCCAGTGAGTGATTTGGATGATGAACTGCTGACATTTTCACTGGCGGTGACCACCCCGCCGGAGTGGAAAGTGGTGAGCCAGGGCAAACGCATCCGCGAAACCACTATCAACGGCCCGCGCCACACTTTCTGGCAATGCGACGATCCCATGGAGGAAATTTTTTTGGTCGCCGACCGGTTTCACGAGACCACCGCCCAGCATGAAGACGTGCGCCTCTATGTTTTTCTGCGGAGCGACGACACGGAACTGGCGGACCGCTATTTAAAAGCGGCGCGTTCCTACATTGCCTTTTACGAAAAACTGCTGGGCGCGTACCCGTTCGTCAAATTCGCCATGGTGGAAAACTCCCTGCAAACCGGTTACGGCATGCCGTCCTTCACCCTGCTGGGATCACGCCTGATCCGCTTTCCGTTCATCCTCAAAACCTCATACCCCCACGAAATTCTGCATAACTGGTGGGGCAACAGCGTTTACACCGACCCCAGAAGCGGTAACTGGTCGGAGGGGCTCACCTCTTATTTGTCCGATCATTTGTTTCCGGAGCTGGCCGGCCAAGGCGACCGCTACCGGTTTCAGCTGTTGATGAACACCCTCAACTATGTGAATGCTGAAAACGATTTTCCCCTGGAAAAATTTCAAGGGCGCGCGGACAGGG
>Ga0114949_10002483_pt1 | contig 11536 bp, 11 predicted proteins | sample N074metaG_FD_83505 | JGI IMG/M metagenome (GOLD analysis project Ga0114949, IMG submission 83505) | Deep subsurface microbial communities from Kermadec Trench to uncover new lineages of life (NeLLi) - N074 metaG | ecosystem: Environmental > Aquatic > Marine > Ocean trench > Sediment | place... | reverse complement strand
GCTCGATCCTGACGTGCTGGTGATCGGGCAGGCAGGCGCCGGGCGCGTCAAGTATTGATAAGCGGTATAGATGGCGTTCAAAGAGCATCTTGCCGAGCATGCAATTCGAATTTATCATCGCAGACTCTGAATCCCCAGAGACTTCTTTCTGGTCCAGAAAATTGTCAGATAATGGTTGTCATCGGGGCCATTTTCGAGGTGCCCTGACCCCTCTATTACTTCTGTCGCGGGACACAGTCTCCGAAGTTCTGTATTTGTTCGTCTCCATAACTTGTAATATTGCAAACGGAATGAGTCCCTCCAGAGCGAGAATTAAAGCGGCACCACCGAGACTTGGTATTAGCCGCCGGCCGCCAAGCGGTCGATCGTGTCGCGCGCCAGTCCGGCGGAGCGGCCGGAGGCGACGATCTCTTGCCAGGTGGTCTCGTCGATCGGGATGCCCTGGGCTTGCCGTTCGGCCCGGGTCTCGTGCTCGAAGTCGCCCGGGAGGATCACCCGGCCGCCCGGGACCGCCGGCGGCGAGGCGGTGACCCAGTCGCCGTAGCGTTCGATCTCCTGGAAGTAGGCCACCGGATCGGTGATCGGCCCCGGGTCGAGGGCGATGGAGGTCATGGTGTTGACCAGCACGCTGACGCCGGGCTTGGTGCAGCCGCCGCCGGACAGGGCCCCGGCCAGGAGGTCGATCATGACGTTGAGCGCGAAGCCCTTGTGGCCGCCGATGGTGAGCAAGGCGCCGCCGTCGTAGAAATCGTTGGGGTCGGTGGTCGGCCGGCCCGCCTTGTCCACGATGGTGCCGGGCGCCACGGACTCGCCCTTGTTGCGGGCCACCGCCAGCTTGCCCTCGGCCACCACGGTGGAGGTCATGTCCAGCAGGATCGGGTGGCGGCCGGCCACCGGCACGCAGATCGACAAAGGGTTGAGCGACAGGCGCCGGTCCGAGCCGCCATAAGGCACCGCCATCATGCCCAGGCCCGTGGTGTTGAGAAAATGGAAGGACACCAGGCCGTGCTCCGCCAGCCGTTCGGCCCAGTCGCCCAGGCGGCCCAGATGGCCGCTGTTGCGGATCGAGACCAGGGCCATGCCGGCCTTCTTGGCCTTGGTCGCCAGCAAGTCCATTGCCTGCTCGCCGATCACCTGGCCGAAGCCCATGTTGCCGTCGACGATGACCGCCGTGTCGCTTTCGAAGACCACGGTCATGTCGGAATCGGGCCGGATCTCACCGGCTTTGACGAAGGCCAGGTAGCGGCTGACTCGGATCACCCCGTGGGAATCGTGGCCGCAGAGGTTGGAGGAGACCAGGTGCCGGGCCACGCAGGAGGCTTTGTCCGACGTGGAACCCCCGGCCGAGAAGATCGCCGCGACCAGTCGTTCCAGGGCCATGGCCTCGATGCGCATGTGGTGTCGTCCTTTTTGATGGAGGTCGCCGTGGGAAGGGGGCTAGGTTAACCCAACCATTCTCCATAAGGAACACCGGTGCCATGATCGAAGACCCGCCGCTCCTGACCCTCCGCCGCAACTTCCCCCGGCCCGCGTCCGAGGCCCTGGCCGCGCTCACGAACCTGCCGACCGGTTATCTGGTCGACGCCATGAGCGGGCGCGGCGCGCTGGATTATCGGATCAAGCCGTTGGACGGGATGCCCGGCGGATTGAACGCCTTCTGCGGCACCGCGGTCACCTGCCGCACCGGCCCGGACGACAACCTGGCGCTCTTCGGGGCGGTGGAGGTGGCCCAAGCCGGCGACGTGATCCTGGCCGCCACCGACGGCTTCGAAGGCTCGGCGGTGATCGGCGACCTGGTGCTGGCCATGGCCCGGAACCGGGGCGTCGTCGCCTTCGTGACCGACGGCCTGGTGCGCGACCTGGACGGCATCGATGAGGTCGGCCTGCCGGTGTTCTGCCGGGGCGTCAGTCCCAATTCCCCGGCGCGCAACGGCCCCGGCACCGCCGGCCTGCCGGTCACCATCGGCGGCGTCCCGGTGGACAGCGGCGACCTGGTGGTCGGCGACCGGGACGGCGTGGTGGTGGTGCCCCGGGCCCGGGTGGACGCCGTGATCGGCGCCCTGGCGGCCATCCGCGCGGCCGAAGCGGCGCTCGAAGCCAAGGTCCAGGCCGGCCTGGACATCCCCGACTTCATCCAGAGCCTCCTCGCCTCGGACCGGGTACGCTGGGTGGACTGAAAAAAGGGGACATTCATCTTTTTCGAATTTAATTATGAATGTCCCCTTTTTTCCTTTTTTCTTACGGCTCGGCGGTGCTGCGGCGGATATGGGCGTCGGGGCGTTTGGGCACCTCGGGCAATAGACGGGTGCCCAGGCCGGGGCCCTGGGGGGCGCGGATCTGGCCGTTTTCGATCGGCGGCAGGTCGGTGACCAGCTCCCCGTACCAGCCATAATAGAACGCCCGCACCACCTCCTGGATGAACACGTTGGGGGCGCTCAAGGCCAGGTGGACCGAGGCGGTCAGCGCCACGGGGCCGGTGCAGTCGTGGGCCGCGAAGGGCAGGTGCCAGGCCTCGGTCATGGCGGCGATCTTACGGGCCTCCGAGAGGCCGCCGCCCCAGGTGAGATCCATGATCACCAGGCCGACCGCCTCCAGCTCCAGGAGGGCGCGGTACTGGCCCCGGCCGCCCAGGGTCTCGCCCACGGCGATGGGCGTCGGGGTGGCGGCGGCCACCTCTGCGATGCTGGCCAGGTGGTCCATGGGCACCGGGTCCTCGATCCACAGGAGGTCGTAGTCGTCCAGGGCTTCCGCGATGCGCTTGGCCATGGGCAGGTTCCACAGCCCGTGGAGCTCGGCCATGACGTCGATCTTGTCGCCCACCGCGGCGCGGATCTTGGCGAAGGGCTCCAGGGCCTGGTTGAGATCGGTTCGGGAGATGTAGTGACCGCCCGAGGCCTCGGCGGCGAAGTCGAAGGGCCAGATCTTCATGCCGGTGATGCCCATCTCCAGCAAGCTCAGGGCCAGCTCGTCGGCCCGATTGAGAAAGCCGTCCAGGTCCTCGTAGGGCCCCTGGGCACCCTCGCCGGGTAGGCCGAAGTTGGCGGTGGCCTGGAGATCCTTCTTGCGCACGTAGCGCGTGCCGGCACAGGTGTTGTAGACCCGCACGGACTCCCGGCTGGCCCCTCCCAGGAGCTGATGGATCGGTTGGCCGCTGGCCTGGCCCCAGAGGTCCCACAGCGCGATATCGATGGCAGAATTGCCCCGTTGCTCGGCGCTTGAGCCGGCGTAGCCCACGTAGCCCACCAAGCGCCGGGCGATGGCCTCGATCAGAAGTGGATCGGCCCCCAAGAGCCGCGGGGCCACGAACTCGTGGATGTGGGCCTCGGCCGTGGCGATCCCGTAGAAGGTCTCGCCCAGGCCGATCAGGCCCTGGTCGGTGTAGACCTGGACCCAGAGCAGGTTGGGGAACTCGTCCAAGCGCAGGGTCTCGATGGCGGTGACCTTCATGGCGAAGCCTCTCGAATGGGATCTTCTAAGAACGACGGAACGTCAAACTCTCGTGATCGGACGATCAGTCGTTGGCGAGGGTGCACTGGTTGCGCCTGCGCTGGGCGACCATCGGCGCGGTATCGGCCAGGTATTCTTTCATATAGGGGGTGTTGAAGTGGGTCTGCAGCGCCGCGTCGTCGGCGTAGACCTCGTAGAGATAGACCGTGTCGCCGCCCTCGTCGGGCAGCACCAAGTCGAAGCGCAGGCAGCCCGGCTCCTTGGCAACCACGTTGCCCCGGTGCTCTAGGGCGCGGGCGACGAAGGCGTCTTTATGTCCGGGATTGAGGTCCAGTTGGACCAAAAGAACGATCGCACTCATTCAGGGACTCCTCCAGTGTCGATTAGCTTCCGGTGTCTATGGCATCCCAGTATTGTGGCATCCAAGTATTGGGGCATCCAAGTATTGGGGCATCCCAGTATTGTGGCATCCCAGTATTGGGAATTGAGGAAATTGAGAAACCCATCGTGCTGGCCCTGCAGGCACGTCCGCAGGCGCGGCGTTGCCGAACGCTCCAAGGCGAAAGTGCAGAACCGATAGGCACCTTGGACCAGGGCCGTAGCACCGTCCGACAGGCCACCGTCTTGAGAGCCGAGCGCCCGAGACCACAGCATTCCGTCCTCCGCCGTCCCGCCCGCGTCCGCGCGTGGCAGAAGATTGATCATGCGGTTGGTCACTCGCGCGGCCGTCATGCGTTCCGGTCGCGGTCCACCACCTGGGTCCCCAGGGTGCGCAGGGCTTCGACCCGCAACCACCGCTCCGGGTCGAGGGCGAGCGTGCTGCCATCGGTCCTGAACCCGGTCAAGCGGACCTGCTCGGCGCTGGCCAGATCATAGGGCGTGCCCCGATCCGGCGAGAAGCGGTCCGGCTGCAGGCAGAAGACGGTAAACTCGGCGCCGCAGCGGCTGCCGTGGCAGATCGGCTCGACCGTGCCGTTGGTCGCGACCAAACCCAGGACCTGAGGCGCGGCCAAGGCCGTGCCGCCGCCGGCGACCGTCACGCCCAGGACCAGGCCGAGGCTCAAGGAGAATTGGCGTAGGGACGGGCTCATGATTCCACTCCCTCGATGGGATCGGGCGCGGCATCCCTGCCGCCGGGGCAGTGTGGCACAAGAGGCCGAGTCCGGCACCGGCAAAGTGGCCATCCGTGGTGGCGAGCGACACCCGGTACTGGTCCTCCGTGCCCCCTAGGCGCGCCAGTTCCGCTTCGGCCGCGTCCTGGACCTTTGGGATATCGCCGAGCCGTACGCCGAGAAGATGGAATACCTGGCCTGGGTCCGCGACGGCAGGACGGGCGGCGTCGCGCCCTTCGGCAAGCTCAGGAGGCTACTGGCTGTGCCAGGTGATCGGGGTGGAGAACGAGGACAGCGCCATCGTGCCGCTCTACAGCGCGCGCTATTCCCAGAGGGCGCCCGATTTCCAGTCCGAGAACGAGGAGATCAAGACGGCCTTCAGGGCGGTCTCGGCGGCCTGCGGCGGGCGCGGGGTCTGGGTCGTGGACCGGGGCGGGGATCGTGGCGAGCTCTACGCGCCGCTCTTGGACGCGGGGGGCAGTCCTTCATCATCCGCAACACGGGCGCGCGCCATCTGCTGTCGGGTCGGGGCACGCTGGCGCGCGCCGACTTGGCCGAGACCTGCCCGATGCTTTATGCCACTCAACATCGTGCGCGAGGAGAAGGGCAAGGCAGTCTGCCACCGCCTCGATGACGGCTTCCGGCCGGTGCGCCTCGCCGACCCTATCCGCGAGGTCTGTGCCAGAGCGCCCAAATAAAGATGGAAAGATGGGGTCAGTTCTTTACTTTATACTCTAACTGCGATCTATGTGTGATGTAATAGACCGCCCCCTCTCCTCGGATGCCGTCATGATGCGCTGGGCCAATGTGCTACGCTGAGTATGTTGAGTATAAAGTAAAGAACTGACCCCAGCTACCCCAGCTACCCGCCCTCGCCGACCCTATCCGCGAGGTCTGTGCCAGAGCGCCCAGGCGATCAAACCCCGGCGCCAAGGACCCGCCCCAGCTCACCCTCGGCTTCGGCTAGAATTTTTGGGGGATGTCCTGGTAAACTGATGACTCGCATCACTGGGCTAAATGGACTACATAGGGGATAGGGTCCTAAGAATACGCAATGGTTGCGACCATCAGCCTATAAACGCAACTCATGCCATGAATATCGTCAACCCATGTTGAAGCACGCCGACATCTGGCGGGCCATCGACGGACTGGCTGCCAAGCACGGCTTGTCGACCTCCGGCCTGGCACGACGGGCCGGGCTCGATCCGACCAGCTTCAACAAGAGCAAGCGCGCTTCGGACGACGGCAAGCGCCGCTGGCCAAGCACCGCGTCCCTGGCCAAGATCCTGAACGTCACAGGCACGCCGTTCTCGGCCTTCGCCGCCCTGGTCGAGGGGGAATATCCCGAGGGCGAGGTTCGCCGCCTTCCCTCCCTCCTCGCCACCGCGGCCGAAACCGGCACCTATTTTGACGCCGCGGGCAAGCCGCTTGCGGTCGGCTGGGACGAGGTGTTGTTTCCGAATTTGGCCGATCCCGACTGTTTCTTGTTGGAGATCGACGGCAAGCGATGGGAACCGGCCTACCGGGACGGCGACCAGCTGGTCATTTCACCGAGAGAGAGCCTTCGGCGCGGCGACCGTGTGGTGGTGAGAACCGCGGAGGGATCCTTCGTCTTCGGGCAGTTACGGCGTCGGAGCGTGCGGTCGATCGAGCTCGCTGCGCTGGACTCCGGCGGCGAACCCCTCACCCTCGACGCCAAGCAAGTGGCCTGGATGTCGCGGATCATTTGGGCCAGCCAATAATTTCAATGGCCGCTGATATTGGCCCCAGGGCCGATTCGCCGCGCCCTTCGCCTTGCCCCGGCGTTGCGAAGCGTTATGGTGTTTGGGCGCCGCCCGGCGAGGCCGGACCATCGGAGGGAGCCAAGCAGAGGGTTTTCCATGACCGCGATTCATTATATCGACGGCAAGTGGGTCGAGGGCAATCCGCCGATCCTGGGGCCCATGAGCCACGCCACCTGGATGGCTTCCGTGGTGTTCGACGGGGGCCGTGCCTTCGAGGGCGTGACGCCGGATCTGGACAAGCATTGCGAACGGCTGATCGCCTCGGCCTACAGCTTCGGTCTCGATCCGATGCTGACCGCCGGCGAGGTCCTGGAGATCGCCCTGGACGGCATCGCGCGCTTCGACAAGGACAAGGAGCTTTACATCCGCCCCATGTGCTGGGCCGAAAGCGGCTTCGTCACGCCCGATCCGGAGTCCACGCGCTTCCTGTGCTCGGTCTTCGAGGCGCCCCTGCCGGCGCCCGACGGCCTGTCGATCTGCCTGTCCAGCCTGCGCCGGCCGACGCCCGACATGGCACCGACCCAGGCCAAGGCATCCTGCCTTTACCCCAATTCGAGCCGCGCCCTGGTGGAGGCCCGCGACAAGGGCTTCGACAACGCGGTGATGCTGGATGCCATCGGTAACGTGGCCGAGCTGGCCACCGCCAACATCTGGCTGGCCAAGGACGGCGCGGCCCATACGCCGGTGGCCAACGGCTGCTTTCTCAACGGCGTCACCAAGCAGCGGGTCGCCCGGCTGCTGCAGAAGGCCGGGGTGCCGGTCTACGAGCGGACGCTGACCTTCGCCGAGTTCCTGGAGGCCGACGAGATCTTCACCACCGGCAACCTGGCCAAGGTCTTGCCGATCACCCGGGTCGAGCAGCGCCAGCTCCAGCCCGGGCCGATCTACACCCGGGCCCGGGAGCTGTACTGGTCTTGGGCCCACGGCGATTGACGCGCCCCCCTATTGGTCCGCGCTATGGGTGTCGACCTGACCTGAGAGACTCTTGAGCGGCGGATCGTCCGTGTCCGACCACCGGGTCATCCGGCGCCCAGGTCCTCCCCGGCGAGCGCGCGGCGGATCAATTGCCGGCTTTCCCCTAGGCCATAGACGGCCATGAAGGAGCCCATACGCGGGCCCTGGTCCTGGCCCAGCAGGATCTGGTAGAGCGCCTTGAACCAGGCGCGCAGCTCCGGGAAGGGATGGCGCTTGCCCACCTCGTAGACCTCGAACTGGATCGCCTCGGCATCGGCATCATCCGCGAGGCGCTCCAAGGCTTGGAGCAGGTCTTCCAGGGCGGCGCGTTCCATGGCGTCGGGCGCGCGGTAGACCTTGCCCGGCTTGACGAAGTCCCGGTAGTAGGCGATCGCGTGGCCCACCAGCCGGTCCAGGATCGGCGAAGATTCCGGCGTGGCCTCGGGCACGTAGCGGGAGATGAAGCCCCAAAGCACCGCCGGGTCCTCGGTGTTGCACACGCTGGTCAGGTTGAGCAGGAGGTTGAAGCCGAGCGGCGTACCGGCGGCCGGCGGGGCGCCGTCGTGGATGTGCCAGACCGGGCTCTCCAAGCGCTTGGCCTGGTCCGGCTCCCGGGCGTAGCGCTCCAGGAACGAGAGATAGTCCTCCACCATGCGCGGGATCACGTCGAAGTGGAGCCGCTTGGCCACCCGCGGTTTCTGGAACATGAACAGCGCCAGGCTCTCCATGGGGGCATAGGACAGCCACTCCTCGACCGAGATGCCGTTGCCCTTGGACTTGGAGATCTTCTCGCCCTTTTCGTCCAGGAACAGCTCGTAGGTGAAGGCGTCGGGCGGCCGGCCGCCCAGGGCCTGGAGGATACGGCCGCCGGCCTTGACCGAGTCGATCAGGTCCTTGCCGGACATCTCGTAGTCCACGTCCAGGGCATACCAGCGCATGGCCCAATCGGGCTTCCATTGCAGCTTGCAATGGCCGCCGGTCACCGGGACCTCCACGCGCGTACCGTCCTCGTCCTGGTAAACGATGGTGCCGGCCGCCATGTTCCGTTCCACCACCGGCACCTGGAGCACCCGGCCGGTCTTGGGGCAGATCGGCAGGAAGGGGCTATAGGTGGCGCGGCGCTCCGGCCCCAGGGTCGGCAACATGATCGCCATGACCTGGTCGTAACAGGCCAGAACCCGGAGCAGCGCGTCGTCGAAACGGCCGCTCCGATAGAGCTCGCTGGACGACTGGAACTCGTAGTCGAAACCGAAGGAATCCAGGAACGCGCGCAGGCGCGCATTGTTGTGGTGGCCGAAACTCTCGTACTGGCCGAAGGGATCGGGGACCTGGGTCAGCGGCAGGCCCAGGTGCTGGGCCAACATCTCTTGATTTGGCAGGTTGCCCGGCACCTTGCGCAGGCCGTCCATGTCGTCGGAGAAGGTGAAGAGGCGCGTGGGGACGTCCGACAGGCGGTGAAAGGCGTGGCGCACCATGGTGGTGCGCACCACCTCGCCGAAGGTGCCGATATGGGGCAGGCCCGAGGGTCCGTAGCCGGTCTCGAGCAGCACGTAGCCCTTCTCGGGCGTCCGGCCGTTCAGGCGCCGCACCAGCTTGCGGGCTTCCTCGAAGGGCCAGGCCCTGGCCGCCGTGGCCGCCTCGCGCGCAGAGGTCATGTCCAAACTCGCCGTCTCTCAGAGGATATTATTGGAGCTTTCGCCGACGGCGCCGAACCTAGGCGCCCCGGCCGGCAGCGTCAACGACGGTTCGGGCGGCCGAAGAGGCCGCGGAACAGGCCGCGCTCCTCCAGCATGGCCACGAAGTCGGCCTTCTGCTCGGGCGAGAGGGTGGCCAGGAATTGGTGCAGTTCGCCGGTGAAGTCCTCGAAGAGCGCGCTGCGAACGGCGGTCTGCTCCTGGCTCAGCCGGGCGATGCGCGCACGGTCCAGCTCCGGCTTGGCCAGTTCCGCCAAGATGGCCACGCGGGCCTCCCGGAATCCTTCGCGCAGGGTGCCGCGCCGCTCGCCCATGGCCGTCTGGAACGCCAGGAGCCGGTCGTGCTGCTGGTCCGAGAGCGCGAAGCGCTCGGCCAGGAACTGGGCGCGCTCCGCGGGCGAGGCCCTGAGCCGCTCGGACATCACCTTCGAGTAGACCACGCCGCCGGCGAAGAAGATGTTCAGCGCCACCGACACGGCCAAGAGAATCCAGGCGAGATTCCTACCCATGTCCCGCGCCCCCTAGATCAAATCGTCCTGGTCGAAGCCGAGCCCCAGATCCACGCTCTGCTGGTCGTCCAGGGCCGCCATGTTCACGTAGCCCGCTCGGCCCAGCTCGAAGCCCGCGACAGCCGCCAGGATCACGGCGGCCACCGCGCCGCTCACGGCCGCAATCCGCAGGGGCGCGAAAACCCTGTTCAGCCACCCGGCCACAGAAAGCCGCTGGCCGGTCGGCTCGGGCCCCAAGGCCCGAGCTCGGGCCACCACCGGCTCGGGCGCCGGCGCGGAGCCTGCCTGCGCCGCCGACCGGGCCGCGACGACCAGGTCCAGACCCTCCGGCGCGGCGGCCATCCAGGCTTCCACCCGGGCCCGGTCCGCGGGCTCCAGCCGGTCGTCCAGGAACGCCGCCCGGGTCATGGGCTCGGGCTCTTCGCCCAGGCCGTGCTCGGCCCAGGACCGGCCCACGCTCAACCACAGCGTCCGGTCGTCCGCGGTATTTCGATCCTGCTCAGTCATGGCGTATCGGCCTTCCCCTCGAAAGGTGATACGTGGTTTCCCTTATGGGCATCCCCTCGCTCGTCGTCATATCAATTCGGCCTGAAAATGAGCTCGCAGCTTGATCATCGCCTTGTGGTGGGTGCTGCGCACGGTCTGGCGGTCGATGGCCAGCACCTGGGCCACCTCCGCCACGTCCATGTCTCGCCGATAGAGCATTTCCAAAACCACGGCCTGGCGCGGCGACAGGAGGTCCGGCGGGATCTTGATCCGCTCCGGCACCTTGGGTTCCACCGCGATCCGCGCTTCGGGCACCTGGTCGAGCGGCGTGGTCGCCCTGGAGGTGCGCCGCAAGTGATCAATCGCGGTGCTGGTGGAGACCACGGTCAGCCAGGTGGTGAGGCGCGCCCGGCCGGGATCGTAGGTCCGCAGCAGCCGGAAGTTCTTGTCGCAGAGCCGTAGGAAGACGTCCTGGGCGACGTCGTCGGCGCCGTCGGAGCGGCCGGCCGGCACCAGGCGGCGCTGCACGGCCGCGTAGATCACCCGGGCGTAGCGGCCGACGAAGCGATCCCAGGCCACCTTGTCGCCGTCCAGCAGCGGACCCAGATCCTGGTCCGCTTCGCTCGCACGCACCGTCCGCGCCACGCCTATCGCCCCTCGCCGGCCTCGCTTTTCATGAGCCCAGTCCTACACTGCCGCCCGTCACGACGCCAGCCAGCGTCATGCGGTGACGCCGGCTCTTCTCCCCCGCTATACTCCCCCCACCATGAGCTCCACCCTTGCACCCTCGCCGAAGTCCCAGCCGCCCGCCCCGGCGGCCCTGCGCCTGCCGGAGGCGGCGGTGCTGGTGGCCGGCCTGCGCAAGGCGGCGTGGCTCTCCGATTCGGGCGAGATCGAACTCCTGGACCACCCTAGGGCGCTGGCCCAGGCCCGCCGCGCGCCGCCGATTCTGTGCCACGGCCTGGCCACAGCCCGGCGTCTGGGGAGCGATCCCTTCCCGGCCTTCGACCTGCTGGAACTCTTCGCCTTCGTTCGTCCAACCGGGTTCTGCACGCCGACCCCACGGGGCCTGGCCGCCAGCCTCGGGCTCCGGGCGCCGGCCGACCTGGAGGACGAGGCGCTGGTGCTGCACCGGGCCGCGATCGGGCTGCTGCAGGAGCTGGCCGCGCGCGGCACCAAGCGCGATCCGGATGCCGCCGCCATTGCCTGGACCATGGCCCAGGCCGGCTGGTCCTGGGGGCCCAGCGTCTTGGCGGCCTTGGACTTCCGCAAGGACGAACGCGCCGGCCGCTCGGCCGGGCTCAGAGTCTGGGAGCGCCTGGCCGACTGGTCCAACCAGCCGCCGCCGAGCCCGCCCGGCACCCAGGCGGTGAGCGCGGCCGAGGCCCGCGCCCGGCTCGGCGAGCTCCTGGGCGAGGACGCCGAGGCCCGACCCCAGCAGGCCGACTACGCCTCGGCCGTGAGCCAGGCGTTCACGCCGCGCGACGCCGAGGGCGAGCCCACCATGGTCCTGGCCGAGGCCGGCACCGGCGTCGGCAAGACGCTCGGCT
>Ga0114949_10002482_pt1 | contig 11537 bp, 9 predicted proteins | sample N074metaG_FD_83505 | JGI IMG/M metagenome (GOLD analysis project Ga0114949, IMG submission 83505) | Deep subsurface microbial communities from Kermadec Trench to uncover new lineages of life (NeLLi) - N074 metaG | ecosystem: Environmental > Aquatic > Marine > Ocean trench > Sediment | place... | reverse complement strand
TGTCACCACACCGGCCTATTCCTGGCGCCTCGGAAAATCCCTGGCGCTCGTCCACCTCATCCCCTCCGCCGCCAAGGAAGGAACCGCACTGGAACTGAACGGCCCGGCCATACAATGCCGCGCCACGGCGGCCAGCATCCCCTTCGTCGATCCGGGACGAATGCGGCTCCACGCTATGTGACGGTGGCAACGACCCTTCGCGTTTTCCCTAGGGTTTGATCGCCGTCACGATCGAGTACACCCCGGTCAAAGGGATCTGCTCGGCGGAGGTGAAGCCGGCTTCGGTCATGAAATCCACGGTCTCGTCACCGGATACCACACCCCCCGAACCGCCAAAGAAAACCGCGGCCACCAGGCTTTCCAAGGCGATTTTCGGTGTCGTCTCGGTATAGGGGCCCATCCTCAGGATGTCTTGTACGATGACGATGCCGCCGGAAACCATGCTCTCGAATACCCGCTTCAATAGCTTGATCTGACCCTCGGGAGGTTCCTGAATCAGCACCCCTGAAAACAGAACCACATCGTAACCTTCGCCGAGAGGATCGGAATAATAATCCCCCGACAAACTCGAAATCCGATCGGACAATCCCCGATCCTTCACGAACGACAAGGCGAGCGGCAGCGCCTTTTCCTGATCGAAAAGAACCCCTTGCAGGTCCGGATAATTCTCGCACAGGGCCAGCGTATAAACCCCGGACCCGCATCCCACATCCAGAAGCTTCTTCTTGCCGGTCAGGTCGGTATTATCCAGGAGCATGCCCTCCTGCATCCCGCCGCCCCATTGGTCCATGGCCAGCATGTAGTGAGTCCAATAGGCCGCTTCCGCTTCCTCCGACTCGAATTCCTCTTCGTGGGACATTTCCTCGCCGGACAGCATCGCGGTGTCCACTTTGTCGAAAAGGGACCCCAGACTCGATAGGTACGTGAAGGCCTCGCCGTAGTAGTTGGGTTCCCCTTTGACCAGATATTCGGCGCTCTCTTTCGAATTCCGGTATTCGTCGCCGATCTTTTCCAACAGGCCCGCCGCGACGCAAGAATTCAACATTTCTTCGGTGTGCAGAGGGTTCGCGCCCAGCTCCTTCGCCATCCAAGCCGAGGTCTGTTTTCCGTCCCGCAACTTGGTGCAGATGTCCAGGTTAACCGCCGATTTTGCGACACCGGCAAGCCAAGACGCCCGCGCCAGTTGAGAAATCAAAGGCGGCTCGCCGGAGTCAGCCAAATTCGCGAAGACCGCGCCAATATCCGTCATAAGTCATCCCCCCAATTAGTGCCCAAATTCAGGAAAAACCTACCACCGTTCCCCCACCATGGAAACAATCCGGACGGCCGTTACGTCTATGGTATTCCCCAAAACACTTACTGTATAACCCCCGTTGGGCACAGTCTCTGTCCACAAATTGAGGAGCCCGCGAAGATGGCCAAACGGATTTCCGCGCTGGACGCCACGTTGCGCGCGCTCGGCGGTGAGATGGGAGAGTGGAACGGCATGGACTTGCCGTATGCTTATCCCAGCGGCCCGCACCTGGAACACAATGCCGTTCGCGATGCGGTCGGCATATGGGATACCTCGGCGTTGACCAAGATTCATGTCCGCGGCCCGGATGCCCTGGCGGCCGTCGATTATCTCGTCACCCGCGATATGTCCAAGATCCCGGTCGGAAAATCGGCTTACTGCCCGATCCTGAAGGACGACGGCCACTTCTGTGACGATGCGATCGTCAATCGTATGGCCGAGGATCATTTCCTTGTGGCGAGCAGCACCGGCCCGACCCATGAGCTTTTGCAGGACGATGCCAAGGGCCGCAATGTCAGCATCGAAGACGACGACGATTTGCATGTGATCGCCGTCCAGGGGCCGAAATCCTTGGAATTGCTGGATGCCCACGCAAGCGCGAATCTGAGCGATCTCGTCTTCTCTCACCACACCGATACCGCCTTGTTCGGCAAGAAACTGATGATCTCCCGCACGGGATTTTCCGGCGAACGCGGCTATGAAATCTTCGTTTCCGCGAACGACGTCATCGAGACCTGGCAAGGGCTCATGGATCACGGTCAAGCTCTCGGACTTCTGCCGATTTCCGTCCCGGCGATCGAGTTGATCGGTGTCGAAAGCGGTCTCATGCTCTACGAGGCCGATGCCACCGAGGAGAATACGCCTTGGGAGGTCGACTTCGCTTGGGCCGTATCCCGGCACAAAGGAAATTTTCGCGGCAAAAAGGCGCTCTTCGAACTCGAAGGCAAGGAGAAGGTCAAGCTCTTCGGCATCGTCGCGGACCACGGCGATGAGGTGGACCGCGGCGCCGAGCTCTCCATCGATGGCGAGATCGTGGGGCAGGTGACCACGCCGGCCTATTCCCGCCGCCTGGGAAAGTCCTTGGCGCTGGTCCATCTCATACCCTCAGCCGCCAGAGAAGGCACCGCGCTGGAGTTGAACGGGCCGCGCGTGCAATGCCGTGCCACGGCGGCGCGCATCCCCTTCGTCGATCCCGAACGAAAGCGGCTCCACGCGATGTAGTGTGAGGGGACGGGCGCTCCCGTAGGGCCGGAAGATGCTCTAGGTTCGCAGCAATAACGAATTAACGCTGTGACGTTATGCCTGAGGCATTACTTTTCCGTTAGATTGGCGATCCGATCCCAGTTCGCCTCGGGCGGGGACTCTGCAAAGATCCGGGCCCGCTCCGCGTAGTACGCAGCGACGGCATCGGCGTCCGCGAGCCGCGCAAATAATTCGGCCGACGCAGCGAAGTTCCGACCACGAAAAGATTCGAGCGCCGTGGCGAAGCCTGCGGCCCGTTCGTCTTGTGCCGCCATTTCAGGTGTGAGCTCTTCCGTGCCGGTAAGGCGTAACGGTTCGTACAGCCGCACCGGAGATTCCCGCCCGACCACGCGGACCAGATCGATCTCTCGGAAATTCACATGACCGGTACAGCGCGACCGGGTGGCGCCGCTGACCAAAATGTCCGTGCCGTAGATCTTATTCGCCCCCTCGAGTCGCGAGGCAAGGTTCACCGCATCGCCCATCACCGTATAATTGAAACGCCGCCGCGAGCCGATGTTGCCGACAATAGCTTGGCCGGAGTTGATGCCGATGCGCGCGGCAAGCGGCCGGCCCACCGTCCGGCTGAACTCTCGGCTCATCTCTTCCAATCGATTCCGGCAGGCGAGCGCGGCCTCCACCGCATGCAATGCATGATCGGGGTCGTCGAGCGGCGCACCGAAGACGGCCAGGATCGCATCGCCAATATATTTATCGACGAAGCCGCCGTGGCGGTCCAACAGATCCGTCATTTCCGAGAGATACCTATTTAGAAACTGGACCAGTTGGTCGGGCGGCATGTGTTCCGACCAGGTCGTAAAATCGGCAATATCGGAGAACCAGACAGTCAGGTCCCGGGTTTCGCCGCCCAATGTGGGCGCGCGCCCCTCGGCAACCATGCGATCGACCACCGGTGCCGGCAGGTAGAGGGAAAAGGCCTGCCGGATGTACCTCTTGTCCTTGTCGGCAACGGTGAATCGATACCCCAGTAGGATGGCGAAGGCGACTGCGCCACTGGCCAGAGGCCGTAACAGCGGTAGCACCTGAGCCTCGGCAAATCCCATTGTCGCTATTCCGGTCCAGACCAGGAAGCCGAGTAGCAGGACCAGTCCCGCACTCAGGAAAGATAGCGTCATGGTTGCCGCCGCCACGGCAGCGGTGATCCCGAGCACGATGAGCCCGACAGCGCCCCTGCCGAGTTCACCCAACGCCTCGCCGCGCAGCAAGTTATTGATTGCCTGTGCATGGACGTAGACGGCAGGGATGGTGTCGCGCCGCAGCCCTTTAATATACAAATCCGGCATCACCGGATGGACACAGCGCTCCGGCAAGCCCACCCCCTCCGGCGCGGTGATGAGGCGTTGCGAGGTCAGCTTGCGGTCCTCGACATCGAGCACCACGCCAACGAGCACCACCTTGCCCTCGAAGTGGCGCTGGAAATAATCCGCATCGCCTTTTTGCGTACACGCGGAAAGATCGGCCAAAGAATAGGTCGGGATGGCGCCTGGCCCGCCATCGAAATTGACGGTAATGCGGTTGGTTCGCGACCCTGGGATGGTGTCCTCGCCGAGAACCATGCTGCCGTCGGCGATGCGCCGGAATTCCGTCCCGCGAGCTCTGGCGGCGAGTTCGAGGGCCATGGATGCCTCTTCGGCGCCCTCGCTGCTTCGGAACGTAAGCGGTACGCGGCGGATGACCCCATCGCCATCGGTAAATAAATTGACCGAGCGAATGTTCTTGCCGTGCCCAACGGCGAAACTGTAACCCGGAAACGGCACAATCGGCCTTTGCTGATGCTGTACTTTTCCCAGCACAATTCGGCCCGTCTTGCTCGCCCGCCTCAGCGCGATCAAAAGCTCGCGATCGAAGCCCTTGAGGTATCGCTCCACCGAGGTCGGATAGATCACGTCGAATCCCACGACCTTGGCGCCCGCGTCGAGTGTGGCATCGATCACCGCCGCGAGTTGCTTGGTCCAAAGGACTTTGGGCAAGCTGCGGAACGGCTCGGTGCGATAGGTTTCCTCGTCGATGGCGACGACCACCGTGGGCGAGGACGCGGGCGAGTGCCGGGGCCCGAAGACTTGGTGGCGCAACCAAAACAGCACGTCGATCGACAGGCCGCCCAGACGGTCGAGCCCAGGCGATGCGAACACGCCCGACACCGTGAGAACGGCCACACCGACCGCCACCATGTCGCGTGGCCTCATGGGTCTACGATACTAAAACCGGAGCAGACGGCCAACGGCCGGGCTTGAGCTGGGCGTGGCGAGCGGATCGATCTGAAACTCGATAGCCGCTTCGCCGACGGTGGCGCGGTAGATACCTCCGGGTGCCAATGTCGTGCCGGATCCGGCGAGATCGACGAAGTTTCCCTTAATGCTCAGGATCAACCGCGCGCCAGCCATGTCGAGCCGCTCGATGGTGACCGAGCCCCCCGCCTTCGACAAGAGAACCACAGGACTGGCGCCGTACAGAGTCAACCGCCGCTTCGGCGCCCCCCGGAATACCATGACGCCACTCTTGTCCGCCTCGCCCGCCGACAACTTTATGGCGCCGCCGTCGCAGTCGACGTTCTCGCGCTGAACCTCACCGTTCTCGACCGTACTCTGCTCTCGGCCGACGACGATGCGTCCGCCGTGAATTTTCTCGAGCCGGCAGGATGCCAGGAATCCAAGCGTGATCTTCCCGGCAGACCCGAGGTCGATGACCTGCCCTTCCTCAACGTAATCCATAAACCGGAGGCCCGTGCCCTCGGCGGCGAGGGTCTCGACAATGGCCACGGGTTCGCCGGCGTTTGCCCCATTCGATCCGAGGACGAGCGCCAGCGCCACGACGCTCGATCGTATCCCTGCCATCCAAGTCGCCATGCCGTGCCTCCGCTTTAAGCGCCAGGCGCCGCGCCGCCGCCGTCGCCGATCAGGGTGAAGGGCGCCCAGAAGATGGGGTGGGCGTAGCTGTAGACCGTGCGTCCCTCGCCATCCAGGTAGCCGGGCCCGTCCATGAGCCCGAGCATGGCCCCGCGTAGCGCCTGCGCCCGGCTGAGACCCGCATCCTCCGCCTGCCTGCGGAAGATATCCGTGGTGAGCGCCTTGGCGCTCGTGGTCTCGACCGGCCAATTGCTCACCAACAGCGCCCGTGTGCCGGCGTAGAAGAACGCGCGCCCCAGGCCCGAGACCGCCTCGGCCCCGGCGCCGTCACCCGAGCCCGTATTGCAGGCAGAGAGCACGACCCAGTCGGCATCCAGCTTGAGACCGAAGATCTCGCCCATGGTCAACAGCCCATCCCCATCGATGCCGGCCACCTCCGGCGCGGTCAGGGCCAGGCGGGCTGAGTCAATCCGTCCAAATCGCCGCGTACCAGTCCGTGCGTTGCGAAAGCCAGCACTTTGTAGACGGAGAGGTCGTTTTGTTTGACATTGGCCTCGTTGGCGCGCCGGCCGAGATACACATCGGTTGCCAAATCGGCGCCCAACGCGTTCGCGATTGCGCGAATCTCGTCGGCCGTATCGGGCAAGCGCGGCAGCTTCGCCAGATCGGCGCTGTCGAGTTCGGCAACCGCGGGCGCCGCCCGGAGATTCACCGAGAATCCACGTGACTGCAGCGCAGTTGCCGATCGCACCGCCACTTGGACACTGTCTCCGGCCTCACCTGCCGCGGCCTGTTGCGGGCTGAACCAGGGATCGCCGAATCCGGCGAAGGCTTTACGCGCCACACTGCCCGCGGGCAGGGCATGCAGGGACTTCAGCGATGCCAAAGCCGGCAGGTTGGTTGTGGCATGGCTGCGCGCAAGCCAGGGAACCTTGCGATATCCGGCAAACAGGGTCTTCGTATCCGAAGCGAAGGTCGTTCTCTCGGTCGGCAGGATCGAGAAGGGCAGATAGCCCAGCGGCCCGTCCGCGACCACGATAAGGCTCTTGGCTTCTCGCCAGATTTCCTCGCTGCCGCCCAGCAGGTCCGCGTAGACCGCATAAGCCGCCTCGAGGTCGAAGTCCGGAATGTCGCCCAGTGTCGAAGCGTTCGGCTCCAAGGCGGCCCGCAAAGCCGCCACCCGCCGCCGCCACGCGTCCTTGCCGCCGGGAACGATGTTGGCCTTCGCCGCACCCTGCGCGTTCAAAGCCCAGACAAAGGACTGAGATTCGCCAATGAAGGTGGCGATCAGGGCCTGCCCGGGCAGCAGCGCGGCCTGCGTGTCATTCAGCGTCATGCTGGGCGGATCGATCAGCGCCGCGTACTCCGGCATCTGGACCGCGACTTCCTTGTTGAGCGTACGCAAAGCGGCCTCGGTGTCGCCAATGCGCGTGCGAAGCGATTCCAACACTTCCGGTGTCGATGCCTCCCGCGTCGCCGCCGCATCGTAGAGCCGATAGCGCAGCGCCGCGAGCTGGCGCTCCAGGTCTTGCTGCTGGCGAATCAGGGCCTCGGTCTCGGGAGTCTTGGCGAATTCCCGTGCCGTACTCTCGGCGAGCGCCTTTTGCACCCCACGCGCGCCGACCGCGCCAGCAATCCTGAAGGATTCGTCGATCCGGTCCCGGTCATCGCTGTTTCCGCCCCGGCTCTCATCCAACAGCAGGGCCAGATAGGTTTCGACGACCATTCGCAGGCGCTGCATCCGGCCGATCAAATTCGTCGACCGCCCCGATCCTTCGCGCCACTTTTCGATCATGGCCGGCACCGTCTCGCGCAGCACCGCCAAGGCCTCGTCATGACGCTCAAGCCGGTCGAGCGCCAGGGCCGAATAGGCGCGCGCTTCAAGTGTCTGATAGCTGCCGGCGCCGGCGCGCTCCAGGCCGTCCCGGTACGCGGCTTCGAGGACTTCCAATGCCCGCTGCGCTTCGCCATGACGAAGCAGGACGAGGCCTCGATCCGGACTGCGCGAAAATCTCAATTCCCAAACTTGCGGGTCTTCTTTCAGGTTGGATTCGAGCCGGCGATAAACCTCATGCGCCTCGTCCCACCGGCCGAGCCCAATCAGGGCCCGGGCCGCCAGCTCCAGGGCGCGGCCGCGATGAACGCTGTTCTTGGGCGCGCTCAAGCTGCCATTCATCCCCCTTATGGCGCCAAGCGCGGCCCGCAGGGCGTCCTCGTAGCGGCCTTGTTCGACGTAGATGCCACTGAGTTCGGTATAGACGTGCGGCCTTGATCTCCAGGAAACACGTCCCGCATCCCGGGCCAGGGTTTCGGCCTCGACGACCCGGCCCTGCCACAACACGGCCCGGGCCTGGCCCAGCATCAGCTTGGCGTCATGCCACGGTCTACGTTCCGACGGTGCACAGATGCCGCCAACTTGGCGGAGCTTGCGAAGCTGGTCCCGCGCGTAAATGTATGCCAGCTCCGATTCCACCATCTGGCCTTGGGCAAAAGCGATCACCCCGTCCGCCCATCCAAGCCAATATCTCTTGCGGACCGCGCAACTGAGTTTCTTTTCGCTGGCGGTGCTGGCGCGGCCGTAACTGTTCTGGGCCTTTTCGAAATTTCCGGCCGAAGCATAGTAAATAGCTTGGAGCAGGTGGAGCGTCCCTTGGGTCGTCCGCCAATCGCCGGGCACGTTCCTCAGTGCATAGTCCATCGACTTGATGGCTTCCGAGACAGCACCCTTCTCGAACTGGTCCCGGGCGTCGTTGCGAAACCGCCAACCAGACCAACCCCACTTGTCGGGCATCCCGCGGTAGATGGCTTCTAGTTCGCGCATGTCTTCGTCGCTGGAAAGCATGACATCGATACGAGAGGGCGTGTCGCCAAGATCGTCCAAGCTTTCCGGCATGGCATTGAGATCGGTCGGTGCGCGGGGAGGCGCGGCGGGTATGCCACCGGAAAGTTCGACGGCCAGCTCCCTGGCCTGTTCCAGGGTCATCGTCCGCGGCTCAGCGCCCTGACAGGCCACCAGAAAGATGGACAGCAGGACAATCGGAAAGCCGATCTTTGTCATTCTCGCCTCCATTTCCGCGACTCTGCCATTCTGGCCGCAAAAATCTTTAGGCAGAAAACTCCAAGGTAACCTTCAAACCGGCTCCGACCATAGCAAAATTACACCGTCGCTGGAATGTTTTCGCCGCTGGCATCTCATAGGGTGGGGCGATTCCCTGAGTTTGGGGGTTATCTGGGAATTCCCGGATGCTAGTGTCAGGCCTTGCAAGGCGGGAGGCGCGAAGATGACGGACTTGAATGGCAAGACTGTGTTGGTGACGGGCGGTTCGCGGGGCATCGGCGCGGCCATGGCGCGGGCCATCGGCGCCGCCGGCGGCGAGGTGATCGTCCACTACGCACATAACCGGGACGCCGCCGAAGCGGTGCGGGAGGATATCGGTGGGGAGCGCTGCCATATCCTGCGGGCCGATCTCGCCCTGGCCGACGAGGTGGAGAGGCTGTGGCCCGAGGCCCTGGCGATCTCCCCCGGACTGAACGTGCTGATCAACAACGCGGGGATATTCGAGAATGCACCCGTCGATGGGCCGCTCGAGCAATGGCGTGCCGCTTGGTCGCGGGTCCTGCAGGTCAATCTCCTGGCCCCCGCCGATCTATGCCGCGCCGCGATCAATCATTTCCGGGTGATCGGCGGCGGCAGGATCATCAACGTGGCCAGCCGGGCGGCCTTCCGGGGCGAGGCGCCCGACGAGATGCCCTACGGCGCGTCGAAGGGCGGGCTGGTGACCCTGACCAAGACGATTGCCCGAGGTTTCGCCGCGGAGGGGGTTCTCGCGTTCTGCATCGCGCCGGGGTTCACCGATACCGAGATGGTTTCGGGCGCCATGGAGCCGGAGGCGATCGCCAGGGCGACCAGCGACATTCCCCTGGGCGAGATGGCGAATCCGGAAGAGATCGGCGCCCTTGCGGCTTTTCTCTGCGACGACCGGGTACGCCACCTGACCGGCGCCACCTTCGACGTCAACGGGGCCTCGTACCTACGTTGATTTTCAGTCGGTCGTTCGGCATGCGAATTTGCCCCCTCCTGCCCGGCGGATCGCCCAGGCGACCTCAATGGGTCACAATTAAGGATCTCGGGTATCAATCGCTCAACAAATTACAGTCATCGGCGTTCCAGCCGATCGAAACCCGGTCGCCTTCCTTGAAGCCGAATTCTTGATCGATACGGCTTTGAATCCGGCTGGTGATGGCAATATTTTCGCTCAGCGCGACTTCGAGCTCGGTCACGTCCCCCAGATATAGCTTCCCGACGATCCTGCCGTCGAATTTGTTGTCGGCCGTCCAGTCCCAGTCCCGGGAATATACCTGGATGGATTCGGGACGGACCGAAAATTCGACGGCGGCTCCGGAAGACATGTCCTGGCCGCCGCGGCCGACGATCTCGAGGCCGCTTTCGGTTTCTATTTGAACCGTCTGAGGTGACGCGCGCTGTGCCCCGTCGCCGCTTGCGGCGATGACCCGCCCGGAGAGAATATTGGAAGCCCCCATGAAATCGGCAACGAACCGCGTCCGCGGAGTTTGGAATATTTCCTGGGGCGTTCCGATCTGTTCGAAATTTCCGTTCCGCATCACCGCGACCCGGTCCGACATGCTCATGGCCTCGTCTTGGTCGTGGGTCACGTAGATAAAGGTAATGTTGACCTCGTGCTGAATTCTCCGCAGTTCGATCTGCATGGCCTTTCGAAGCTTTCGATCCAGGGCCCCCAGCGGCTCGTCCAAAAGCAATACCTTGGGGCGCAGGATCAGAGCCCTGGCGAGGGCGACGCGCTGTTGCTGCCCGCCGCTGAGTTGATTGGGCCGGCGCGCCCCAAGACCCTCCAGGTGAACCAACTGGAGCGCTTCCTCCACCAGTTTCTTGACCTCCGGCTCAGGGACCCGTCTGGATTTCAGACGCAACCCGAAGGCAATGTTGTCCTCGACGGTCAAGTGAGGGAAAAGGGCGTAGTTCTGAAATACGATATTGGAGTTTCGCTCGTAAGGAGGTTGGTCGTTGACGACCTCGCCATTGATGAGAATGTCGCCGTCGTCGGGATGCTCCAAGCCTCCAATCAGCCGCAGTGTGGTGGTTTTGCCGCAGCCGCTGGGCCCCAGCAGCGAGAAAAACTCGCCCTCCAAGATCGTCAAACTCAGGTCGTCCACGGCGAGGACATCGCCGAACCGTTTGGTCACCCGCCGCAATTCAACACTGGATTTTCTGTTCATGACACGCTTCGCCGATCGAAATAGGCTCCGATAATGACAATAATCAGGGGCACCACGACGATCAGGGTCCCCAAGGCGTTGACCATCGGCGACACGCCGAGCCGGATCATGGAGTAAACGCGCAGCGGCAAGGTGGAGGACCCGACGCCGGAGACAAAGAAGGTAATCACGAAATCGTTGAATGACCACGGAAAGGTCAATAGCGCAGCCGCCACGATTCCGGGCATCAACAGGGGCAGGGTCACTTTCCACATGGTCGTCCATTCATCGGCGCCGAGGTCCATCGCGGCATCTTCCAGCGTTCGGTCGATGCGCTGCATGCGGGCGATGATCACCAGCGTGGTGAGCGGAATCGAAAACGAGATATGAGCCAGCAGAATCGTGAGAATTCCAAGATCCAACTTGATGGAGCTGTAGAACAGTAGCAGCGAAATTCCGATCACCAGATCGGGCATCACCAGCGGGATATATAGAGCGCCCTGATACAACGCGCGGCCCAGGAACTTGTAGCGGTAGAGGGTGAATGCCGTGATCGTCCCGATGGCCGTGGAAATCAGGACGGTCGGAATCGCTACGATGAGACTTACTTTCAATGCGTCTTGGATATTTTTATTGGCAAAAACGGCCCGATACCACTTTAGGGTAAACCCCTCCCAAGCCACGCCATATTCGGTCGGTGTGAGAGAAAACACCATCAAAACCAGTAGGGGCGCATACATGAATAGATACACCGCGCCGCACCCGATGGTTAGAAGACGCGGCGAAATTCGGCTCATTGCTGCTCTCGAAAAGCGTCTTTTCCGCCCCCCGCCCGCATGTAGAGGTAGATCAGCGCCAAAATCATCGTCAACAGCAGCAGGGAATATGCCGAGCCCAGC